>Ga0181521_10001771_pt1 | contig 26467 bp, 17 predicted proteins | sample PEATcosm2014_Bin_32_FD_119764 | JGI IMG/M metagenome (GOLD analysis project Ga0181521, IMG submission 119764) | Peatland microbial communities from MTU Mesocosm Facility, Houghton, MI, USA - PEATcosm2014_Bin02_60_metaG | ecosystem: Environmental > Terrestrial > Soil > Wetlands > Peat | place...
CAACCGGCACCTCACCCGATTCAGAGCAGGTTCGCCGCCTTTGCCTCAAACGACATTCGACTCTGCCAGCCTGGAATTATTCGATTGCTCCGATGTGAATCTATTGTTGCGTCAGTCCTTAGCCTACGGCTGGCGCCGGTGCAAGCATGTCGGCTGGCAACGTCCGCAGAGAATTCCTCCCGTAACACGCCGGTAGCTAAGCTAGAACCCGTCCGTTCGAAGTCTTCGCTACGCTCGTCATATGCCGCTTCGGCCAGACATCGTGGTCACGGGACCAGACTCGCCAGAGGTCCTGCTGGTGGTCGAAGTAAACGCTGACGTCGCGGACCCGAAGAGTACGGAGGCCGCGTTGAGATCGTACATGGTTCAGATGAGTTGTCCCGTCGGAATGCTTGTCACTCCGGAACAAGTACGTTTCTACCGCAACCGTTATACCGACTACGCACCTCAAACCGTCGAGATGACAGGCGAGTGCCCCACCGGTGAACTGTTGGGACCGCTTCCAGAGCGGGCGGCGGCTGTATCGGATTTGGAGACTCGGGTCGAAGAGTGGCTTGAAAGCTTGCGCATCGGCGGCGGCCGATTATGGCCGTCGGCTGTTCGCGAGGCGATCGAATCCAGCGTTCTCCCCGCCGTTAGCGGCGGCATCGTACGAGCGGGCGGTCCCCGCTGGCGCCGCGCCGGCTAGCAACCAATGCGCCACGTCTTTGTGGAGACAAACTGGGTATTCGCATATGCGGCCCCGGCACATCACAAGCGTCTGGACGCGGTGGAACTCCTGAAACGTTCCCGAGCAAACGAGGTACGAATCCATCTTCCGGCGCCGTGTCTGACCGAAGCGCGGCCACCCATCATGAGGAAATGCCAGCCCCGGAACGAAGCGGATGCGATTCGCCAATTCCTCTTGCGCGCAAAAGCGGAACGAACAGTTCTCCCTGACCAGGAACGTGCCGCCCGAGAAGTGCTGGACCGCTTTGAATAACAGGTCCGCGGAGAACTTCGGCAGCTCGATGACGTTCTCAGTCGATTCGCGCCGAGCCTGGACTCGAACTCTTTCCGCTCAAGGAACACATGCTCGAGCGAGCCATAGACCTCGCACAAACGGATCTTTCGTTAGAGCCATTTGACCAGGCGATTCTGGCCGCCATCCTCGGCCGTGCAGAAAAACTCCGCAGTCAGGGCGAGACTGAACTGTGCTTCTGCGTCACGGACGCCGACCTCCAGCCTTGGGACAGGCGGGGCAACGCGAAACAGCTCCTGACAAAGCTATATGACGAAGCGCTTATCTGGGTGTACGGCGATTTCGGAATGAGCGCGCCAGAACGTCCGGACAATTGGGCCGACTTAAAAGCCAAAGCGTAGCCATCACATTCCTGACGCGAAATTCCCTTCGCACCATCAAACGCCCGGAAATTCTCGTCCGGGAAACGTGGCCGCTTTTTCGCCGATCGCTCCCGCGACACGCCGGGCTCACGTCGAAGCCCCTGCGCGTGGGATCAGTGGCGGCGCGCCTGGATGGATGGGGACATTTCAGGAGTGATCGGCCAGAACACAGCAGCGGTAGAATATAGGTGGGGCCACGGAGACCACAACCACAAAGCGCCCCTGAGCACCGCCAGGCACCCATGACGTTCGATGAGCTCTTGATGCTCGCCCCGGTCGTCATCAATGAGTTGGCCACTGAATTTGTCCGCAGAGGTGATGAATGCCTGAAGGCGGACAAGACATCCCAGCTCACCGCCTGCATGTTCCTTGCCCTTCGTTCCATATCCCTGCTCTGGGGCATGGTGCCCTTATTACAGCCGGCCACGCGCGACAGCTGTGATGTGCTTGTAAGGTCGCTCCTCGAATCCACGGACCTGTTGATGCACTTCCGCTTCGATGATGAAGGGACGAGGAAGAAGATCGGGTATTGGTTCGCGGGCGGGACCGACAACGCATGGAAGGCCGACCACAATAAGTGCGAGGAGTTCATGCGGCGGCTCGGGCAGGGTGAATTGCAGCTTGCCACCCGCTGGAGTGCGATGACCGCGCTTTCGCATCCGACCGTATATGCGGCGCAGAATTCCGCGAAAAACGTGGCGGGTTGGGTTACCGGACTGGCGAAGAGGGAGAGTTTCGCGGAAGCCATGGAACCGAAGATTGCCGACTATCTCACATCGATCTCAAAGCTCATCGTTGTCGCAACGTTCGACCTGCCGGGATGGGTACCGCTGGGATTCGACCTCAGCCGAATACCGACCACGGATCAGTTCCAGAGAGAATGCAAGGCCGCCATAGGCTCAATACAGGCCAAGCATCAGAAGATTACATTGCCTGAAGGCAGCTACCGCTCGGATAGTGACAAACCCGCAAAGAGAGCTGAACCCAAGGAGAACCCGCCAGTCTAATACAACGCTCGCGTACAGTGATAAAGACCGCCGAACAAGAGCGTCAATTGGGGCTCGCCACACGGGACCTGGTCGCTACCAATGATATTCTTCCGGGCAACGTGGCGCCCCGAACGACCCATTCCTCCCATGACACGCCGGTCACGGAAACAGGTACTGCGAAGCCGGCACGCCCTGCGGAACTAAGTTCGAGGGCACACGGCTAGTCCAGGTCGCAGCCTGGCGAAAAGCGGAGAGCTGCGACCCGGTCCGGCGCTCTTCCTGCTATGGTATTTTCCATGCCCATCGATCTCAATTGCGACATGGGGGAGCTGGAAGACTCCGCGCATGAAGCGGCGTTGATGCAGTACATTACTTCGGCCAACATCGCCTGCGGGGGCCACGCGGGTGACGCCAGCACCATGGAGCGCACCGCGCTCCTGGCCCTCGAACGCGGGGTGCATATCGGCGCTCACCCCGGCTATCCCGACCGGGAGAATTTCGGGCGTCTCGAGATGGCCATGGCTTCGGAGGACATCGAAGCCGCCGTTTGGGAGCAGATCGCGCGGCTGGATGCCATCGTCAGGCGGCTGGGCGGCGCCATCGCGCACGTCAAGCCGCATGGAGCGCTGTACAACGTGGCGGTGAAGGACCGGGAAGTGGCGCGGGCCATCGGGCAGGGCGTGCAACGCTGGAATCCGCGCACCGTGGTGTTCGGGCTGGCCGGCTCGCCCATGCTGGACGTGTGGCGGGAAATGGGGCTGGCGGTGGCGGGGGAAGGGTTTGCCGACCGGCGCTACGAGACGGATGGTTCGCTGCGTTCCCGCAGGTTTGCCGATGCGCTCATCACCGATCCCGCCGAGGCGGCTGCGCAGGCGCTCCGGCTGGCGCGCGAAGGCCGCGTGCAAACCATTTGTGTCCATGGTGATACGCCCGGATCGGTGGGAATCTTGAGAGCCTGCCGCGAGGCGTTATCATACCTACAATGAAGTTCGCCGCCCTTCTGATTGCCGCCGCCGCTTCGCTCTCGGCCCAGCAGTGTTCGTACTCGCTCAGCGCCAATAGTTTTGTCATGGGTGCGGCGGCCAGCGGCACCAGCCCCGAGCCGAGCTTCACGGTCACGACCGACCCGCAAACCTGCACGTTTACCGCGGCCACCACGGCGAGCTGGATCCACCTGCAAAACGGACCCAATTACACCGGCACCAGCCAAGTGCTTTTCCTGCTGGACAGCAATGCCACTTCGACGATGCTCCGCTCGGACGTCATTACCATTACGACTTCCGGCGGATCGGGAACAGTGAGCGTCGCGCAGCTTGCCGGCATCTGCGATTACATCCTCTCCTCGACCAGCGCCGACATCCCGGTGGCCGGCGGGTCGGGGAGTTTCAACGTGACCAGCGGCTGCCCCTGGTCGGTCGTCTCCAGCCAGGGGTGGGCGAATCTGGGATCGAACACCAGCTTTCTGGGCAACGGCACAGTGAACTACACGGTGGCCGCCAACGGCTGCGTGGCATCGCAGAGCGCCACCATCACGGTAGAGAACGGCTTGTACAATCCACCCACTTTTCAGATCACGCAAGACGGCTCTGCCGCGAACCTCTCTATTTCGCCGGCGAGTGCGACGGTGGGTGTGGGAGCCAGCGTGGGCCGGGTGACGGTGAACACCGGTGATAATTGCAGTTGGAGCGCCTTCAGCGATGCGAGCTGGCTGCAAATCACCACTTCGCTCAACGCCTACGGCGCGGGCGGAGCCAGCTACTCGATTCAAGCCAATACGGGGCCGCAGCGTACCGGCAACGTTCACGTGTCGTCAGGCGGGGTCTCGGTGCTTTTCCCGGTGACGCAGCAGGGCGCGGCAGCGCCGACGCCGAATTTGACCACCATTCTAAATGCCGCCAGTTACAACAGCCCGACGTATGCCAACGGGCCGGTCTCGCCGGGCGAAATTGTAGCGCTGGGCGGTACGAACCTGGGGCCGGCGACGGGCGTTTCCTACCTGCTCAGCAGCGACGGCAAATCGATCTCCAACCTGCTGGCCGGGGTGCAAGTACTGTTCAATGGGACCGCGGCCCCGCTGCTCTATGTGTCGGCCACGCAGATCAACGCCATCGTGCCTTACGAAGTCGCGGGCAGCGCCAACGCGAATATCCAGGTGACCTATCAGGGCCTGGCGGGGGGAACTCTCGCGGCGCCCGTGCAGACGGCCACTCCGGGGCTGTTCTCTCTCGACAAAAGCGGCTCCGGGCCGGGCGCCATTCTGAACCAGGATTACAGCGTGAACTCGGGAACCAACCCCGCGGCGCGCGGGACCGCGATTCTGATCTACTGTACCGGCGCGGGCGTGACCAACCCACCGGGCAGCGATGGGGTTCTCACGCCGCTCACGCAGCCGTTCTTGTTGATCCCGGCGCCGGTGACGGTGCTGATCGGCGGGGTGCAGGCCACCGTGGCGTATGCGGGAGCGGCCCCGGGATCGGTGGCGGGGCTGACACAGATCAACGCTATTGTCCCAGCCGCTGCGGCCTCCGGGTCGGTCCCCGTGGTGGTGCAGATCGGAACCTATTCCAGCCAGACGGGGGTTACCGTAGCCGTGCAGTAGCGCGGCGGCGCAGGCTCCAGAGGCCGATCAAGGCGGCGGCGAAAGTCAAGATGGTGCCGGGCTCGGGAGCATTTACTTCGAGCGCCCAAATGCTGCCGTCGGCCGTGCTGAAGAGATATTCCGCGCTGCCGGGGTCGCTGGCGACGCCCGAATTGAAAGCCACGCTGCCATCGCCCTGCAGCCAGGTGACGCCGGTACCCGTGGGGTTGCCGTTGGCATCCAGGCCATACAGGCTGAGCGTCAAGCTGGCGTCGTTTTCGACCAGGACACTGTTCTGGGTGATCTCGTAACCATCGGCCGGCACATATGCGAAGGAGTCCGCCGCCGGGCCCGAGACGCCGCCCGACAGGGGCCCGGTCGGGCTGGAAAGGGTATACCACTCGCCACTCGATCCGTTGGAGGTGCTCAGTTTCAAGAGGCCCGCTCCGTTGTTCGTGAATGACGCCGGAACGTACTCCAAGCCGCCCAGGGTAGCAGGCGCCAGGGAGGTGAGGTCGGCTAAAGACGAACCACTGCCGCTGGTATAGCTTCCCACGTAATTCGACGGGTTGGTGGTATACAGGAGCGATCCTCCCGGCTCAGAGATCAGACCGCCTCCGACTCCATTATTGGCCGCCCCCGCGGATGTGTTCACGCTGGCGAAGGCAACCGGCGAACCGAGGCTCGTGATATAGCCCGATGAATCGCGTACTACCGGCACTTCGTAGATTTCCTGCGGAGATGGGGACAAACTGGAAACCGCGTTCACCGCCAGCAACAGGTTGCCATCGGCGTCAAATGTCATCCCGCTGTAATAGTAATCGCCGGGATTGAACCCCAAGGACGGTCCACTGGCAATTTCCAAAAGCGTAAGTCCCGCGCCCACAATCGTATCCGCGCGCAGGGACGCCGGCGCGAGCGTGAGCGCAAGCAGAATCCCCAGGGGCCAGGCGATACTCTTCAGCGGCGTTTTCATGGGTGCCAATCCCCTCGGATGGTTCAGTGATTATAACACTGGTTTCCCCGGCGGTTACGGATGAGATACCAGTACCGCAAGCCGCTTCTGCGCCTCGGCGACCAAGGGATCGCTGTTGGGATCTGCCTTGGATTTCACTGCCAGGAATTTTTTGTAGAATTCCGCTGCATCCGGACTTTTGAGGCCTTCGGCGGCCTGGGCTTTATAGAAATTCATTGCAGCGTAATAGCGGTAGCTCGGGACATCGTCCAGAAAGACGGCGGCGGCTTCGCCACTGCGCTTGGTGCAGGTGTCCAGCTCGGTGGAAGCGAAGGGATACATGCCGGCTTTCAGGTAGGCCTTGGCCAAGTCCAGGTGGCCGAGCCAGGTGTCCACGAGTTTGCCGGCTTCTTCGAAGGTGTGAATGGCGTCTTGCGGCTTGCCCCTGGCCAGTTGCGCTTCGCCTTGCAGCAATTTGGCATAGGCTTGGGGCTCGGGTTCGGGGCGCGCGCCGAGCTCCGCGGCCACGGCCAGGGCTTTGGGTTCCTGGCCGGCGTCCAGCAGCACGCGCGCGGCGGGGAAGGCCGCGTCCTTGTAAGTAGCCAGCGAACGGACCGCCAGTTCCACGGCCTGTGCGCGATTTTTCTGGGCGGCGGCCGCGGCTGCCAGTTTGATGGCCGCGGCGGATTTGTTATTGGCCGCCAGGTCGGCGGCAATTCCCTTATCCAGGATGGCCAGGGCGTCGGCGTTGCGTCCTTCGTAGAGGGCGATATCGGCCAGCCCCATGGAGGCGATGGAAGCGCCATCGGAGCCGCTGGAGGCGAGCTGTTGATAGGTCTGAGCGGCATCGGCGGCGTTCCCCTGGGCGAATTGGGAAAGCGCTTTGGCCACCAGAGCGTCGGAGTCGGAGGGGTTGCGCTTGAGCACTTCCCCGGCTTCCCGGATGGCCAGATCGAACTGGCCGCCGTACATGGCATAGAGCGCCAGGTTGCCGCGGTACAGCACGTTTTCGGGTTTTTGATTCACCACCTGCTGCTGCTGTTCGATGGCGCGCGCGATATTGCGGCCATAAAAGTAGGCCAGCGCCAGATTGGTGCGGCCGGCATCGTCGGCGGGATATTTTTGAATGAGCTGGGAAAACTGTTCGGCGGCTTTCTGATCGGCGCGCACGAACAGGTAATAAGCGCCGAAGGTGCGGTAGCGCTCGCGCTCGGTCATGCGGCCGGTGTTTTGCATGGCGAGCTGGAAGTACTTTTCGGCATCCTCGCGGCGCTGGGAGTTGCGATAGGCCACGGCGAGGCCGGCGTAAGCGCGGCCCATCCGGGGGTCCAACTGGACGGCGCGCTGGTACGCCTGGATGGCGTTTTCCACCTTGCCGGCCCACAGCAATTCCTGCGCTTTGGCATAGCTTTGGGCGGCTTCGAGCGAGCTTGCGCCGTAGGTTTCGGCGGCGGCCATCTGGGTGGATTCGGGGGTCTTGTCGCCGAGTTTTTTGCGGATGGGCGTGGCCAGCTTGCTGGCGGCCGTGAGGACATCCTGCTTGGAGCCGGCGGTAGCGCTTTTTTCGATGATCTCCTTGCCGGTCATGCCTTCCAGCGCGCGCACGCGGATTTCGTATCCACCGCCGTGCTTTTCGATATCGCCGGCGATGACCACGTTGATGCCTTCCTGGCGCGCCACGGCCTGGGCCAGGGTATCGTCGAGGGCGGTCGCGCCGGGACGGAGCCTGGCGGCGATCTTGTGGGCGTCGCCGCGCGAGTAGGAACTGACGAAGGAAGCGCCTTCCATGGCGAGGCCCACAGCCGGCTCGAGTGTGCCATCGAAGACGGCGTCGCCCGTGCCATTGTGAAAATCGGCGACCAGCACGCTGACGGGTGCGGGCGAAGCGGTTGGCCCCCCGGGCGAGCGATGCAGGTACATCCAGGTAACCACCGCCAACATGCACACCAGGGCGCCGGTGGCGATGCGCAGGGTGATATCGCTTTTCGGCGGCGCTGCCACGGGGACGGCGGTCTGGGTGGTGCGGCCGGCGCGCACGGCTTCCCAGGCGTCCAGATCCCGCAGGATTTCGCTGGCGGTCTGATAGCGGTCGGCGGCCTGAGTAGCCAGCATCTTGACCACGATGTCATTGATGGGTTGGGGAACGGACGGCTCAATTTGGATGGGCGGAACGGCTTTTTCCTGGATGCGCCGCACCAGCGTGGCCATGGGATTATCGGCGGCAAACGGGGGCGCGCCGGTGAGCAGCTCGTAAAAGATGATGCCCAGCGTGTAGAGATCGCTGCGCGCGTCGACTTTCTGTCCCTGGGCCTGCTCGGGCGACATGTAGGTGGGGGTGCCCAGCAGGGCGCCGGTGCGCGTCATGTTGGAGGCGTCCATGGAGCGCGCGATGCCGAAATCCATGACCGAGACCTTGCCCTGGGGGTCGATCATGATGTTCTGCGGCTTCAGGTCGCGGTGTACGACGCCTTCCGCATGGGCCGCTTCGAGGCCGCGGGCCACCTGGGCGACGATCCCGGCGGCTTCGGCGGCCGGCAGTTTGCCGCGCTTCGCCAGCACCGAGGAGAGGTCTTCGCCCTCGATGTATTCCATGGTGATAAAGCGCGTTCCGGCGGCGGTTCCCAGATCGAAGATGCGGATGATGTTGCGATGCGTGACCTGGCGGGCGAGGATGAGCTCCTGTTTGAAGCGCTGCAGCACTTGGGCGTTGCGGGCCAGCTCGGGACGGATGACTTTGAGGGCTACGGTGCGCTCCAGCTCGCGGTCGTGGGCGCGGTAAACGGCGCCCATGCCGCCTTCCCCGAGGAGCTTGAGGATTTCATAGCGTTCCGCCAGGATGTCGCCGGGCTGGAGGGGCTTGGATTGGCCGGGTTCGCCGGGTTGGGTGGCGGGGCGGGACCAGCCTGTGGCCTGCGTCGCCTGGGGGTCCATGGCCACGGTCGCGGCGGCGCCCGAATCGGCAGCGGTAAGCGCAATGGTCGCATCCTCCAAATCAATGGGGGTGCTGCACTCGAGACAAATCGTCGTTCCCTCCGGATTCGGAGTACGGCAATGAGGGCAAACCATCGGCAAACGGTCCCGCTACTTTAGTAAAGAGAGTATTACCACTGTAGCCCAAAAAGGGGACGCATTTTTGCGCGCTCTAACCCCCTGCCGCGCAAGGTCCTGAAGTGCGTCTTTTTTGAGAGAATAAAAAGACAGGAATTGTCCACATTCATGTTCCCAAAACTCAGAACCGCCATCCTGAACATGAGGCGCCCTTCCGCCGCTGCCCTACTGGGGGATTTCACCATGACGCCGCGGGTGTTGTGGATCGGTTTGCTGGCGATCTTTATCGGATTGGTAACCTCCTATATTGCCCTGGCGCTGCTGAGATTGATCGGCATTTTCACCAACCTGTTCTTTTATCAAAGATGGGGCACGGCGCTGGTTTCGCCGGCGGGCAACCGGCTGGGCGCGTGGGAAGTGCTGGCGCCGGTTGCGGGGGCGGTGATTGTCGGGTTCATGGCGCGCTACGGATCGGAGCGTATTCGCGGGCATGGGATTCCGGAGGCCATCGAAGCCATTCTGACCAACGGCAGCAAAGTCGAGCCCAAGGTCGCGATTTTGAAGCCGATATCGAGCGCGATTTCGATTGGCTCGGGCGGACCGTTCGGAGCGGAAGGGCCCATCATTATGACGGGCGGAGCGTTCGGGTCGATGATCGCGCAACTGTTCCGCCTCTCCAGCACGGAACGCAAGACGCTGCTGGTGGCGGGGGCGGCGGCGGGCATGTCGGCCACCTTCGCGGCGCCGGTGGCGGCGGTGCTGTTGGCGGTGGAGCTGCTGCTGTTCGAATGGAAGCCGCGCAGCCTGATCCCCGTGGCATTAGCCAGCGTGACGGCGGGGGCGGCGCGCAGCTACATCCTGGGGCTGGGACCGCTGTTTCCGGTGACGGCGCATCCGGCCTTCATAGGTCCGCTGGCGCTGGCGGGGTGCCTGGCGGCGGGAATCCTGGCAGGGGTGCTTTCGGCGCTGGTGACGGGAGCGGTGTACAAATCGGAGGACCTGTTTCACAAGCTGCCCATCCACTGGATGTGGTGGCCGGCCATCGGAGGATTGGTTATCGGGCTGGGCGGGTTGATTTTTCCACAGGCGCTGGGGGTGGGGTACGACACCATCGGGGCGCTTTTGCAAGGCGAAGTCGCGCGCCACGTAATTCTGGGGATTTTGCTGGTGAAATCGGTGATCTGGGCGGTTTCGCTGGGGTCGGGAACCTCGGGAGGCGTGCTGGCGCCGCTGCTCATGATGGGCGGAGCGCTGGGCGGGATGGAAGCCATGTTCCTGCCGCCTGAAGGCGCGGGCTTCTGGCCGCTGGTGAGCATGGCGGCCACGCTGGGCGGCACCATGCGGGCGCCTTTGACCGCGGTGGTGTTCGCCCTGGAGCTGACGCACGACGTCAACATGCTGTTGCCGCTCCTGCTGGCGGTGACCATGGCGCACGGGTTCACGGTGCTGCTGCTGCGGCGCAGCATCCTGACCGAAAAGGTGGCGCGGCGCGGCTACCACCTGAGCGCGGAGTACGCCGTGGACCCCATGGAGATTCTGCTGGCGCGGGATGTGATGCGCAGCAATATTGTGGCGCTGCCCGCCGGAACCACGCGGGCGGAGGCGGCCGCCTCGCTGCCTCCGGACGCTTCCCGCCGCGGCCAATATCTGTACCCGGTGGTGAACGGCGACAACCAAGTGGTGGGGGTGATTACGCGCAAAGCGCTGCACCAGGCGGTAGCCGGCGGCGGTTCGCCGGAACGTCGCCTGGGCGAGCTATCCAACCAATCGCCCGCCCTGGCCTATGCCAACGAGCCGCTGCGCGCGGTGGTCTACCGGATGGCGGAAACGGGACTGACGCGCTTTCCGGTGGTGGAGCGGGAAGGTTCGCGCCAGCTCCTGGGTATGATTTCGCTGAACGATCTGCTGCGGGCGCGCACGCGAACGCTGCAGGAAGAGGGACGGCGCGAGCGCGTGCTGCGCCTCCGCGTGCCGTTTTTGAGGAAGTGATGGGGCATGGTGGGTCAGTGGGATTTGACCCACCGTGTGACGGTCTTTTCACCCATTGAGGATAGATGCAGGGGAATTCCACGGCGTTGCGGGATTATCCAGCACATAGATAACAAAAGGCTTTTTTCTCTGAAATCCACTTTCGCGGGTTTGGACGGGAGAATGCTGTAAATTCACAGCTAGGTATCCTCGGCGGTTTCACCTGGAGCAGGCGAGTCGCTTCTCGACTGTCCGGGTGTTGATAGCGGTTCAGGTTTAATTTTTGGAGAAAAGTATGCGATTTCCTTTTGCGGGCTTCGCGGTAGGGCGTGCGGCCGTTGTACTGGCACTGGCCGGATCCGTGATGCTGATGAGCGGCGCTAAGAAAAGCACGTTCGGAGTGCATGACAAAGCGGCTTATGCCGATCCGAGCCTGGTGGAATACGTTCAGCCGGGTCTGACCATTACAGTCGTTTCGGCCAAAATTGCAACGAATGGTACGATCAGCGTGGATTACAAGCTGACGGATCCGACCGGCGCGGCGTTGGACCAGTCGGGAATCGTCACACCGGGGGCTGTCTCGGTGAGCTTTCTGATTGCCTATATCCCGAAAGGGCAGTCGCAATTTTCTTCGTATATTACGAAGGTTGCGACCGCTGCGACCGGCAGCGCGACGGCGACGCAAGCCAGCGGCGATTCCGGCGGAACCACCACCGTGGTGGCCACCGGCGAATACATTTACACATTTAAGACTACGGTTCCCAGCACTTACGATCCGACGGCCACCCACCGGGTGGGCTTGTACGGGTCGCGCAATCTCACGCAGTGGAGCCTGGGAACGGACTACGCCGATGCGTGGTTCGACTGGGTTCCGTCGGGTACTGGCAACCCGGCGCCGCGCGACATCGTGCGCACTCCGGACTGCAACAACTGCCACGGCAGCGCCGCCACGACCACCGGCTCGAACGGTCTGGCCGCCCACGGCGGATCCCGCCGGGACGTGGAAATTTGCATCATCTGCCACCAACCGCAGACCTCCGACCCGAACACAGGCAACAGCCTGGATATGAAGGTCTTCATCCACCAGCTTCACATCGGATCTTCGTCGCCCTCGGTGGCGGCGGGAACCCCGTACCAGATTATCGGCTACCAGAACTCGGTGAACGACTTTTCTACCGTGGTTTATCCTTCCGACGTGCGGCGCTGCCAGACCTGCCACAACCCGAAGAATGGGGCGGCGCAGACTAACGCCTGGCTGACCACTCCCAACCGCGCGGCCTGCGGCGCTTGCCACGACAACGTGAACTTCGCGACCGGCGCCAATCACGTGAACCTGCCGCAGGTGGACGATTCGCAGTGCGCGCAGTGCCACATTCCGTCGGACAGCGGGGAATTCGATGCCTCGATTATGGGCGCACACGTAATTCCCGACCAGTCCTCGCAGATTGCGGGCCTCAACTTCACCATGGTGAGGGTTGCCAACGGCGGAGCCGGACAGAAGCCCACCGTCACCTTCACGGTGCGCGACAACAAAGGCAACGGCATCCCCATGAGCACGCTGATCGCTGCCAGCGGTTCTCTTTCGCTGACCATGGCCGGGCCGACTACCGACTATGGATATACCAGTTGGGGTACGGCCTCCGCGAACACTCCGGGTTACGTGACGGAAAGCGCGACGGGCTCATCCTGCACCACCGATGGCACCTGCCAATACACCTTCACCAACGCGGTACCGGCCAAGGCGACCGGGACCTACGTAATCGGGATTGAAGGACGCATGACGACTACGCTGAATCCCGGAACGGTGAACTCGCAATCCGTGGAATACGGCGGAGTCAACCAGGTGATCTATTTCTCGGTGGACGGCAGCCCGGTTACGCCGCGGCGCACGGTGGTGGCGATGGCCAATTGCAACAACTGCCATACGTACCTCGAGGAGCACGGCGACCTGCGCAACAACGTGACGTATTGCCCGATCTGCCACAACCCCAGCAACACGGACTTCACCACGCGCCCCACGTCCACGGTGACCTCGCTACAGGGATTGCCGCCGCAAGGGATCAATTTCGCGATGATGATTCATAAGATCCACACCGGCGCGAACCTGGAAGCCAACTACAACACCGACTACATCGTCGTCGGGCACGGCGGGGCGGTCAGCGACTTTGGCGCCAATTTCACTTCGCCCGCCAAGGGCATCACCCCCACCGGCCTCAAGTACCCGGCCATGGGACCGACCGGAACCACCGGCGACACGACACAGTGCTACATGTGCCACACCAACAGCTCCGAAGCGGTTTTCCCGATCGGCAAGAACCCCGTAACCGATCCGGAAGGCCTGCTCAACCCGGCGCCGGCCACCACCTCGGCCTGCACGGCGTGCCATCTCGACAAGCCCACCATGGCGCATGCGGTAGCCAATACCGATCCGATATACGGCGAGAGCTGCAGCGTCTGCCATGCATCAGGTGCGGCTTTCGACGTTCTGGTGATGCACGCGGGCCAGTAGAAGAAGTCAGAAGCAAGTAGTCAGGAGTCGCGCACCAGCGCTGCCGGATTCCCGGCCGGGGCTGGTGCGCGATTTGATGTGATGCAGGTGGCTGCGAGGAATATCGCGCAACGCCAGGGGTCTTTCCCCCCATGGGGTAAGCGAAATAGTCCATTCGGCCCCTTATTTCTTTTTCAAGTGATAGATAATTAAAGAGCCGCGGACTACTCCAGACCTTTCTGGAGTTTGGATGGGCGAGTGCTTAGGTCTAATTGAATCAGCCAATATGATCTTCACAAAGCGATCGCGCGGACGCCGCTGTTGGTTTTCGCGCCGTATACCGGCGGCACGGTTGGGTGCGGTGGCCGCGGCGGTCCTGCTGTTGAATATCCATACGGGGAGCGCGCAGAACAAGGCGGGCGCACCCACTCCGGCGGCGCAGGAAAGCAAGCCGGAGAACAAACCGGCGGAATACGTGGGGTCCGACACGTGCGCGGGGTGCCACGAGGATATCTCGAAGGCATTCGCGCAGAATCCGCACCACCTGGTCGAGACGGACAAGAAGTATAAACGCGTGGGGGATGCGTGCGAAGCGTGCCACGGGCCGGGCAGCAAGCACGCCGAATCCATGAACGCGGCCGATATTCGCAACCCCGCCAAGCTGCGGCCGGCGGAAACGGATAAGATCTGTCTCACCTGCCATCTGAGCCAACCGACGCACGTGGGCCGCATCAACAGCAGCCACGCCAAGAATCAGGTCAGTTGCGTTTCCTGCCACTCCATCCATAAAAATGGACCGCACGGCCTGGTGCCGCACACCAACGCGCAGATCAACGAGCTGTGCGCGGGATGCCACACGGACATCTGGGCGAGTTTCCAGAGAACCTACCGGCACAGGCTGCCGGAAGGGGCCATGTCCTGCGTGGACTGCCATAATCCGCACGGCAGCGTGCTGCCGCGCATGATCCAAGCGGTGGACGCCAACGAGCCGGGCTGCTTCAAGTGCCACGGCGACAAGCGCGGGCCGTTTACCTTCGAGCACGCGCCGGTGCGCCTGGAGGGCTGCACGGCCTGCCATCAGCCGCACGGCTCGCCCAACCCGAAAATGTTGACGCGCGCGCAGGTGCGCTTCGTGTGCCTGGAGTGCCATTCGAATCTGCCGGCGCCGACTCTGCCGGCGAATGGGACGTTGGGAACGGCGCCGCCCGCGATTCACGATTTGCGCGACCCGCGATTCCAGAATTGCAACGTCTGTCACCAGAAAGTGCATGGCTCTTATGTGAGCCGGGATTTCCTGAAATGAGATTCCTACTGGCTCTTATCCTCGCGATGGCGGCATACGGGCAGGAGCCGCCCGCCCAGACACCGGCGCCGGCTCAGGCGCAAGCCCCCGCGCAGGCTCCCGCCACGGCGCCCCAGACACCGGCTCCGCCGCAGACTCCGGCGCCGGCCGATCAGAAGCCCGCGGAGGCCGCTAAAACGGAGACGGCTGCCAATCCGGCTCCCGCCGGCGGCGAGTGGTTCACCGGCAGCATCGACCTGGGGTACCGTTGGGTGACCGACGTGGGAGGCAATCTCGAGCAATACCGCACGGTGGTGGATCTGCTGCAGCGGCCTACGCTGCTGGGGCTGGATTTCACCATTACGGATCCCAACAAGCGCCTGTTCGACCAATTGAACGCGCGTGCCTACGGCTGGGGCGGCGAGCCCTACAATACCGCGCACGTGGACGCGCGCAAACTGGGGATCTACGATTTCGATTTCGATTACCGCAATATCGCATACTTCAGCGAAACGCCGTCGTTCGCCAACCCGGGCGCGCCCGGCGGATTCAACGAACAGTCGCTCGACATCCGGCGCCGCATGCTGAGCGTGAGCCTGGACCTGTTTCAGGGGTCGCATTTCGTGCCGTTCCTGGCTTACGACCACAATTCGGGCTCGGGCACGGGCATCGAGACGTGGGTGCAGCAATCCAACAACGAATACCCGGTGCCCTACGACCTGCGCGACTCGACCGACAATTACCGCGGCGGCCTGCGCATCGAATACAGCCGCTTCCACCTGACCCTGTCGGAAGGCGGGACTACTTATAAAGACGACGACACGGCTTACGACAGCGCTATTCAGTACGGTGATAATACTGCGCCTCTGTTCGGTCAGGTCCTGGACCTGACGAAATTGCAGCAGGCCTACGGCATCCGCGGCCAATCCACCTATTCGCAGGCGCTTCTCACGGCCAGCCCGCTTTCCTGGTTGAACGTATTCGGGCAATTCCTGTACAGCGAGCCCAAAACCACCGTGAACTTCAACGAGAGCGCCACCGGCAGTTTCGAGCAGATCAGCACCCTGCTGTTCTATAGCGGGCAGACCACCGTGGGGACGGGCACGGCCAACCAGCCGCACACCACCGGGAACGTGGGATTCGAAGCGCGTGTCCTGCCGCGCCTGCGGATCGTGGAATCGGTGATGACGGACCGGTATCACGACGCGGCGTCGCCGTTCGTGGCAACGGCCCTCATTTTGACGGGGACGTCCATGACTTCGCTGACGGCGCTGAATTACTCGCAGGTGGTGAACTACAACCAGCAGCAGGCCGACATTATGTACGACCTGGGCTCGAAGCTCACGCTGCGCGGCGGTTACCGCTACGTGTGGGGCGACGCCACCGTGCTGGCGGGGCAACTCAGCCAGACCGGGCCGCTGGTTTCGGGCGCGCTGCGGCGCAACGTGGGGCTGGCGGGGCTGACCTATCGCGCCTCGGAAAAGCTCTCCGTGAACCTGGATTACGAAGGCGCCTCCAGCGACCGCGTGTATTTCCGGACCAGCTTGAACGATTACAACAAAGGGCGCGTCCGGGCGCGCTACCAGATGAATTCCGCGCTGGGATTCCAGGCCAATTTCCAGGTGCTGAACAATCAGAATCCCGACCCCAGCATCCGCTACGATTTCCAGAGCCGCGACAATTCGCTGGCGTTGTTCTGGACGCCCAAAGGGGCCAAGCGCTTCAGCCTCACGGGGGAATACGACCGGGCCACGCTGCGCAGCGACATCTCTTATCTGGGGCTGTTTTTAGCGGAAGGCACTTCGTCGTATCGCGATAACGAGCACATCGCCACCTCGGCGGTGAACCTGGAACTGCCGGGGATTCCAAATGCCAAGCTGACCTTTGGCGGATCGTTGTTTATTTCCGCGGGGAGCCGGCCGACGCGTTATTACGAGCCGCTGGCGCGGCTCTCCGTGCCGCTTGAAAAGCATATATCCTGGAACACAGAGTGGCAGTATTTCGGGTACGGAGAATCGCTGTATTGGTACGAGGGATTCCGGACGCACGTGTTCACCACCGGCATCCGGCTCGCCAGGTAGGAGACCAGAAATGTCGAACTTTCGGGTGGTAGCCGCCGTCGCTTTGGCCGCCTGCTGCGCCTGGGCGGGCAGCGTGGGCGGCGATGCCAAGCGGGGAGAGCAGCTTTTTCAGAGCGAGCAGTGCATCCAGTGCCATAGCGTGAACGGGCGGGGCGGCGGAATCGCGCCCGACCTCGCCAAACGCATCGACCGCGATTACACCCCGGCGGTGATGACCAGCCTGATGTGGAACCACGCGCCGGCCATGTGGGAAGCCATGAAGAAGCAGAACATCACGCGGCCGGTTCTGGACGACGACGCGGCGGCCGACCTGTTCGCTTATTTCGTTTCGGCGCGCTACTTCGAAAAGCGCGGCGACGCGGGGCGCGGCAAAGCCGTGTTCACGTCGAAACATTGCGCGGAATGCCACGGGATTACCTCTTCGAGCTTCCCGGGAGCGCCGCCGGTGGCCAAGTGGGAATCCCTGGCGGACCCGCTGGTGTTGGCGCAACAGATGTGGAACCACGGCGGGGCGATGCGCCAGGCATTCGCGCAGAAGAAGCTGGCATGGTCGCGCCTGACCAGCCAGGAATTGACGGACCTGCTGGTGTATTTGCAGAATCTGCCGGAGACCAAAGAGATCGCCACCAACTTTTTGTTTCCGCCCTCCGAGCCGGGCGAAAAACTCTTCGTGAGCAAAGGCTGCAGCAACTGCCACAACGGAAAATGGGACACCCAACTGCGCAACCAGACCCTGACCGATATCGCGGTAGACATGTGGAACCACCATTTCTCCATGAAGCAGCCGCCGCCGCAGCTTTCGCAGGAAGAGATGCGGCAGATTATCGGCTATATCTGGGCGCGGCAATATTTCCACGGGGACGGCAACGTGGAGCGGGGCAAGAAAGTCTTCGTCGAAAAGAACTGCGGCAAGTGCCATAACGACCCCTCGAGCGGCGCACCCAAGCTGGCCAAAGGCAAGGCAGCGTATTCGGACATCACCATGGTGGCCGTATTGTGGCAGCACGGCCCGCACATGCTGGACATGATGACGCAGCGCAAAATCGCCTGGCCGCGCTTCACCGCGCAGCAGATGACCGACCTGATCGCCTATTTGAACTCGCTGTAAAGTGGGGCGGGCGATCGGTTCTTGTGGGCTGCCGCAGGCGACCAAAAGCGATGGTCCCAATGCCGCTTCGGGTGGCAGCGGCCGGCGGGGTGGCGCCGGCGGTCTACCGCCGGTGTTTTGGTTCAATCCAGTAATCGCCCGAAAGGACCGGCGGCCTTACCACCCCCGCGCCCGCTGCTATCCTGATCTTTGGTCCCCTCAACCCCTAAACGCGTCACCATCGCCATCGACGGCCCCTCGGGAGCCGGCAAAAGCACCGTTGCCCGCCGCGTCGCCGAGCGTCTTGGCTTCACTTACATCGATACCGGCGCCATGTATCGCGCGGTGGCCCTTTGGACCCTCCGCCAGAACGTCGATTTCGGCGACATGCATCGCGTCGAACAGCTCGCCATCGCCGCCGATATCCGGCTGGTTCCCGGCCGCATCTCCCTCAACGGCGAAGACGTCACCGAATCCATCCGCAGCCCCGAGGTCTCCAGCGGCGCCTCGCAGATTGCCGTGATTCCCGCGGTGCGCCGCGCCATGGTGGCCAAACAGCGCGCCATGGGAGAACTCGCCAGCGTGGTCATGGAAGGCCGCGATATCGGCACGGTCGTCTTCCCGCACGCCGCCGTGAAAATCTTTCTGGATGCCAATCCCGCCGAGCGCGTGCGCCGCCGCCTGGTGGAAGTTCGCGCCAAAGGCGAAGACGTCAGCGAAGCCCATCTCGCGGCGCAAATGAAGGAGCGCGACCTGCGCGACAGCACCCGCTCCGACGCCCCTCTGGCGCAGGCGCCGGACGCCGTCTATCTGGATTCCACGTCGCTCGCCATCGAAGAAGTAGTCGACGCCGTTTTGAAACTGGTGCGCCAGCGCGTCACCAATGGAAAGGAGTTCCGTTGAAGGATCTGCTCGTCATGAAATTCGGAGGCACCAGCGTCGGTTCGGCCGAGCGAATGCAGGTGGCCTCCGCGCTCATCGCCCGCGAAAGCGCCGGCCGTCCGGTTGCCGTGGTGGTTTCCGCCATGTCCAAAATCACGGACCTGCTGCTCGAAACCATGCGTTACGCCGAAGCCGGCAACCACACCGGCATCGCGTCCAACCTGGCCGCTCTGCGCTCGCGCCACGAAGAGGCCTGCCGCGACCTCCTGCCGGAATCCAGCCAGTTGGCCGTCACCGCCAAGATCGCCGCCCTGATTGCCGAATTCGAACGCATCGTCAGCGGCATGGCCATGCTCACCGAGCGTCCCCCGCGTTCCGTGGATGAAGCCGTGGCCATCGGCGAGCGGCTCTCCGTGCTGCTGGTGGCCGAAGCCCTCACCGCCTCCGGCACTCCCGCCGCCGCCATCAATGCCTGGGACGTGGTGGTGACCGACGCGGTTTTCGGCAACGCCTCCCCGCTTATGGAACCCACCAGAGCCAAAGCCCGCGCCGCCCTGATCCCGCTGCTGGAACGGGGCGTCGTTCCGGTGGTCACCGGCTTCAACGGCGCCACCGCCGATGGCCGCCCCACCACGCTCGGCCGCGGCGGCTCGGATTTCTCCGCCTCCATCCTGGCGGCTGCCCTGGATGCCTCCGAGCTGTGGATCTGGACGGATGTCGATGGCATCATGAGCGCCGATCCGCGCCTGGTTCCGGACGCCCAGGTGCTCGAAGAAGTCACTTACATCGAAGCCGCCGAGCTGGCCTACAACGGCGCCAAAGTTCTGCACCCGCGCACGCTGGCGCCTCTGGCCGAAAAGAAAATCCCCGTCTGGAGCAAGAACAGCTTCGATCCGGGCAGACCCGGCACGCGCATCGTCCCGCAAATCTCCAGCCAGGGACTGGGCGCGCGCGCGGTCACGTCGATGAAGAATGTGGCGCTGGTTTCGCTGGAGCCCGCCAGTCCGGAAGTCAACGGCGTCCAGGTAATGGCGCGCGCGCTGGATGCCACCGCCCGCGCCAACGTCGAAGTGCTGATTGTTTCCAGTTCCAGCTACCGCCAGATTTTCTGTCTGCTGGTGCGCTCCGAAGAGCTCGACCGCACCATGCAGGCCCTGGAATCCGCGCTGGCGCTGGAACTGGCCCACGGCTACGTCCACCCCATCCACGTGGATACCGATGTAGGCCTGCTGGCCGCCGTGGGCGAAGGCATGCAGGGCAAGCCGGGCATCGCCGGCCGCATCTTCACCGCCATTTCGAGAGTGCAGGTCAACATCATCGCCATCGCCCAAGGATCGAGCGAAGTCACCATCGCGGTGGTGGTTCGCCGCGAAGGTTTGGAGAAGGCGGTGCGCGCCGTGCACGCCGAATGCGGTTTGGGCCAGCGCCCGCCGGTGCCGGTTTTCCCGTTCCGCAAAGGGGCGGCGCCGAAGGCCCGGAAGGAATCGCCGCAGATTCCCTGAGGGCCGCAGGTAAACCCACGCTGGGGTATGTTGTGTCAGGAGAGCGCGGATCGCTCAGGCCAAGCCAACACTGCGCTACCGCACGTAAATGTGCGTCGGACCGTTGATCTTCAGGCCGGGCAACTCGGTCCGCAGCTTCACGGGCTGGACGCCTTTCTGGTTCAACGCTTCGATCGTCACCCGGTACTGATTATCGAGACGACCCTGAAAGTCGTTCAGGAATGGCCCAATCGTCACCGGATCGGTGAGATCCTGGAAGTAGGCGCAACCGCCGGTGTTCTCGCTCACCTCGATGAGACGCGACTGCGCCATCGTAGTCGCCCACGAGTTCCGGCCATACAAACCGGCGCCGCGCAGATAAATGGAATACACCACCACGCCCCCCTTCAGAGCATCGTGGATCGCCGCGTCGACGTAAGGATCGTCCTCAATCGCGGTGCTGTAGTAGCGATCTACGCCGTCCGTCAACATCAGCACTGCGCGGCGGTCGGTCGTTTCTTTCGACGGCCAATGCTTCACCAGGTCCGAAAGCGCGAAGTACGGGCTGCCGTTCTCCCCCGGAATGGCCAGCGGCAGGCGCAAGGAATTGGCCGCTTTCTGGCGATCCGCGGTAAACGATTGCGCCAGAGCGAAGCTCCCATTCCGCATGTAGCCGACCGCTACCTGGGTCGTGGATGGCAAGGATTCGAGAAACGACTTCAACTCGGGCAACTGGAGGCCGAGGCTGGATGACCGCGTGGAATCGTCCAGGAGTACGAAAAGCTGCATATTCGCCAGGCTGCCGGCCAGGCGCTCCAGGCGAACTACGGGGTCGGGAGTCTTGCCCTGCAGAACCGTCAGGTCGCCCGCCTCCAGTCTCGCCGGCAGACCGCCTGCTTGGGCCGGACGCACCGTGACCACCATCTGAGCCGGAACGCCCCTGGCATCCAGGACAGAAGCCGAAATCCCGGGGCTCGCGGCCAACATGGCCCCTACAATCGTTCCACACACCACAAACTGCCCGATCTTCATCTCGCACCCCCAGCGCGCGCTTTCTATAAATGCGCTCCTATCAATTTGGATGCCGCCGTGGAGGTTTTGGTTACCCCTGTCGGGACTGTATGGCGTGTGGTGGACCGCACCAGGGAGCGGCCCAAAACGCCAGTCACAAAAAAGGCGAGACCTGCCCTTTGTTTTCAATACTTCTCTCCCGCAGCACGGAGCACGGCCCGGATTATTTCTTCCGCTTTTTGTGAATCAACTTCTCCTGGCTATTCACCTGCCGCCGCCCGTCGTTAGCCGCCTTCTTCCGCGAGTAACTCCCGTTCGGCGACATGACGCGCGCCTTCACCGTGTCGCTTAAGTAGGTCTCCAGCACCTGATCGCAAATATGCCGCACTAAGTTGCGGTCGCGAACGGGCGTCAGCACTTCCACGCGGTGATCGATATTGCGCGGCATCAAGTCGGCGCTCCCGATATACACTTCTTCTTCGCCGCCGTTTTCGAAATAGTAAATGCGGCTATGTTCCAGAAACCGTCCAACAATGCTGATTACTTCGATGGTTTCGCTCACCTTCGGCACGCCCGGCCGCAAACAACAGATGCCGCGCACCAGCAGTTGAATCTTCACGCCCGCCTGCGAAGCCCGGTACAGCGCGCGAATCAGCTTGGGATCGCACAGCGAATTCATCTTGAAAATCAGCCGTCCCTTGCCCGCCTTGGCGTGCCTGATCTCGCGCTCGATCAGCTCTTCGAAGCGCGCCCGCAGGTTTACCGGAGCCACCACCAGCTTGTGATAGTCGGTCTTCTCCGAATATCCCGTCAGGTAATTGAACAGGTCGCTTACGTCGTCGGCAATTTCCTCGTCCGCCGTGAAGATCCCCATATCGGTATAGAGGTGCGCCGTCACGGCGTTGTAATTGCCTGTGGAAAGGTGCACGTAGCGCGCGATTTTGTCCTGCTCGCGGCGCACCACCAGGGCCACCTTGCAGTGGATTTTCAACCCGATCAGCCCGTATACCACGTGCACGCCGGCGCTTTCCAGCGCTCGCGCCCACTCGATGTTGCTTTCTTCGTCGAAGCGCGCCTTCAGCTCCACCAGCGCGGCTACCTGTTTGTCCTCGCCGATGGCCTCCAGCAGCGTCTCGACTACCGGAGAATTGCGTCCCACGCGGTACAGGCAGATCTTGATGGCCAGCACCGCCGGATCGCGCGCCGCCTTGCGCAGAAATTCGATGACGGGCTGAAAGGAATCGAAGGGATGGTGGATCAGGATATCGCGCCGCCGGATCAAGGCGAAGATATCGTCGTCCTCGGCCGTCTCGACGAGCTCCGGCGGAATGGCCGGCACGAAGGGCGCGTATTTCAGCTCCGGACGGTCCAGGTTATATAGCCCGTAGAGCCGCTTCAAAGAGAGGGGACGATAAGTCCGGTAAACCTCGCTCGACCCCACCTCCAGGTTATTGATGAGGATATTCAGAATCGGCGCCGGCATATCCTGCGTCACCATCAGCCGCATCACGTCGCGGAAGCGCCGTTGCCTGACGCCCTCTTCCACCGTCTCCAGCAGGTCTTCCGCCTCCAATTCCTTGATGGCGATATCCGCGTCCCGTGTGACGTGAAAGGGGTGCGCCTGCAAGACTTCCATTCCCGGAAACAGCGCCGGCAGATTAGCGGCGATCACCTGTTCCAGCCAAACCAGGTCCGAGCGTTTGGGCTTGGTGCGTTTGCCGTTGGGCTTGGCCGCGCCGTTCAGGGGAACCAGTTGCGGCAGCGAATCCGGCACTTTGACGCGCGCGAAGCGCTCCACCCCGGCATGGTCGCGAATCAGCACCGCCAGGTTCAAGCTCAGGTTCGAGATATGGGGAAACGGCCGGCCCGGGTCGAAGGCCAGCGGCGTGAGTACGGGGAAGACGGTCTCTTCGAAGTACGTGGTGGCGCGCTTGCGCTGCGCGTCCGGCAGGTCCGCGTAATCGTGAACCACAATGCCCGCTTCGCGCAGCGCCGGTTCCACCTTTTCCAGGGCGCGGTGCGCGTCGTTGAGCAGCTTTTTCACTTCCCGGCGAATGGCGACGAGCTGCGCCCGCGGCGTCATGCCATCCGGCGAAACATCCACCGTCCCGGCTTCCACCTGCGCCACCAGGCCGGCGACCCGCACCATGAAAAACTCGTCCAGGTTGGAACCCAGAATCGAGAGAAACTTCACGCGCTCCAGCAGCGGATTCTTTTCGTCATCCGCCTCTTCCAGCACGCGCCGCTGGAAAGCCAGCAGGCTCAGCTCGCGGTTCAGGTATAGCGAGGGGTCTTTCAAATCGGCCGTGCCGGCCGCATCCGGTTTGGCGGGATGTCCCTTCACTTCGACTTTTTTTGCCATACCGCTTCCCATGGGGTGCCGCAGTTATCTACTGTCTCACGAATGAACCGGCAAATGGTTAAAGGCTTCGCCCCGCCGCCTCCGCGCTTGGGTTATCATTTTGGCTTGACACGCAAATTCCTCATCCCATGCGCCGTGGCGCTGTTCGTTTTCCAGGCCCGCACGGCGGACAAATTCGCTCTTACCATCGACAATATTATGCGCGGCCCCGGCCTGGTGGGCTACGAACCCGCCCAGGTGCGCTGGTCCTTCGATAGCCGCTATATCTATTTTCAATGGAAACAGGCCTCCGATAAACTGGATGCCCCGCTCGACACCTACGAAGCCGGGCGCGACGGCGCCGGCCTGCGCAAGCTCACCGACGAGGAAATCAAGTCCCTGCCTCCCGCCTTCGGCGACACCACGCGCGACCAGCGCTACACGGTCTTCGCGCGCGACGGCGATATCTTCATCTTCGATAATAGCAACGGCAAAACCCGCCAGGTCACCAAGACCGCCGAAGCCGAAAGCAATCCGCACTTTCTCCCCGATGGCAATCGCATCTACTTCACCCGCGGCGGCAATCTCTTTGTCATGGCGCTGGATACCGGTTTCATCGAACAGATGACCGACATCCGTCCCGCTGCCGCGCCGGCCGGGGCGGCCACCACGCCGGCGGGCGGAGGCGGCGGATTCGGCGGAGGCCGCGGACAGGGCGGAGGCAGAGGCGGCTTCGGCGGAGGACGCGGCGGCGCCGCGGCGGCAACGGCATCGGCCGACCAACCGCCCGCCAGCGCCAGCCAGCAGTACATCAAAAACGAAGAGAAGGATTTCTTCGAAACCGTGCGCGAGCGCGCCGAACTGCGCGCCGAAGAAGAAGCCAGGCGCAAAAAAGAAGCCCCCGAGCGCAAGCCTTTCACCTTGCAGGCCCGCCAGTCGGCCGCCGCTCTGCAATTGACGCCCGATGGCAAAAGCGTCATCGCCACCATCGTGGAAGCCGGCAATGCCAAGAACACCGTGATTCCCACCTGGATCACCGATGCCGGTTACGTCGAAGACACCAACGGCCGCTCCAACGTGGGCGACAGCCAGGCGCGCATCCGTCTGGCCATCATCGATGCGGCTACGGGCGACGTCAAATGGGTGGATCACGGCCAGAAGCTGGCTAACCCCGCGCCCACGCAGCGCATGACCGCCGCGGCCGCCGAAAACGGCGCGCCGCCCGTGCGCCCGGCGACTTCCCAGGAGCGCGACGTCCAGCTCAGCCTGCCGGTCTGGAACGAAGCCGGGACCAAGGCCGTGATCGTGGCGCGCGCCGGCGATTTCAAAGACCGCTGGCTGCTGGCCCTCGACCCCGCCACCGGCAAAACGCGCGTCCTGGTGGATGACCACGATGACGCCTGGGTCGGCGGTCCGGGCGCTTATGCCATCGGCTGGATGAAGAACGATCGCGAGGTCTTCTTCCAATCCGAAAGAACCGGCTACTCGCACCTCTACGCCGTTTCCTGGGATGGCGGCGAGGCGCGCGCCCTCACTTCCGGCAAGTGGGAAGTGCTTAACGTGCGCCAGTCCAAAGACAAATCCAGGTTCTATCTCACCACCAGCAAAGAGAGCCCCTTCGAAAATCAACTCTACGCGATGGATGCCGAGGGCGGCCCGCTCACGCGCCTCACGCAGGCGCCCGGCAAGCACACCGCCGTGCCGTCTCCGGACGACCGGTGGCTGGCCGACGTCTACTCCTACACCAACAAGCCGCCCGAGCTCTACGTGCAGGAAAATCGCCCTCTGGCCGAAGAACGGAAGCTCACCACTTCTCCCGCGCCGGAGTTTTTCCAGTACCCGTGGCTGGACGTCCCCATCGTGGAATTCACCGCGCGCGATGGCGTCAAAGTGCCCGCGCGCCTCTTCAAGCCAAGCAATTTCAAAAAGGGCGGACCGGCGGTGGTCTTCGTGCACGGCTCCGGGTATTTGCAGAATGTCGACAAATGGTGGTCCACCAGTTACTACCACGAGTACATGTTCGACCACATCCTGATGGAGCGCGGCTACCTGGTGATCGACGTGGATTACCGCGGTTCGGCCGGCTATGGCCGCGACTGGCGAACCGCCATTTACGAGCACATGGGCGGCAAGGACCTCGATGACATCGTCGACGCGGCGAAGTACATCGTGGCGCAGCAGGGCGTCGACCCCAAGAAGATTGGCGTCTACGGCGGCAGTTACGGCGGCTTTATCACCCTCATGGCCATGTTCACGCAGCCGGACGTCTTCGCCGCCGGCGCGGCGCTGCGCCCGGTCTCCGATTGGGCGCTCTACAACCACGGCTATACCGGCGAAATCCTCAACCTGCCGCAAAGCGATCCGGAAGCTTACAAGCGCTCCTCCCCCATCTATTTCGCGGAAGGACTGAAGGGCGCCCTGCTCATCTGTCACGGCATGGTGGACAACAACGTGGAATTCGAGGATACCGTGCGGCTGGTGCAGCGCCTCATCGAGCTGCGCAAGGAAAACTGGCAAATCGCGCCGTTCCCCGTGGAAAGCCACAGCTTCGTCCAGCCATCCAGTTGGGCCGACGAATATAAGCGCATCCTGGCTCTGTTCGAGAAAAACCTGAAATAAGCGCGCCGAGCCGGCAATCCGGCAGTTGGTGCGTTCCATCCTGGCGCGCGCCGGCTCCGGCAGCGCGTAGGGCGGACGCCCCCGTCCGCGGCCGACGCCCTCGTCGGCCTGCCGCGAAGAGAGAAAGCAGCGGGACGGGGCGTCCCGCGCCGACCAGGGGGTCCGGATAGCGCCGGGATAAACCGGCATGGAGTAGCGAATGAAAGAGTCGTACAGGGAAGGTCTAGCGAGCCACCCTGGCCCCGAGCCATGCGAGGGTAGTCGAGAGGCTGCA
>Ga0181521_10001774_pt1 | contig 26428 bp, 20 predicted proteins | sample PEATcosm2014_Bin_32_FD_119764 | JGI IMG/M metagenome (GOLD analysis project Ga0181521, IMG submission 119764) | Peatland microbial communities from MTU Mesocosm Facility, Houghton, MI, USA - PEATcosm2014_Bin02_60_metaG | ecosystem: Environmental > Terrestrial > Soil > Wetlands > Peat | place...
CTCGCCGCCGGCGATGGACACCATGGGCGTGCCGCTCTCCGCTACGGCCTCGAGCACGTCCTCCACCGAAAGGCGTTGGCGCAGGATTTCGGTCGGATGCTGGATCTTCCCGCAGCCGGGGCACGCCAGGTTGCACGCGAAGAGAGGCTCGATCTCGACGATGAAGGGGTAGTACTTGGTCTTCTTCAGGCGGTGCCGAACCAGGTGGGCACCGATACGGATGTTCTGACGGAGAGGGATCGGCATCATCGCACCTGAGTCGGGAGAGAGAAACGGACGGTCTCTTCTGCAGTCCTCTCCTCACTCAGGCGTACCGGCCCGAGCAGGCGGAGAGTGTCGATCACTTCTTGGACGAGGAGGTCGGGAGCCGACGCGCCGGCGGTGAGCCCGACGCTCGTGACCCCCGCGAGCCAGCCCAGTTCCAGCTCTGAGACGTCTTCGATCAGCTCTGCGCGACAGCCCTCGCGCCGGGCCACCTCCACGAGGCGAGCGGTATTGGACGAATTCGCCGAGCCCACCACAACCATGAGATCGCATCGATGAGCGATCTGGCGGACCGCGTCCTGGCGGTTCTGTGTGGCGTAGCAGATGTCGTCCGCAGCTGGCGCAGTGATCTCGGGGAACCGGCGCCGCAATGCCGCGACTATCTCGGCCGTCTCGTCGGTGGCGAGCGTCGTCTGGGTGAGGTAGACGACCGGGCGCCTCGGCTCGAGCGCGAGCTCCAGGCGGCCGACGTCGTCCGCGCCTTCCACGACGTGAAAACGGTCCGGTGCCTCACCGAGTGTCCCGATGACCTCTTCGTGGTCGGGGTGGCCGATGAGGACGAGGTTGTAGTCCTGGCGCGCGTAACGACGCGCCTCGGTGTGCACCTTGGCGACCAGCGGGCAGGTCGCGTCGATGACCTTGAGATCCCTGCGCTGGGCGGCCTGCTGGCGAACAGCCGGGGATACACCGTGGGCTGCCAGCACCACGACCGCGTGCTCGGGGACCTCGTCGATCTCCTCGACGAACACCGCCCCCTTGGACTCGAGGTCGCGGACGACGTGCAGGTTGTGGACGATCTGACGGCGGACGTAGACAGGCGCTCCGTGGAGCGACAAAGCGCGCTCGACGATCTCGATCGCGCGGTCGACACCGGCGCAGAACGACCGGGGCGCGGCGAGGAGCACCTCGTGCTCACCGCAGGCACGTGCCCAGCGTTCGAGTGGCCGCCGAACGGCGAGCAGAGACCCGAGCGCTCGGGCACCGCCGAGCACCGGGCCGCACTCGCTGGTGTCCGAGATGGAGCGGATGACCGCAAGCGGGTTGTTCGGCAGGTAGCCCATGACCCAGGCCGATTCCATGTCGACGGCAACAGCGCCCGAGGCGGCGAGCTCGAGCCTCTCGCGGGCCCGGACATATCGCGGCGACGACACGAGCGGCCCGGTGTGGACGCCAAGGCCGGCACGGCGGAATTCGGCGGCGAGAAACGACACGCCCGGGAGGCTGAGCGATACCGACGACTCGGTGTTCCGCAGCTCACTGGCTATGACGAGGTCACCCGGGTGCAGATCAGGTGAAAGACCGCCTGACACCCCGACAAGCGCGACGGCGGTCTTCACGTCGAGATTCGCGGCAAGCTCCTCGCCGGCACGCCGGGCGCGGTCGGGCCCGGCGCCGATGATGACGTCGGCGCCGCCCACCGCGAAGGCTTCGACGCGCAGCGCCGTCAGGACCTTGAGATCAGCCGTGGGCCTCTCCGTTCAAGAAACGCCCCAGGGCCGTGACCGGGAACACAAGCCGATACAGGTGGTAGTTGATGTAGAAGTCGCCGGGAAAGCCGGTTCCCGTGAACCACGGCTCGTCCCACAAGCCGTCTTCGCGCTGGGTTGCGACGAGATAAGCCACACCGTGCTGTGTCGCCTCGGAGCGCTCGCCCGCTGCCAGGAGCGCCAGCAGGGCCCAAGCCGTCTGCGATGCCGTCGACGGCCCCCGGCCGCGTTGCGAGTAGTCCCTGTACGAGCGCAGGTCCTCGCCCCAGCCGCCATCGGGGTTCTGGTGGCCTTCCAGCCAGGCGACGGCCTCGCGCACTGCGGGGTCGTCGGCTGTCAACCCGGCGGCGATGAGCCCCGGGACCACAGCTCCCGTGCCGTAGACGTGGTTCGCGCCCCAACGCCCGAACCAGGACCCGTCATCCTCCTGAGCCCGCAACAGCCACTGCACGCCGAGCTCGACCGCGTCCTTGGAACCTCCGAGCTTCGCCAGCATCTCCACGACGTGCGCGGTCACGTCTGCGCTCGGAGGATCGATCAGCTCCCCGAAGTCACAGAAGGGAAGCTCCCGGCACAGCGTCTGTGTGTTGTCGACGTCGAAGGCCCCCCAACCCCCGTCCCGGCACTGCATTCCCTCGATCCAGGCGACCGCTCGGTCCACGGCGCCGGCAGCCGGCTCACCGGTTCGTCCGAGCGCCATCACGACTTCGGCCGTGTCGTCTATGTCCGGGTAGTTGTCGTTGGCGAACTCGAAGGCCCACCCGGCCGGCGCAAGGCCGGGTCGCCGGACAGACCAGTCACCTTTGACCGAGATCTCCTCGTCGAGCAGGTAGCAGGCCGCTTTCCGCAATACCGGGTCGGTCGGCTGGAGCCCGGCATCGGCAAGAGCCGTGACGGCGAGCGCGGTGTCCCACACCGGGGACTGGCAGGCCTCGATCCGCCTCCCGTCGTCGTCCTCGATCGTGAAGCCGTCGAGGCCCTCGATCCCCGCCCTCATCACGGGGTGCTCGAGCGCGTAGCCCTGCAGCCGGAGGGCGATCAACGAGTACACCCAGGGCGGTTGAATGCCGCCCCACGAGCCGTCCGCCTCTTGACGCTGCACTATCCAGCGCTCGGCCCGCCTCAGGGCGGCCTGGCGGACGAACTTGACGGGGTGGCGCTCGTAGGCCTTGAGGAGACGGTCGAGCGCCTGGAACCGGCCCGGCCAGGTGCTGAGCGGTGCCGGGGACGCCTCGGGGAGGCCGCTACGGAGCTCGTCGATGCCGAATCGCAGCTCGTGCGCCGGCCGGTGCGCGCTCACCACCGTGAGGGCGACCACGGTCTGGCGTGCCCAGCACCCGAAGTCGTAGATGTTGAGCGGGACGAAGCTCGGGAGGAAGATCAGCTCCGCCGGGAGCACCGGCAGCTCGGCCCACGGCCACAGGCCGAACAGTGCCATCCAGATCCGGGTGAACACCCGGGTGCGCTCGACACCACCCGAGCTCTGGATGAACTGAGCGGCGCGCTGCAGGTGCGCAGCGTCCACCGGGTCACCGGCCAGCCGGAGCGCTACGTAGGCCTCGACGGTGGTCGAGAGGTCGGGTGGCCCTCCGTAGAAGTTCGCCCACGTGCCGTCCTCGCGCTGGCGCGACCGGATCCAGCGCGCCGACGACTGCGTCACCTCGACGGTGCGAATGCCCAGGAACTCGCGCAGCAAGAGATCCTCGGCGTCAATGGTGACGTTCGTCTCGAGCTCGCCCTTCCACCAACCGTGCGGATGCTGAAGCGTCACAAGGGCGTCGATGGCTCTGCGGAGACACGCCGAGGCGTCGTCGTCCGCCCGCCCAGCCGGTGGGGAGGACCCTGCGGCAGCCTTGGCATCTGCAGCCTTGGCATCTGCCGCCTGATGACGGGTGAGCACGTTCATCGGTCCCGTTCGGTCACGTATCGCGCGATCGCCGCCAGCTCCGAGCTGGGGCCGAGCGCCAGGGGCACTCGCTCGAGGGACGCAAGCGCGGCCCGAAGCTGCAGCTCCCCGATGGCCAATGTCTCCTGGCGTGCGCCGCACTGGTCGAGGAGCAGGGTGGCCTTTGCAACTTCGGCTTCGGTGAGGTCACGCTCGAGCAGTGAGCTCAGTCCTGCGGGCAGGTCGGCGCCCCGGGAAAGAGCGATCGCGATCGGCAGGGACTTCTTGTGCTGGCGCAGGTCGTTGCCGACCGGCTTGCCGGTGACGCTCGGCTCGCCCCAGATCCCGAGCACGTCGTCGACAGCTTGGAAGGCGATCCCGAGATGGCGGCCGAAGTCCGCCAACGCGTCGACGGTCGGCGCCGGAGCACCGGCGAGGATCGCACCTATGGCAACAGCGCAGGACAGCAGGGCCCCTGTCTTGCCGGCTTCCATGTGAAGACACTCCTCCACCGACAACGAAGCCCGGAGCTCAGAGGCCATGTCCTCGGCCTGACCCGCGATCATCGCCTGGGTGGCCCCGGCGAGCCGTTCGGCAGCCCTCACGCGCTCGGCGGTCGGCTCCTCGAGAAGGACCTGGAACGCCAGGGTCGCAAGCGCGTCGCCGGCGATGATGGCATGACCGACACCGTGCTCGGCCCACAGGGTCGGGCGGTGCCGCCGTTCGAGATCGCCGTCGATGATGTCGTCGTGCACGAGCGAGAAATTGTGGACGAGCTCGATGGCGACCGCGCCGACGACGCCGGCGCTCTCGTCGGCTCCGGCAGCTGCCGCCGAGACGAGCGTGAGCCCCGCGCGCACGAACTTGCCTCCCCCGGCGAGGTGTTCGCACACCGCGGGCCTCAGGGCCGGGCAGAGGCGGAGCACGGCCGCTTCGATGGCCGGCGTCACCACCGATCTCGCCCGCGTCAACGACTCCGCTGCCATGAGTGCGCTGTCGCTCTGTGCCGGGGAGGAGATCGCCGTCATGTCCCTGCCCCTTCCAGCTGTCGAGGGTCCCCCATGTATGTGTCCGAGTCCGACAAGAGGGCCAGCGCCTGCGAGGCGGCCTGTTGGCCGCTGCGGACCGCACCCTCCATCGTCGCCGGCCACCCGGTGTCGCACCAGGCGCCGGCGAGGAACAAGCCGGGCACTTCGGTCTTGGTCGGGGGGCGGAACGCCGCTGTGCCGGGAACCGCCCGGAACGTCGCGGCCTTCTCGCGGGTGACGATCGCGTCGACAAGACGGGCCTGGCGCGCGGCCGGGAACAGCTCGCGCAACGCCTCGAAGAACGTGCTCACGAGCTCGGGGGAACCAGTAGCCATGTAGCTGTCCGCTGCCGAGAGCGAGATGACCAGGCACTGGCCCGACTTGGCCCCGCTCGCGACCGTGCGGTCGAAGACGAACTGGACCGGTGAATCGACGCAGGCCGCCAGCGGGAGGTCCGTCACCTTCCGGTCGAGGACCAGGTGGACATTGACGATGGGAGAGGTCCCCAGGGCCTCCGCCTCCCGGGCGCCGACGACCGGGCCGATCGACGCGCCGATGCTCGCCGACACACGTAGTGGCGTAGCCAGGATCACGGCGTCGACCACCACGCTCCTTGCACCGCAGCTCACGGTGAAAGCACCGAGGGGCGCGCGACCGATCGCACCGACCGGGCTGCCCAGCACCGTCTCGATGCCCGCGGCTTCCAAAGCTCGCGCGGCGATGGCACCGTGAAGCTCACCGAGCGGGACCCGTGACCAGCCGATGTCTCCGCCGTCGGACCGATCCAGAAGCCCGACCCGGAAGACCTTCGTGGCCAGACCGAGCGACGCCTCGCCGGCTCCGACATTGAGCGTCGGCAGCGCTATCAGGTTCCAGAGGCGGTCGACGGCCCGCTTGTTCTGGCCATGGTCGGTGAGCCAGTCGCCGAACGAGGCGTTGTCGAGTGACGCGTCGTCGGGATCGAGCCGCCGGAGCGCGAGCGCGGGGCGCACGAGGCGCACACGCTCACGCACCGAGAGGTGGCGATAGGTTGCGAGCGACCCGGCCATGTGCAGCGGGGCAGGCAGGGCCGACCTCTTGATCGAGGAGCGCGCGCCCCCCGGTGCCAGCACGGGCACTTCGAGCCGGTCCTGAAGGAACACCTGCCCTGTTGCCCCGATGCGGTCGATGAACCCCCGGTAAGCCGTGCAGCAGCGGAGGAACACGTGCTGGCCGTTGTCGAAAAAGAGCCCGTTGTGCTTGATCGAGGCCGTGAGCCCGCCGAGCACCGGGCGGCGCTCGAAGACAACGACCTCGGCTCCGCCGTCCGCGGCGGCGAGCGCGGCGGCCATCCCGGCCAGGCCGCCCCCGACGACGGCAACGCGAACCAGGCTCACGGTCGTGCCCCGACCAGGCTCCGTGCTGCGACCAATGCCTTCTCCCAGGTCGGCAAGGACATGCGCCCCCGTGTGACGGCGATCGGCTCGCCCTTGATCCGGACCAGCAGACGCCTGTAGATCCCCGCCATGGCGCCGACGCAAGCCCGGCTCCGGCTGTCGAGCAACGGAAGCAGCTGCAGCCCCTCGGCGAACCACCGGTCCGCGCGACCGCATTCGAGTGCGACGAGCCGTGCCACGTCCGCCGCTGGGCCCGTGAGCTCCGGATCGCAGCCGACCGACTCGGCATCGCTGCTCGGCAGGTACACGCGCCCGAGCGAGCGGTCCTCGACGACATCGCGCAGGATGTTCGTGAGCTGGAGCGCAACGCCCAGCGAGTCCGCGAGCGGGACCGCTCTGTCGAGGTCGCGCGACCCGAACACGGCGAGCGAGAGCCGGCCCACCGAGCCCGCCACCTTGCGGCAGTAGACGACGAGATCGTCGATCGTCTCGTAAGACGTGCCGATGACGTCCATCTCACAGCCGTCGATGATCTCGCCGAAGCACGACATCGGGAGCCGATATCGACGGGCCGCGTCAGCCACTGCCACGAGCACCGGGTCTGTCGTCTGCGGATCGATCGCGTCGATGCTCTTGCGAACGGCCTGGAGACCGGTGAGCTTCTCCGCCGGGACGGCCCGCCCGTCGCCGATGTCGTCGATGCGTCGTGCCAGCGCGTAGACCGCCGACAGCGCCCGGCGCTCGGGCTTGCGGAGCAGCCGGATGCCGTATGCAAAGTTCTTCGCTTCTTGGCGCGTGACGGCCTCGCAGAAGTCGTAGGCGAGCTCGGTGTTCACGACCCGCCTCGCCTCGTGCTCGCCGCCACGAGGCCGGAGACGGCTCGCCTCGCGAATCCGAGCTTGCGGGGACGGCAGTGGCACTTGAGCACGTCGTAGCCGGAGCGTTCGATGGAGTCGAGCGCCGCCATCCCCCCTGCGGCAAAGCCCACGACCGCGGCCCGGGGACGGAACCGGAGTGTTGCAGCAAGCGGCACGCCCGCGGCGAGCAGAGGACGCGCCCGGCTCACTTCCATGGCGACGAGCCGTCGCAGCGCCGGGGACGAGTCGATCGCCAGCAGGTCAGCCTCCGTGCACCCGAAGCGCTCCATGTCCTCGGCCGGCAGATAGATGCGTCCTCGCCTTGCGTCCTCTCCGACGTCTTGAAGGTGCTCGACGATCTGCAACCCGGTGCAGACCTTGTCCGAGAGCGCGATCCGCTCGGCCGTCGAGGCCCCGAACACGTCCAGCACGAGCCGGCCCACCGGCGCCGCCGACAACATGCAGTAGTCCACCAGGTCAGCGAAGCTCCGATAGCGCGTTATGCGCTGGTCCATCCGGTTGGCTTCGATGAGGCAGCGAAACGGGTCCACGTTCAGGTCGAGCCCCCGGATCACTGGCGTGAGCTGCCGGAGCACAGGGTGGGTCGCGCTGGCCACGGCTGCACGATCGAGCTCGGACTCGAGCCAGTCCAGGAGCGCCAGGCGATCCCCCTCTGCCTCGTCGCCGAGGTCGTCGGCCAGGCGGGCGAAGCCGTAGATCGCCATCAGGCTCGCCCGAACGTCGCGCGGCAACAGATGCGAGGCGACCGGGAAGTTCTCGTTTCGTGCCTTCCTGGCGAGCAGGGCGGGCGCGTCGAAGTCTCCTCCAATGGAGCGCCCAGACTCAGTTGAGACCATCGGCTACTCCTTCGCGTAGCGCCGATGACTACCAGTTCCACCTTTGTTATACGTGCGAGGGGGCCTTCGTCAATAGAAGCGCACGCGGAAGTCGGCCTCAGGGCGTGGCCTGGCGACCGGCATCGGAGATCAACCCGGTTCGTGACCTGCAGGTTCCGAGCGCCCGGCCCCGGGCGTTCAGGAAAGAATCAATCCGACGAAGACGGCGAAGAGGTCGATGACCCGAGTGTTGGTCGCAGCAGCCCGAGGAGGGCCGCGTCGACGACTCGCCAAGCGGCGAGCCTGGCGGCCTTTCCTCTCGTGCGGAGCCTGGGCACCACGCGGCTTGCGAGGCCGGCGGTGATGACACCGACTACGCCCATGAGGTTCGGTTGATGCCGGAGCTCCCCGGTCGCCACCTCGAGCAGCAGCGGGGCCATGGGAGCGAGCAAGAGCTTCAGTTTCTCGATCGCCTGGGGCTCGCTCATCGGCGCGGGCAACTCGTCGAGCTGCTCTCCGACAGCCTCGACGGTGGAACGGGCCGCAGCCAGGAAGACGGCCTCTTTCGAGTCGAAGTAGCGATAGAAGGTTCCCTTGGCGACGTCAGCGGCGCTGCAGATGTCCGCGACGTTGACTCCTGCGTAACCGTGCTGGGCGAACGCCTCCCGGGCGGCCACGACAAGCCGGGCAGAGACGACAGCCGGGCCGGACCGTTCCAGGTAGGCGTCGATGACCTCGTCCCACCTGTCCGGTGAGAGCTCACCCTCGTGGTTGCACGCGAGCAGCTCGGGCAAGGCTTCGCGGATGGTCTCGAGCGGCATGTTCCGGCGCTCACGGAGCAGGTGGATGAGGTTGAGCGCCTCGACGTGGCGCTCGTCGTAAAGGAACCGGTTGGAGGCGAGCTCGGACGCCTCGGGCAGCAGACCGAAGTGGCGGTAGTGGTGAATCGTCGGTACGGGCGTGCCTGTCTTCTCGGCTAGGACCGAGATGGTGAAGCCGGCTTGCGAGATTGCCGACGGCGCCTCCGGGCGCGGCAACGACTCCGGAGGCTCTTCGCTCCGTAGCACTCCTGCCTGACTCCAGCGGCTACCCTCCACCGGCCCTCTTCTATCACTCCACTGTCCGGGTGCTGCCAATCAAGATTCTATTTGCAGATCGTTACTTGAAAGGAACGCCGCCAGCAATACCACGATCTGCGGCGCGCCGTGGGCTTACGAACCAGACGCCGCTGGTGCCTGGTCGTCCACTGGCTCAGGACGGCCGAAAAGATACCCCTGACCTGCCTGAACACCGACTCCCCTCAGAAGGTTGAGCTCTTCTTCGGTTTCGATGCCTTCGGCGAGGCTCATCGCGCCCAGGCGGTCCGCGAGCGCCTTGAGGGCGGCGGCCATCGCTTCTTTCATCGGGTCCGAGGCGATCCCGTGGGTGACGTCGATGTCGATCTTGATGATGTCCGCGTGAACGTCGAACAGGCTGTTGAAGCTGACCGTCCCCGATCCGGTGTCGTCCAGGGCGATCCGCACACCTATGGCACGGAGCGCGCCGACGGCTTCGCTGACCTCCTCGTAGTCTCCGGCAGCGGCGTTCTCGGTGATCTCCAGAACGACGCGCGACGGGTCGACACTGCCGAGCACATCCCGGAGCTCCGCGGATCCAGCCGTCTCCGGAGACACGTTGACGGAGATGAACGCGTCCGGTGGCAGACGATCGAGCTGGGCGAGCGCGACGCGGATGGCGACCATCTCGATCTCGAGCAACAGGCCAACCTCGGCAGCCTCCGCGAACCATGTCCGCGGCGAAATGCTCGAATCCCCGGGAAAGCGTGCGAGTGCCTCGTACCCGATCACTTTCGTCGTGGCCAGATCGACGATGGGCTGGAACACGACACGAATCGAACCGTCAGCCGGCAGCGCCTCGACGCGCCGACGCGCTTCGACCAGCCGCTCGTCTTCTGGCGAAGGGCTCAAAGAATCCTGCGCGACGCTGTCGAGGGACTCCTCGACAGGACCTGGTACGCGCGGCTTCGCCCGAGACTCGGAGCCTTTCCGAGAACCGCCCATCACGCCACCTTTCTCGCCCAGTGTCCGGTTTCCTCTCGGATTGCCTTAATCTTCATCGTCCAAGGGACGATCTGACTTAAGAATGCCACTCATCGCAGAGTGAGCACAGGACAGGTTGGAGGCCGATTGAACCTGCTGCTGGTGACACTGGACCAGTTCCGGGGCGACTGCCTGTCGGCTGGCGGCCACAGCGTGGTCCGCACCCCGAACCTCGATCGTCTCGCCGCGTCGGGTGTGCGGTTCGATCGCCACTACAGCCAGGCTGCGCCTTGTTCGCCGGGGCGCGCCTGTCTCTACACCGGCACGTATCAGATGAACAATCGGGTCGTCGCGAACGGCACCCCGCTCGACGACCGACTGGACAACCTGGCACGTGCCGGTCGACGGGCCGGGTTCGAGCCCACACTGTTCGGGTACACGGACCAGGGAGTCGATCCGCGTGTCGTCCGGTCGCCTGACGATCCCCGCCTTTCCAGCTACGAAGGCGTGCTGCCAGGCTTCACGGTCGAGCTCGATCTCACCGGCGAGCACGCGAGCTGGACTGAATGGCTCCGGGACCTCGGCTACGACGTGCCCTCATCGGGCTATGGCGCACTTACGACCGAGCCCACCCGGCCCGAGGAGGTCGGCGTGTCCGCTTTCCTGACGAACCGTTACCTGGACTGGCTCGAACGAAGGGACCGCCCGTGGTTCGCCCACCTGAGTTACTTGAGACCGCATCCTCCCTACGCTGCCGCAGGCCGCTGGGCCGCCGCCTTCGATCCTGATGATGTCGACGTGCCGATCGCCCCCTCCCCACATCGCCATCGGTTTCACGAAGCGGCTCTTCGCCTGCCGCAAGCCGCGGCCCCGGCAGACGAGGGCGCGCTGCGACGGGTGCGGGCCCAGTACTACGGGATGATCGGTGATGTCGATGCCCAGCTCGGCCGGGTCCTGGACGCCCTCGAGCGACTCGGCCAGTGGGAGGACACCTTCGTGCTGCTGACATCGGATCACGGTGAACAGCTCGGAGACCACGGGCTGATGAACAAGCTCGGCTACTTCGAGGAGAGCTACCGAGTACCGGGCATCGTTCGCGCCCCGGGGCTTTCTGGAGCCCACGGGAGCGTCGTCCATGCCTTCACCGAGAACATCGACTTCTTCCCGACGATCTGCGAGGCCTTGGGGCTCGAGGTCCCCGCTCAGTGCGACGGGTTGGCGCTCACCGCGTTCCTCGAAGGACGCCTTCCGCCGTGGTGGCGTTCGGCGGCGGCCTGGGAGTTCGACTGGCGGTACATGGGCCTTCCCGGCGGCGCCTTCGACTGGCCATGGGACAGGCACCTGGAACGTGACAACCTCACCGTGCGCCGTTTTGAAGACGGGGCCTACGTCCAATTCGGAGACGGCTCGTGGCGTTGCTACGACATCGGCGCCGACCCGACCTGGCGCACTGAGGTCGAGGACTCCTCCCGGATCCTCGGTTATGCACAGTCGATGCTCGCCTGGCGAGCACAGCACGCGGACCGGGAAGTCACGAACTTCCTCCTCGAGAACGGAGGCATCGGCCGCTGGCCGACAGGGTCACTCGTCGCGCCATCGGATTGAGAAGACTGCGTACCGTCCCCAGATCGGCGCCGACTGTGCCGGCCAGGTGCTGGGCGCAGCGAGGCGACGGTGTCGACGAGCCTGACGAAGTCTGAGGCTGGAGCACGTTGTAGGTGTCAAGTTCGCGAACTTGGCGTCGACAATTCTTTTGATGAACGTCTACGCAATCTATGGCTCGTCACTGACACTGACACCGCAGCCCTGTCGAACGGCCGCGCTCTCGGACCGGAGTCTCGGGGAGCGACCGCGAGCGATCCGATGACAGTCTTCGATCGATTCGTTCCGACCGAGGAACAGCCTTCACCACCGGCCGCCAAGGTGGTTGAGCGCGGGAGCGAGGAGCAGTTCAGGTCTCTCATCGGCAACATCCCCGGCGCCGTCTACCGCCGCGAATGCTTCGAACCTTGGACGATGCGCTTCATCAGTGATCACATCGAGGTGCTCACCGGCTACCCGGCGAGCGAGTTCATGCAGGAGAACCTACGGCCCTTCGAGTCGATCATCTGTCCCGACGATCGCGAGCACGTGAGCGGCGTGGTCCGCGAGGCGCTGAGCCGAGGAGGCTCGTTCTCTCTCGAGTACCGCCTGATCCACGCGAACGGCTCCTCCAGGTGGGTCGCCGAGCACGGCCGAGGTGTCGCGGATCCCGGCGGACGACCGCTGTGGATCGACGGTGTGATTCTCGACCTGTCCGCTCAGAGGGAGGCCGAACAGCTCGGCGATCGTGGCGAGGTGCGACGGGGTCGTCTGTCGGGGCATGACATCCTGACCTGTCTCCCTGACCGGATACTCATCCGTGACCGGCTCCAGCAGATGCTGCTGCGATGTCAACGAGACCACTTCCTGATTGCCGCCTTCCTCGTCGATCTGGACAACTTCAGGTCCGTCAATGACAGCCTTGGCCAACAGGCCGGAGACGAGCTGTTGAAGGCGGTCGCCGCGCGCTTCTCGGGTGTGCTCAGGGCGAGCGACACGGTTGGGCGGCCTGGCGGGGACGAGTTCGCGATCCTGGCTGAAGGACTGTCGCTTTCTGCGGGGCCCGAATTGCTCGCCGAAAGGCTGCTGGACGCTATGAAGGAGCCCTTCCGGGTCGAAGGATTCGATGACATCCCGCTTTCCATCACGGCAAGCATCGGCATCGCTACGAATGACGGGGACGAGCCGGATGATCTCCTTCGCGACGCGGCCATCGCCCTCTGTCAGGCGAAGGCCCAGGGACGGAATTGTCACGTCCAGTTCAAGCCCGAGATGAAGACTGCCGCGATGGAACGGCTCGAGCTCGAAGCCGATCTCCGGGAGGCCCTCCAGGAGAACCAGTTCTTCATTCTCTATCAGCCGATATTCGAGTTGGACAGCGTCGGCGTGTGCGGCGTGGAGGCGCTCTTGCGCTGGCGGCATCCCGTCCGAGGAATCGTCGACCCCGAGTCCTTCATGCCGGTACTGGAAGAGACCGGACTTATCGCCCCGGTCGGGTCGTGGCTGCTCAAGCAAGCCTGCCGGCGAGCCGCCGCCTGGCATCGGCTCGGCCATCACCTGACGATGTCGATCAACATCTCGACGCGTCAGCTCGGGGCGGAGGACCTCGTCGACCAGGTGCACGGGGCCCTCGCGGCTACGGCGCTCGAGCCCAGATCGCTCGTCATCAACGTCGCCGAGCAGAGCTTGATGAACGACATGGACACCATGGTTCGTCGACTTCGCGAGCTCAAGGCACTTGGCGTGCTCGTCGCCGTCGACGACTTGGGTGCCGGCTATTCAGCGCTCGCCCGTCTTCGCCAGGTTCCGATCGACGCCCTCAAGATTGACCGATCGTTCGTTGCCGCGATGGCGGACTCGCCCGAAGCGATCAGCTCCATCCACACCCTTGTGCAGTTGGGCCGGACGCTCGGGATCGAGACCCTCGCTGAGGGCATCGAACAAGGCTGGCAGCTTGCAAGCCTTCAGGACGAGCACTGCAGATTCGGCCAAGGGTCCCTGTTCTCGCAACCGATCGCCCCCGAAGCACTGGAGGCCATCCTTACGCTCGAACCCGTTGTTCCGCTGAGGGGCCACCTTCCGCGTCAAAGCCGCCCGGCGTCCACGATCCGACGAAGGAACTGCTGAGTACGACCGTTGACGGGCGCGGTGAAGACCTGTCTCGGCGGACCCTCCTCGAGTATCACACCCTCGTCCAAGAAACAGACCCGGTCTGCGATATCGCGGGCGAACCCCATCTCGTGGGTCGCGATCAACATGGTCATGCCGGCAGCCGCAAGCTCACGAATGACTCCTAGCACCTCGGACACGAGCTCAGGATCCAGTGCGCTCGTCACCTCGTCCAACAACATGATTCCCGGCTTCATCGCGAGAGCCCGGACGATTGCGACCCGCTGCTGCTGACCGCCTGAGAGGCGGTCAGGATAGTCGTCCTGTTTCTCTGAGAGGCCGAAACGGACGAGCAGCGCGTGTCCTGCTTCCTCGGCTTCGTCGCGTGCGACCCCGAGCACTCGAGTGGGGCCGAGCGTGATGTTGCGGAGCACGGTCATGTGCGGAAAGAGGTTGAAGGACTGGAAGACAATGCCTATGTGACGCCGCACTGCGTTCTCGTCGACGCCCGGCGCCGTGACATCTTGGCCCCAGAGAAGGATCCGTCCGCGATTGACTGGCTCCAACAAGTTCACGCAGCGCAGCAGCGTGGACTTGCCCGAACCCGACGCTCCTATGAGGCAGATCACCTCGTGGGGCGCCACAGACAGGTTGATTCCGCGCAGGACCTCGAGATCGCCGAACGACTTGTGAACGTTCTCGAGCCGCACCGCCTCTTGGCCCGCACGAGCCGGCCCGCCAAGCTGGGGCCCGCCAAGCTGGGGCCCGCCAAGCTGGGGCCCGCCAAAGCCAGAGGTGACGACGGGCTCGCTCATCGCACCGTTCCACTCCCCGCCAGCCGGCGACTCACGTCCCGCGCTATCAGGCGGTCGGTGAACCGGGCGAGCGGAATCGTCAGGCAAAGGAACAAGAGCGCGGCAACCGTGTAGGACGAGTAGACGAACAGTGTCGAGCTGTCGATCTGCGCTGCCCGGTTCGCCTCGATCACCGCTCCGAGCGTCGACACGAGCGCTGTGTCCTTCTGCAGACTTATGAAGTCGTTCAAGAGCGGCGGGATCACAGTGCGAACCGCCTGTGGCAGCACCACAAAGCGCAGGGACTTCCACTGCGACAACCCGAGCGATCGAGCTGCGGCCACCTGGCTCTGGTGCACGGAGTTGATGCCTGCCCGGTACACCTCGGCCACATAGGCGGAATACGACAACACGAGCGCGGCAATTCCGTACACGAAATCGGACTGCGTGGAGATGCCACGTATGTAGAGGGCCGGCGCGCCGAACCCGATGCCGTAGATCACGATGATGAGCGGCACTCCCCTGAAGACGTCGGTGTAGAGGACAGCCAGCATGCGGAAAGGGAAGAGCACGGGATTGCGCAACTGGCGCAGCACCGCGATGACCAGGGCGAAGAAGAGGATCAGCACCTCGGCGATGAGGAACATCTCGATGTTCAAGATGAGGCCCTTGCCGACCGAATAGAGCCCCTTGCTCGGATCGCCGAGGAACGCCTCCTTCATCTGCTGTGGATTGAAGAACGTGTGCCGCACCGCGGCAGCCCCCGGTGCGAACACGAAGAGGGCGATGACTGCTCCGATGAACACGACGGTGCTCACGGTGGAGACCGCGGCAGCGCGTTGGCCACCCAGCAGGTGCGACCCCCTGCCGTTACCTTCGAAGCTGCCAGGTGGGGGCGCGCCAGGGGCGAGCAGGGTCTGTTCGTCTAGGTCGGCGCCCTCGCGACTCCCCCTAACGGGCAACCGGTCCGCCTCCTGTGGCCGTGGCTACGGCTTGATCGTCGGAACGGAGGTGTAGATGCCTAGGTACTCCTTTTGGAACTTGGCGAGGGTCCCATTGGCTCTAAGGGTGTCGATCGCTTTGTTCACGCACGCGACGAGGGGATCGTTCTTGGCGAACAACAGCCCGTAATGCTCCCCCGTGCTCGGGAACTGACCCACCATGACCGAGTTCGGGATCTCCGAGGAGCTGATGTACTGCGCGGTCGGCGTGTCGGCCACCAGTGCCTGGATCCGGCCGTCCTGAAGGGCCGACTTGGCATCGTTCAGCGTGTTGAACACCGAGGGCTGGTGGATCGGCCGTAGCTCGGTGTTGATGAACGCCAGGCTCGTGGAGCCGATCTGGTCGCCGTAGACGTAGGTGCGAAGGTCCGCCGGCGTGTGGTGTTTCACGATCCGGCTGCTCTTGAGGGCGATGAGCGCCTGCTGCACGTCGTAGTAGCTGACGCTGAACGCCACCACCGTGGCGCGATCACGGGTATAGGAGATCTCGTTGATGTCGAAGTCGAACCTCTTCGGGCCCGGAGCGAAGGAAGCGTCAAACGGCTCGACTGTCCACTTCACCTGCGACTTCGAGAAGCCGAGCTGCTTGGCGACGGCATATGCGACCGCGCTCTCGTACCCCTTGCCATTGGAGGGCGTGTTGTTGTCGAACCACGGCTCGTATGCCGGGCTGTCGGTCGCGACCGTCAGCACACCGACCTTGAACAAGTCGGGCTGAATCGCCTTGTACGAGCACGACGAGGCCTTGGTCGCCAACGCCGCCACCGTCGCCTTCGTCGTCGATGCTGGCGCGGGAGTCGATCCGAGCACCGTCAGACCGAGCCCGATCACGGCAAACACGGCAAGAATAATGGTCTTACGCATTATCGGTTCACCCACTCTTCGAGAAACGGTTTCCTCTTCGTTAGGTCCGACCGCACCGCGGCCGCAACGAGCGTACCGCCGGCCCAGACAGGAGGGGATCCTCGTCGCGACCAGCATCCCGGGATACGACTCTCGACCTGTTGACGACCCGGCCTGAGCCGAATACCGTATCGACACTTCGTACTTGGCGCGACCGGGGGGTTGAGCGCTGGGTACCGCGGTGGAGGGGGCGCCGGCGAGCGGCCTCGTTGGCGTCGGCGCCCTCACCACCCAACCATGGCTTGGATCGCTGGTCCTGCGTCGCGGGCGTTCGATCCGTCGTGCCAGACTCGATGCCCGATGGCCCGAATCCTGTTGACCTCGCGACTGCCCGACGATGCGCTTGATCCGATCGCGGGCCATGAGCTCATAATGCCGATACCCGGCAAGTCTCTTTCCACAGGCGAGATCGCCGACTCGGCCCGGGATGTCGAGGCGATCGTCTGCCACCTCAAGGATCGGATCGCCGCGGCGGTATTCGCTTCCGCGCCGCACCTGGTAGTCGTCGCAACCGTCTCGGTCGGCTACGACAACGTCGACGTCGGCGCCGCAACACGAGCCGGCGTCGCTGTCTGTCATACGCCAGGTGTGCTGGACGACACGACGGCAGACCTTGCCTTTGCCCTGATCTTGGCCGCGTCAAGGTTGCTCTCGGATTCCGAACGCGACTTGAGGCAGGGAGGGTGGACCGATTGGCACTTGGACGGCTGTCTCGGGCGCGACGTGCACGGCGCCACCCTCGGCCTGGTCGGCTACGGCCGAATCGCCCAGGCGGTAGCCCGACGCGCGGAGGGATTCTCGATGCGGGTGCTCCATCATGCCCGACGACCTACTGGGCTCCCGGGCTTCGTCGTCGACCTCGACGATCTGCTAGCCATGGCCGACGTGGTGAGCCTGCACGTGCCGCTCACCGCCGAGACACGCCATCTGATCGACGCCCGCAGGCTTGCGCTGATGAAGCCGACCGCGGTACTCGTCAACACTGCTCGGGGGCCGGTGGTCGACGAACAAGCGCTTGGCGCCGCGCTCGAGTCGGGACGATTGTTCGCTGCCGGCATCGATGTCTACGAGAACGAACCGAACGTCCACCCGCGGCTTCTCGCCGCCCCTCGAACGGTGCTCCTCCCCCATGTCGGCAGCGCCTCGTTCGCGACTCGCCTGGCAATGGCACGGCTCGCGACGACCGCGGCGGCAGAGGTGCTCGCAGGCCGCCGTCCTCCAAACACGGTCAATCCCGAGGTGTTCGACAAGTAGCGCCGCGTGACACACGGCTGCGCCGCTGCCCGACTCGGCCAGCACGGCCTCGAGGTCGGTGTCGGCGAAGCTGTCTCGACAGGTCTTGGCCACCACAATGTCCCCGTCGAGCCGATCCAGAGTCCGACGATCTGCAATCCCGCGAGGGCGGGCGGTCGAGGGGCCTTGCTCATTCACTAGGTTGGCCGCGTGCAACAAATGGTCGGACGTGAGCTGCGACGGCACGCGAGCAAGGTGGGACCGCGGATCGCGGGGGTCTTCTCGTGAGGGTCGCTGTCGCTCAGTTCGCCTCCGAGCCCAATGCGGCCGCGAACCGCGCGCGGGCGCTCGATCTCCTCAGGAATGCCGCCGAAGATGGTGCCCGGCTCGTCGTCCTGCCCGAGGCTGCGATGTACCCTCTCGGCCGGCCGGCTGCTGAGATCGCCCACGCGGCCGAGGCCATCGACGGGCCCTTTGCCACCGCCTTGGCACAGGCCGCGTCCGCACTCGGGGTCACCGCCATCGCCGGGATGTTCGAGAAGGTGCCCGGCGAACGACGAGTCCACAACACGGTCATAGCGGTCAGCGCGCAAGGGCTTCTGGGCCGGTACCGCAAGCTCCACCTCTACGACGCCCTGGGCGAGAAGGAGTCGGACTCCATCGTGCCGGGCCCGATCGACGGCGACGAGCTCTTGGTGCTGCCCATCGGCGAGTTCGTGGTGGGCGTCGTGACCTGCTACGACCTGCGTTTCCCCGAGTTGTTCCGCGTGTTGGCCGACAGGGGCGTCACCGTCTTCGCCGTGCCTGCCGCATGGGTCGCCGGGCCGCTCAAGCAGGAGCACTGGGTGACGATGTGCCGCGCACGCGCGATCGAGAACACCTCCTATCTGCTTGCAGCTGCGCAACCGCCGCCCATGTACTGCGGCCACAGCCTCGTGCTCGACCCCATGGGCGTCGAGATTGCCGGAGTCGGCGCGACCGACGGTGTCGCGGCCCCCGAGATCTCGGCCGAGCGCGTCAGGTCCGTGCGCGCGGCACTGCCGGTGCTGCTGCAGAGGCGCTACGAGGTCCGACCGAAACCGTGACGGTTCAGGCGACCGATGGCGAGAGCCCCTCGGAGCTCGGCCCGCTCAGGTGTCGAGGTGCAAGAGCAGCCACTGCAGCAGCATCGTCGCGTTGACGTTGCGACTGAGGCGCGTTGAAGCCTCGTCGATGGCCGCGATCGCGGCGAGAGTGGACCGGAGACGCTGGGGCGCGACCTCCGGCTCGGTGAGCCGCGCCCGGCACACCGAGGACAGAGCAGCAAGCCCGGCGCGGATCTCGTCCGTGCGCACCCGTCGCAGCTCTCGATTATGACGGTCCTCGATGATCGAGCGGCCCGGGATGTTGTTCTCGCCTCGCCGCTCGGCCTGGTCCTGCAGGAGGGCCAGCTCTTCGGCCTGTCGCGTGCGCACGACCTCGAGCGGCTCGGCGATCGAGGCGAGCAGTTCGTCGGCGAGCTCGGCAACCCGCGCGCCCGTCCCGTCCAACCGGCTCGGCACGGTTCTCCATCGTTGCAACCGCTGTGCGAAGCCCGGGTCACGTGCCAGCAACCTGGCCCGGTCCAGGCGCCCGCCCGCGGCCTCTGCGACAGCTGTCGCAGTCGCAACCTCTACGCCCTCGCCCATCAGGACCTCGATGATGGCTTCATCGTCGAGGGGCTTGAATTGGACCTGCACGCACCTGCTTGCGATCGTGACGAACGGGCTCGGGACTGTCTCTGCGGTGATGATGATGACGGTCGTGTCCGGCGGCTCCTCGATCGTCTTCAGAAGCGCTGGCGCGGCCTCGTCGACAAGGTGGAAGTCGACGAGGACGAGCACCTGGTACGGGGCGGCCCTCGGCGTGCGTAAGGCCATGCGCGCGACCTCACGCGCCTGTTTGACCGAGATCGAGGCGCCCACACGCTCGATCACCTCGAGATCGGGATGTCGGAGCGCGAGCGTTTCCTGGCACGGTGCACACTCGCCACAGCCGCCCCGCGGGCACAACAGCGCGGCGGCGAAGGCGATAGACGCGTCAAGCCGGCCACTGCCGGGCGGCCCGATGAAGAGATAGGCGTGCAGGGGTGCGCGCAGCGCACCGCGGAGAAGTCCCAGCACCCCAGGCTGGCCCTTCACGCGGTCGAGAACGGGGGCATGGGCCGAGCCCTCGGCAGCGGTCATCGGGAAACACCGATGCCGAGACGTGCCCGCACGGCTCCGAGCACCTCAGCCGCAACTTCGGCGGCCGACGCGGAGCCATCGAGGACGACCCAGTGCTCGGTATCGTTCGCGGCGATCTCGCGGAAGCCCTCGTTGACTCTTCTGTGGAACTCCGGTTCCTCGGCTTCGATCCGGTCTGGGCTCACGCCGGGCAGTTGCGCCTGTTGCGCCGCCCGGCGACGCTCGGCGACCTCGCGAGGCATGTCCAAGAGAACGGAAAGGTCGGGCCATCTACCCCCGGACGCGAGATCGCACGCGCGGCGCACCTCCTCGACGGGCAGTCCGCGACCGTAGCCCTGGTAGGCGAGCGTCGAGCCGGCGAACCGGTCGACGACGACGTGGCGGCCGGCGGCGAGTGCCGGTTCGATCAGGGAAGACAGGTGCTCAGCACGCGCAGCGAGCATGAGGTACAGCTCCGCTCTAGGTGCGAGCACGCCCAGCGACCGATCGAGGAGCAGATCCCGAATGCGCTCGGCGATCGGGCTGCCACCCGGTTCACGGCTCGCCTCGGCGCCGATCGCCGAGGCGAGAAGTGCCGCCTGTGTGGACTTCCCGACGCCTTCACCGCCTTCGATCGCGATCAGCCGGCCCCGAGTACCCACGGCTCGAAGGTTAGAGCGTCAAGTTCGACGGCACGGTTGCTCGTGTCGCCGACTGCGGCACCGGCTGCTCAGGCTTGCGACGATGCCATCCCTCTCAGCTTGTCAACGACCTCGGTAATGGCCTCATCCTGCGAAGCGAGGTGCTTCTGGATCTCGATCGCCTCGTGCAGGACGGCCTCCGCATCCTTGTAGGTGTCCTCGGCGCGCTTGTCGCTCGCAGCCGCCTGGATGTTCTGGCCGACGATGATGACCGGCAAGAGCACCAACTGGAGGAAGTTCGAGCTGATCCAGGCGATGATGATCGTAAGGTTGTGGCTTTTGATCGCCGAGGGCAGGCTGATCAGGGCGACAATCGCGAAGATGTACGCGCAGACCATTGTGCCGACGCCGAGCGTGATCATGAGGCCGACTCTGGCGTTCAGCCTGGCGAAACCGGACTTGCCTCGGACACGATGATCGTTCGTCTTGGTCGGACGCGCCTGGCCACCCAGGACAGCCTTGGTGTGGGGGTGAATGTAGTGGCGGTAGTTGATGATGTCGGGCATGCCCGAAGGCTAATGGTGCACCTTTTCGGACGCGAGATTCGTCCGGCTCCGCGTTCTGGCCACTCTTCGCCGTTCAAGAGACGCGAACATTATGGCGAAGCTTCAGGCCTTGGCCTTCGGCTCCGGCTCGAGCGCCTTCGACTCGCCCCGTAGGAAGATGTTCACGCCGGCCGCCAACGCGCCGCCCACCAGCGGCGCCAGGATGAACAGCCACACTTGGCCGAGTGCGGCACCACGCTCGAACAGCGCCGGTCCGAGTGCCCGTGCCGGGTTCACCGACGTGCCGTCGAGCGGGATGCCTACGAGGTGGATCACGGTCAGCGACAGGCCGATCGCCAATCCGGCGAACCCGGCAGCCGCTGCCCTCTCGGTGACCATGAGAACGACGAAGACGAGAAGAAACGTCAGGACGATCTCGAGTATGAAGGCGCCTCCCTCGCTGATGTGCTTCCCGTAAGAGTCGGTGCCCAGTGCTCCGGTCTGGTCGACGACCTTGCCGAAGCTCGAGGTCATCAGCTTCAACAAGGCGCCGGCGGCAATGCCTCCAATGAGTTGCACGACCCAGTAGCCAACCGCCTCGTTCAGCTGGACGCGCCCGGAGATCAGCGCACCGAGGGTGACCGCCGGGTTCACGTGACAACCGGACACCGGTCCGATCGCGTAAACGAGAGCGAGCAGCACGAGGCCGAAGGCGAACGCGACGCCGACAGGGCCGATCAGATTGAACCCGCCAACCGCACTCCCGACCGCGAAGAAGACAAGGATGAACGTGCCCAGTCCTTCTGCAACAAGCTTCTTTGCCACTGATAGAACCCCTCAACTCGTCTTGCGGAAGCTTCCCTCGTCCAGGCCCAGCAGATCAGCCGCCAGAGCGCCCCGCAGCGCCAGAGCGCCCCGCAGCATCGGAAGAGGCGAGCACTTTACCAATCGTCGTCAGCCGCTGAAGCTGGCCCTGAGTTCGCCGTCCTGATCGCGGATCCTGGCGCTCTCCCGGCCCCGGCCTTTTTGGCCGCCCCGGCCTTCTTCGCCGCGCCGGCCTTCTTGGTGCCGGTTGCCTTGCGGGCCCCGGCCTTCTTCGCCGCGCCGGCCTTCTTGGTGCCGGTTGCCTTGCGGGCACCGGCCTTCTTCGCCGCGCTAGTTGCCTTGCGGGCGCCGGCCTTCTTCGCCACGCCGGTTGCCTTGCGGGCCCCGGCCTTCTTGGTGCCCGTTGCCTTGCGGGCTGTCGAGCGCTTGGCCGGGCCCGCGGCCCGGCGATCCGCGATCAGCTCGACCGCGCGTTCGAGGGTCAACTCGTCCGGGTCGTCACCTCGTCGCAGCGAGGCGTTGGTCGTCCCGTCGGTGACATAGGGCCCGAAACGGCCCGAGCGGAGCACGACCGCCGCCCCTGACTCCGGGTCGGCGCCAAGCTCGCGGAGAGGAGCCGCGGAAGTGCCGTAGCGACGCTGCTTGGGCGCCGCGAACAGAGAGAGCGCCTCTTCGATTGTCACTGTGAACAGCTGGTCCTCGGTCTCGAGGCTGCGAGTCTCGGATCCCCGTTTCATGAACGGCCCGAACCGGCCGTTGGCTGCGACGATCTCCTCACCTGTTTCGGGATCGGCGCCAACCGTCCGTGGCAGCTGCAGGATCTGCAAAGCCTGCTCGAGCGTGATGTCCGAGACGTTCATCGTCTTCAGCAATGAAGCGGTTCGCGGCTTGTCGCTTGCCGCTGCCGCCTCCCCGAGCTGAACGTACGGTCCGAAGCGTCCGTCTCTCACCAGTACCGTCTTGCCCGTCGCCGGATCGTCGCCCAAGGCGCGATCCGAGGAGGGATGCTCGAGCAGCTCCGCGGCCCGCTCCAAGGTGAGCTCGTCAGGAGCCAGGTCGTCAGGCACCGCGGCGCGGTCCTCGCCACGCTGGAGGTACGGGCCGTAGCGGCCCACGCGGATCACGACCTCGCGCCCTTGCGCATCGGTGGCCAGTGAGATCGAGTTCACTTCCCGGGCGTCGATCTCGTCGAGATGCAACGACACGGCCTCTTTGAGGCCGTGTCGGCCGTCGACCGCCAGCGAGTGGCCGGACGTCTTGACAGGCTGTAGGGCTCCCGGCCTGTGCTCGCCGAAGTAGAACCGCTCGAGCCACGGGACTTGTTCTTCGATGCCCGAGGCGATGTCGTCGAGATCGTCCTCCATTGAGGCCGTGAACCCGTAGTCGACCAGGTTCGCGAAGTGCTCCTCCAGCAACCCGACAACGGCGAAGGCCGTGAAGGACGGAACGAGCGCCGTCCCTCTCTTCCACACATAGCCGCGGTCTTGAATGGTCCCGATGATGCTGGCGTAGGTCGACGGCCGTCCGACGCCGAGCTCCTCGAGACGCCGAACGAGCGAAGCCTCGGTGTAGCGCGCGGGCGGCTTGGTTGCGTGCTCCTCGACCTCGAGCCCGTCGCATTCGACGTCTCCCCCGGCGACGAGCTGAGGCAAGCGGACATCCTGGTCGCTGCGACGGTCGCCCCGGCCGTCACCGTTATCGTCTTCGTCCTCGCGGTAAACCGCCAGGAAACCGGGATCGGTGATGACCGTGCCCGCCGCCATGAACACCGTCACGGTTCCGATAGCCGCGACCGGCGACTCGGTCAGGACGCGACCTTCGATGCGCGCCCGTGCGGTCGTCCCGGTCGCGTCGTTCATCTGCGATGCGACCGTCCGCTGCCATACGAGCTCGTAAAGGCTGCGCTCCTCACCCCTCAGCTCGCCAGCGACCTGGGAGGGCGTACGGAAGCGATCGCCGGCGGGCCTGATCGCCTCGTGAGCCTCCTGTGCGTTCTTCACCTTGCTCCGGTACATCCGGGGAGAGCGCGGGACGGACTGGGCGCCGTAGAGCGCCTGGGCCTGGTCTCTGGCGGCCCTGATGGCGGTGTCCGACAGCGTTGTCGAGTCGGTCCGCATGTATGTGATGTAACCGCGCTCGTAGAGCCGCTGAGCGACCTGCATTGTCCTTTGTGCGGAGAACCGCAACTTGCGCGCGGCTTCCTGCTGGAGCGTGGAGGTGATGAAGGGGGCGGCCGGCGATCGCCGGTAAGGGCGTTCCTCGACGCTCGCGACTTCGAACTCGGCACCCGTGAGGGCCGCGACGAGGCCACGGGCTCCTGGCTCGTCGAGGAGGACGACCTCGTCGGGTGAGCTCAGCGTCCCGACCGGGCTGAAATCCTCCCCCGTCGCGACCTGACGACCACCGATCTCCACCAGGCGTGCGGCGAAGGGCTGCAACTCGGCGGAGAAGCTGCCTTCGACGCTGCACCAGCTGGCGGAACGGAACCGCATGCGCTCGCGCTCGCGCTCGACGACTATGCGGGTGGCGACGCTCTGCACCCGGCCCGCAGAGAGGCCCTTGGCGACCTTGCGCCACAGCACCGGTGAGACCTCGTAGCCGTAGAGGCGATCGAGTATGCGCCTCGCCTCTTGCGCGTCGACGAGGCGACGATCGAGCTCGCGGGGGTGCTCGATGGCGGCGCGAATGGCAGCGGGCGTGATCTCGTGGAAGACCATGCGCGACACCGGGACCCGGGGCGAGAGCACCTCGACGAGGTGCCACGCTATCGACTCGCCTTCGCGGTCCTCGTCTGTCGCGAGATAGACCTCGCTGGCCGCGCCGACGAGGCGGCGGAGCTTGGCGACCTGATCCCGTTTCTCGCGCGACACGACGTAGAGGGGCTTGAAGTCGTTGTCCACGTCGACGCCGAGACGAGCCCAAGGCTCGGCCTTGAAGGCCGCCGGCACGTCCGCCGCCGATCGCGGGAGATCGCGTATGTGGCCGATCGAGGACTCGACGACGTAGTCACCACCAAGATAGCCAGCTATGGTCTTCGCCTTCGCTGGAGACTCGACGATCACTAATGGCTTGGGCATGTGTGCTCGTCCCGATAAGGGCGGACGGCTTAAGGTACGCCGGTCCGCAGTGGCTTAGGAGCCGACGGCGGCGTCGTCGGTGCTGCCTGAGATCTCGTGCCCGGATCCCTGGTTCGAAAGTGCCGCTTGAGTCCCCGCCGTCTCGGGCTCAAGCATGCTAGTCGAGCGCTTCGAGAAGGCAATAGAGGCCAGCAGGATCACGAGGGCGACCGCCGCAATGGCAAAGCGGGCACCGTCATGGTGCCGGAGCGTGATAACGGCCGGCAATATGAGCAACGACACGAGGTTCATCACCTTGATGAGCGGGTTCAGCGCCGGGCCTGCGGTGTCCTTGAAGGGGTCACCGACGGTGTCCCCGATGACTGCCGCCTTGTGCGACTCGGACCCTTTCCCGCCGAGATGGCCGTCCTCGATGTACTTCTTGGCGTTGTCAAAGGCACCGCCTGAGTTCGAGAGGAAGTTCGCCATCAACTGGCCGGTGAGGATCGTGCCGGTGAGGAACGCACCGAGCGCGATGTAGTTGATCCCGAACCCGACGATTACCGGCGAGAGAACCGCCAGCAGCGCCGGGGTAGCGAGCTCGCGCTGGGAGGCCGCCGTGCAAATGGAGATGACGCGGCCGTATTCCGGCTTCTCCGAGTAGTCCATGATCCCGGGGTGTTCGCGGAACTGGCGGCGCACCTCGTAGACGACCGTCCCCGCCGAGCGGCCGACGGCTCGAATGGCGAGCGACGAGAAGAGGAAGGCGATCGACCCGCCGATCAACAAGCCGATGAACGTCGTCGGGACCGCGACGTTGATCTGAGTGAGCGGGTTGTGGAACAACGCGTCGCCCGTGACCTGCTTCAGCTGTGGCAACTGGTTACCGATGGTCTCGATGAACGAGGAGAACAGGGCAACCGCGGCGATGACCGCAGAGCCGATCGCGACTCCCTTGGTGATCGCCTTGGTGGTGTTGCCTACGGCGTCGAGGCTCACCATGACGCGCTCGGCCTCGCCGGTGAACTCACCGGACATCTCGGCGATCCCGGCCGCGTTGTCCGACACCGGGCCGAAGGAGTCCTCCGAGATGATCATCCCCGTCGTTGAAAGCATGCCTATGCCCACAAGGGCAACCAGGTAGAGCGACACGGTCAGCTTGCCGCCGCCCAGCGCGACCGCGCTCGCGATCGCCACGACTATCGCGATGATCGCCCACACGCTCGACTCGAGGCCGATCGAGATGCCGGCCAGCACTGTTGTCGCCGGGCCGGTGCGGGTCGCATCAGCGATCTGCTGCACCGGGCCCCGCTCGGTGGATGTGAACTGCTCGGTGATCAGGCTCGCCACGTTCGCGAGCACGATGCCTATGAGCACGGCCCAGAAGACCTTCAAGTTGTGGACGTAGAACTGCGCGACGAGAAACGCCCCGATGAGGGTGAGCACTGTACCGGCCCGGAATCCGCGGTTGATCGGGGCCATCGCCGACTTGTCGCGATCGCGGGCACGCACTATCAGGATGCCGAAGGCGGACGTGAGGATCCCGATGCCGGCAACGATGAGCGGGTAGAGCAGGCCGCGCGCAGGCGGCAGGTGGAGGGACTTGAACGCGGAGTAGCCGAGGATCAACGAGGCGATGATCGTGATCTCGTAGGACTCGAAGAGGTCGGCCGCCATTCCGGCACAGTCGCCGACGTTGTCGCCGACGTTGTCTGCGATCGTGGCGGCGTTACGAGGGTCGTCCTCGGGGATTCCCGCCTCGACCTTGCCGACGAGGTCGGCCCC
>Ga0181521_10001777_pt1 | contig 26403 bp, 29 predicted proteins | sample PEATcosm2014_Bin_32_FD_119764 | JGI IMG/M metagenome (GOLD analysis project Ga0181521, IMG submission 119764) | Peatland microbial communities from MTU Mesocosm Facility, Houghton, MI, USA - PEATcosm2014_Bin02_60_metaG | ecosystem: Environmental > Terrestrial > Soil > Wetlands > Peat | place...
CGGGAAGAACCTGACCTTCGACCAATACCAGGTGCTGGTCCGCTTCCGTCCGCGCGCGGTGGCGCCGGCGCCGTCGGCCCGCGTGCTGATTGGCGAGTTGGGGCCGGACGAGTTCCTGGTTCTCGGTTTCGACTCGGCAGTCGACTTTCGGCCGCTGGTAGGTTCGAAGTACACGGCGGCGCAGTTCCTTCAGGCCGATCAGGTGGTGTACGAGGACGGCGCGTGGAAAACCACGGCCCGCGGGAGGACCTATCAGGGATCGTACGATCCACCGAGCGTCAGCCTGCCCGCGCAGGGCGCCATCTATCGCGTGAAGCTGATGCGGTACTGAGAAAAGGGGTCAGACGCATTTTACGGGTTCGGAAAGAAATGCGTCTGACCCCTTTTTTAGGACTGCAAGACGGCCTCGGCGGCGGCTGCGCTGCGGCGGCTGCGCCTCTTCCCGCCGAGGTTGCGCACGCGCTCCATGTAAATGTAAAACACCGGGGTGATGTAGAGCGTCAGCGATTGCGAGACCACCAGGCCGCCTACCACGGCCAGGCCCAGCGGGCGGCGCGCCTCTCCGCCGGCGCCGAACCCGACGGCGATGGGGAATGTGCCCATGAGCGCGGCCATGGTGGTCATCATGATAGGCCGGAAACGCACCAGGCAGGCTTCGTAGATGGCTTCGGCCGGCGGAATGCCCTGGGTGCGCTGGATTTCCAGCGCGAAATCGATCATCATGATGGCGTTCTTCTTGACGATCCCAATCAGCATGATGATGCCCACAAACGAGTAGATGTTGAGCTCGTCGTGGAAGATCAGAAGCGTGGCCAGAGCGCCCAGGCCGGCCGAGGGCAGGCCGGAGAGAATGGTGAGGGGGTGGATGAAGCTTTCGTATAGAATCCCCAGCACCATGTAGATCACCAGAATGGCCATGACCAGCAGCACTCCCATGCCGCGCAACGAAGACTGGTAGGCCGCGGCGGTTCCTTGAAAACTGGTGCGGATGGAGGCCGGCAGGGTTTCGCGCGCCAGTTCCTCAACGCGGTCGACCGCGGCGCCGAGCGAAACCCCGGGCAGCAGGTTGAACGAGATGGTGACCGCCGGCAACTGGCCGAGATGCGCGATCGTGAGCGCACTGGTTTCCGTGCGCAGATTGGCTACCGAATCGAGCGCCACCAGTTTCCCCGTGTTGGAGCGAATGTAGAGCAGGGGCAGGCGATTGGGGTCGCGCTGGTATGTCGGCAGCAGCTCCATGATCACGTAGTAGGTGTTGGTGGGCATGTAGATGTTGGAGATTTCGCGCGCGCCATACGCGTCGTACAGAGCGTCCTCGACCTGCTCCGCGGTGACGCCGAGAGCGGAGGCGCGGTCGCGGTTGATATCCACGGTGATCTGGGGGCTGGAAATCTGGAGGTCGCTGTTCACGTCGGTGAGGCCCGGTACGGTCTCGACGCGTTTCTCGAAAGCGTCGGCGGAACGGTAGAGTTCGGCGAGGTTGGTCCCTTGCAGGGTGTACTGGTAGAGGCTTCGGCTGACAAACCCGCCGATGCGCACCAGCGGCGGATTCTGCAGATACGTTCGAATACCGGGAAGGGCGTTCAGTTTGGGCCGCAATCTCTCGATGATCTGCTCGGGCGTGGATCGCCGCACGCTGCGAGGCCTCAAGCGGATGGTGAAGCGCCCCTGGTTGCCGGATGAAATACCGCCGCCCTGCCCAACGCTCGAGGCAAAGGCCTCGACATCGGGATCGGCATGAATCACGGCAGCCACCTCCTTCTGCCGCATGACCATGCCATCGAACGAGATGTCCTGGGGAGCCTCGGTGGTCCCGCTCAGTTGCCCGGTGTCCTGGCTGGGAATGAAGCCCTTGGGAACCATCCCATACAGATAGATGGTGGCTGCCAGCGTCCCGGCCGCTGTCAGCATGGTGAGGAAGCGGTGGCGGAGGACCCCGCGGAGCGTCCACCCGTAGAGGTCGCGCATCCCGTCGAACACCTTTTCGGAGGAGCGCTGGAAGGCGTTCTGCCGCGCCCCCGGGGGCTTGAGGAACCGGCTGCACAGCATGGGCGTGAGGCTGAGCGAGACCACGCCGGAGATGACGATGGCCGCCATGATGACCACCGCGAACTCATGGAACAGCCTGCCCATGATGCCGCTCATGAACAGAACGGGGATGAAGACCGCGGCCAGCGAGAGGGTCATGGACAGAATGGTGAAGCCGATCTCGCGGCCTCCCTCGAAGGCGGCCTGCATGCGCGTCTTTCCCATCTCCATGTGGCGGACGATGTTCTCCAGGATCACGATGGCGTCATCCACCACGAAACCCACCGAAAGGGTCAGCGCCATGAGGGAAAGGTTGTCGAGCGTGTAGCCCGCCAGCGCCATGACGGCGAACGTGCCGATGATGGACATGGGCAGCGCGAGCGAAGGGATCGCGGTGGCGGAGACATTCCGCAAGAAGAGAAAGATCACCATGATCACCAGCGCGACCGTCAGAACCAGGGTGAACTTCACGTCGTTGACGGATTCGCGAACGGCCTGCGACCGGTCATAGAGAATCTCCAGGCTCACCGAGGGCGGCATCTGTTCGCGGAAGCTGGGGAGCAACTCCCGGATGGCGTCCACCACCTGGACGGTATTGCTGCCGGGCTGGCGTTGCACGATCAGGTAGATGGTGCGTGTGTCGTTGTACCAGGCCGCCACCTTGTCGTTCTCGACGCTGTCGATCACCCTCCCCAACTGCTCGAGGCGAACGGGAGAGCCGTTGCGGTAAGCCACGATGAGGGGGCGATACTGGGCGGCCGTTTCGAGCTGCCCGGTGGCTTGAACCGTGTAAGCCTGCCGGGGTCCCCAAAGAGTGCCGGTGGGCAGGTTGACGTTGTGCAAGCCGAGCGCGATCTCCACGTCGTCTATGCCGATGTTGTGGGCGGCCATGAGGCTGGGATCGAGCTGCGCGCGCACGGCGAATTTCTGGGCCCCATAGACGAACACCTGCGCTACACCGTCGATCATGGAGATGCGCTGCGCCATCATGGTCTCGCCATATTCGTCGATCACCGAGAGGGGCAGCGTGGGCGAGCTGAGGGTCAGGTTCAGGATGGGCATGTCCGCCGGGTTCACCTTGCGAAACGTAGGGGGAGTAGGCATGCCCACCGGCAGACGGCCCTGGGCCGTAACGATGGCGGCTTGCACGTCCAGCGCGGCGCCATCCAGGTTGCGGTCCAGCACGAATTGCAGGGTGATGCTGGTAATGCCGCGCGCGCTCGTGGAGGTCATGGAATCCAGGCCCGGAATGGTAGTGAACTGGCGCTCCAGCGGCGTGGCCACCGAAGCGGCCATGGTCTCGGGGCTGGCGCCGGGAAGGCTGGCGCTCACCTGAATGGTGGGGAAGTCCACGTTGGGCAGATCGCTCACGGGCAGCGTGCGGTATCCGGCTACTCCGAACAGGAGAATACCCATCATGACGAGCGTGGTCATGACCGGCCGGCGGATAAAGATTTCGGTAATATTCATCGCTCAGCTTTCAGCATAGCTGCTTGCGCGGATCGCCGCAGGAGGCCGGTTCCGTTACCAAAGCACGCGCACGGGATAGCGCGCGATCCATTCGTCGGGAGTGAGGATGGCGAGGCCGTGCGCAATGGCCTGACAGATCAGCATCCGGTCGAACGGATCGGTATGGAGTTGAGGGAGTTTGGGCAGTTGCAGGACCTCTTCCTCGCTCAGATCCAGGCTGGCGATGCCGTTGGTTTCACGGCGCCTGGGAACGTATTGGGCAGCGGGTTCCGGCAGCGGAAGGCGACCGGCCACCTGCTTCAAGGCGATCTCCCATGCGGATACGACGCTCAAGTACAGTTCGTTGTCGGCGTCCGCGCACAGCCCCCGGACGAGCGGCGATACCCGTGAGAGCCGGGAATTGAGCCACAAGAATGTGCACGTATCGAGAAGCAGTTTCAATCCTCGGCCTCGCCGCTGAAGTATCGCATGATCGCCTCGGGCAGAGGCTCGAAGAACTCGGGGGGGACCTCGAACTTGCCTTCGTCGATACCGAACCTACGTCTATGGTGCGAGGTTTTGGCCCCGATTGGCCGCACTTCGGCTATGGGACGGTTGTGGCGGCAGAGGACGATGGTTTCCCCTGCCTCGACACGGTTGAGGTAGCGCGAAAGATGCGTCTTGGCCTCGTGAACGTTGAGTCTGATCACAAGACCATAATACTAGTTTTAATGTAAACTAACAATATGACCAAGTCCGCGCGGCCTGCGGCGCAGCTTTCCGCCGAACAGGAGCGCGGATTCTACGACGCGCAGTACCGGCAGTTTCTGGAGTTGCCGGATGCGGACCTGGTATGCAACCGCGGGACGCTGGCGGCGGGCCTGGCCGACGCCGCCAACCCGAGCTATGAGCGCCGGGTGGTGTACCAGGCCGCGCTCAAATACCTGCTGAGCGAACCGCTAACGGACCGGACCGTGCTCGATTATGGCTGCGGCACCGGCGACTGGGGCCTCATGCTGGCCGGGGAAGGCGCCGCGGTGACGCTGCTGGATCTTTCGCCGGTGGCCATCCGGCTGGGTCTGCGGCGGGCCGCGGCGAGCGGCGTGGCGGACCGCGTGCGGGGCGTGGCGCGCGATGCCAGCGACCTGGCCTGCTTCGGCGACGGCGAATTCGACCTGATCTTCGGCAGCTTCGCCTTGCATCACACACTCAAGTATCCGCGGGCGCGCGACGAGTTGCTGCGCGTGCTCAAGCCGGGCGGGCGCCTGGTGCTGGTGGAAACCTATGGCAATAATCCGCTGCTCAACGCAGCACGTGTTTTACGGCGGCGGATGTCGAGGGAGCCGGCCGGGCAGGGTGAAGGGATCATTCTGAACGACTCGGATGTGGATGCGCTGCGCCCGCTGCTGGGAGAGCTCGCGGTCTATCCGTTCAACTTGCTGGCGATGGGAAAACGGCTGCTTCGCGGGCGCTTCTCGCGAAGATGGGCGCGGGGAGTGGTGCGGGGACTGGAATGGATGGACGAGCGGCTGCTGGCGGCCTGGCCATCGCTGCGGCGGTATTGCGGGGAAGCGCTGATTGTGGGGCGGGCGGTGCCGCCCGCCCTGCTCCATGAACAGTTTCTGGATACTGAATGAGTTTCACCTCCGTTCGATTTCGTCGATTTCTCGCTGAAGTTCCCTGGCCTGACGGAGGCGGCGCGTGAGGCCGAATACCGTCCAGACCGCGAGCAGGACGGCCAGAGGCAGCACGCTTCGCAGACGCGCCGAGCCAGGAAGCGCCTTCCCCATCAAGACCACAATGAGGACCATGCACGCCAAAAACAGGGGCCCGTGCCATAACCATGCGTTCCTCAGGTGATCGCGGCGCTGTTCCAGTTCTTTACGGTAGTATTCCAGGCCGGTCGCGGCGATGGCGTCCGGGCGCGCGGGGTTTCGCCGCCAGATCCGGCGCCGGAACCAGTACAGGGAGATGACCGCCCATGCGATGACGGCGGCGAATCCAACTTCCTGAAGACGGTCGTAAGCCGGCGCGAATCGCCAAGCCACTACCCCGACGAAGAGCAGCGCCGCGCCGATGCTCATGAGGATCTCCGAACGGGTGCTGGAACTCAGCTCCGCCGTTCGCCGGTTCACAATCTGTTCCAGGTTCACTCGAAGCTCCTCCTCTGGTTGATCTCTCCAAATGGCGCCCGGGTCTTTCGCTTCAGACATGGCGTTTCTCCTCGAGAAAGCGGCTGGAGAGGATATTCTTGATCCGGTGAATTTTCATTCCGACATTCGCGGGCGAAAGCCCCGTGATGTCCGCGATGGTGGCCATGTCCATGTCCTCCAGATAAGAAATCATGATCTGCCGGTCCAACGGTTTGAGCTGCCGGATGAACTCCGAGAGTCGCTGGAGAGATCTTTGCCGGTCGATATCCGGCTCGCGATCCTCGCCCGGCGCGGCCGGCTCGGTCTCTTCGAGACTCACCAAGCGCGTGTTTTTCCGGCGCTCCCGGTTCACGTACGAAACGGCGGTGTTGTGAGCCACCCGAAACACCCATGTCTTCAGAGAGCACCGTCCGTCGAAAACTTCGAAGCTTCTCCAGAGCTGAAGGTGGATGTCCTGCCGCAGGTCGTGACGTTTTTCCGGGTCGGCTTCGTATCCGGCGGCCAGCCGGTCGAGCGCGCGGCCAAATTCGCGGATGGCGGCCTCGTAAAACTGGTCCCGCTCCGACGGCGGCGCACCGTTGATCCGATCGCGACTCACAATACCCATAGTCGATGCACCGGCAGTTTTATAACACTGCCGTCGAGTGATAGAATTACGGTGCCCGGGAGAGGGAATGACGCGGCGGGATTTCATCGGGACGGCAGCGGCCGCCACTATCCGCTCCAGCGCCCCAGCGCGGCTGGTAGTGCCGGTTCATCGAATCATGGACGCTCGAGCGCAGTGCTCGCCGGAGCAGCTTCACCACTTCTGGTCGGGCATTTGGCCCGAAGCTGTCCGGGACTTCGGCCGAGGCGGCATCGAACTCCAAACCAGCGACGGCCCGGGCGAAGTTCGGCGTTCCCCCGGCGATAGGCCCATCTTCATCGGGCTGCGCCGCGGCGTCGTCAACCTTGTCTTGACCGGCCACCTTCCCCTGTACTGGGACAACGACCGCGCGTTGGCGGGGGTTACCGCGCTCTACGACGGCTATCCTGTGTGCATGATTGCGCTCCGCTACGCGCATGGCAATCAAATCCCATTCCTATCGGTCAATACCTGTGTGCACGAGCTTTTGCACGCGCTGCTTCAGGATATCTTCGTAAGCCGCCCGAAGTGGTATCAGTCCGGCGGACGCGAATTCCGAAGCGATTGGTACGCAACCTGTCTCTGGCTATTCGGCGATGGCGCCGCCATCCGGGAATCCGCCCGGGCCTGTCTCGGCCGCTTGCGATCAGCCGCCGCCGATTGATCGGTACTTCGGCACGCTGCGCTCCACCTTGGCGCTGCGCACACCGCTGCGGCAGTGGATCACGATGTCGGATTGGGGGTCGAGCTCGTTCAGGCGCTTGGGAACTTCGCCCAGCGGGATCAGTTTGGCGGCGGGGATATGGCAGATCTTGTACTCGTGCGGCTCGCGCACGTCGATCGGGACGAAGTGGTCTCCGCGGTCGAGCTTGGCTTTCACTTCCGCAACGTCGATTTCGCTTTCCGTCACTTTCGTCCCCCGAATCTTCAGTAGATCAACTCCTCCCGGGTGGCTTCGGTCTGCTCGATGTTGGGCAGCCAGCTTGTGGCGTGGTGGAATTCGCCTTTCTGAATGGAGAGCACCACGAAGGAATACCACGGGTAGGAATTCCGCAGGTCGGTGGGGGAGAAACAGGCGGCGCAATCGGGGTGCGAGTGGTAGATGCCGATCAGGTCCATGTGGCGCTCGCGCGCGACGCTGTCGGCGGCCAGCAGGTCTTGCGGGCGGAGCTCATAACGCGCGGCCTGGACGCCATCGAAGGCGTTTTCCAGGGGCAAGGCCGCGCGCACGATTTTCCCGGCGTCGTTCATCGAGCCGAGCATGGCGCCGCAGCACTCGTTGGGGTAGGTTCGGCGGGCGTGCGAAACCATGGCCTCCCAGGGCTCGGATTCGATGCGGATCATAGCTGGCGCAACCGCGCCAGAGTGTCCATCATTTCAGGTTGTTCCTTCACCTCGGACAACGGACGCAGTTGTTCGTCCATGTAGGTCCAATCGAGCTTGCCCTTCTGGCGGATTGCCACTCCCTCGGCATCGTGCCGATCCAAAAGCCGCCAGGCGAACAACTTCAACACGATGAGATCTTCGGCCGAGCAGGTCCGCAGTTCCATCTCCGGACCGAACGACGCAGTGGTCGCGCGCCGCACCACGCTTTCTTCAAACGGAAGAGCGCCAAGCGAGATATCGATGCCCGCGCCACCCGCCGAGCGCAGCAGCAGCACCCGGTGGCGCAGCGCGAAATCGCGAGCATCCGGAATCCTGCCCTCGTAGGCCGCCAGCAATGGGTCGACAAAGGCAGCCTCGTTCCCGAATCCGGCCAATAGCGTTAAGTCAACATCCACCGTCAGCCGCGGCTGGCCCCATCTTTGTACCGCCAGGCCGCCGATGAAGCACGAACGCCACCCTCGCGCGTCGCAGAACTCCTGCAGTTGCCTGGCTGCCCGAAAGAGGCCGTTCATGGGCGCGGGACCTTTCTGAACCACGCCTGCATCTCCACCATGCCCGACGATGGACGGGGTGGCAGCGTGCGCAATGAATGGTTGAAGGCCTCTTCGAGAATCGCGAGCACTTCGAGGTTGTCCGCTTCGCGAATCTCGCGGCGCCGGATGGCCTCGAGTTCCGGACCCGCATCCTTCCACGTCCGCACCCAGCGCCGCAGGTCCTCGCGCTCGTCCATACTCCCGACTATACAACGCCGCCACAGTGACGAACGCCGGCGGGGCGGAGGTGGAGAAGCGACCGTACGGCGCTCGACGAAGCGGGAGCGGACCGCGATTTCGATTTCGGCGGCGGCCGGGCGGCCAGTGACGCCTACGCGGCCGGAATGTCCGTCTGCGCGAAATCGTTGCCCGTGTAGAGCAGCGGCAGGCCCGCTACCGCGGCTATCGCATAGGCCATACAGTCGCCAAAATTGAGCGCGGCGCGATGGCGGCCTTTTCCAAAACGTAGGAAGGCTTCCGTAGCCGCGTGAAAATGTTCTTCCGTGAAGGGCACGACGGAGACGCCCTTGCGCCGGAAAAATGCGGCCAGCAGAGAGCGGGCGTCTGTCCCCATGCGCGATGCCAGCACCATAGCGGATTCAAACACCGTGGGTGCGCCGACCAAGACGACTCCGGCTTGCGTGATCCGCTCGAAGAGCCGTTCGCATCCCTGCTCTTTGAGGTGCATCGCCACAATGGCTGAGCTATCCAGGACCATTTCCTTAATACCCGTCCGGGCCATAGCCCAGGATTTCGTCCTCTTCCTCGCGGGTGAGGGTCCGTCCAAGTTGGTCGGCGGGCACAAAAGGCCATACGTTGCGCTCGAAATACTCCCGTAGGCTTTCTTCGCGCCCGACCTTTCCACCCCTCGCCTGGAGGCGGACCTTCCGCTCGATCAGCGCCCGGCGGATGGCTTCCGTCTTCGTTTCGCCCGCCAGGCGGGCGACCTCGGTCGTGAGCTGCACCACCTCCGGATTCTTGATGTTGAGCGCCATGGTGGAATGGTACCTTTCTTCCACCTATTCTACCAGGGCCGGCGGCGGGCGCGGCGGGCGGCTAAACTATGATCGTGGCCCGGCCCAAGAAGACATTCACGGCGCTGGCGGCGGAATATGCTTCGCTGGCATTTCTGCTGCCGGTGTCCACCTTTGCCGGCTACGCCATCGGCTACCTGCTCGACAAGGCTTTCGGCACTCACTGGCTGTACATTCCGTTTCTGATTCTGGGAAGCGTTGCCGGTTTTGTGCAGTTCATCCGGCAGATCATGAAGGATACGGATGACAACGAATCCTGACGATGAGTTCTACGAACGCGTGACGTCGCGCATTTTCAGGGTGATGCTGGCCATCGCCGGGGCTGGAACTTTGGCGGCGCTGGCGTGGCGCGGCTGGAGGGTGGGCGCCGGATTCGCGCTCGGCGCCGCCATCTCGTGGATCAATTTCCGCTGGTTGAAACACGCCGTGGATTCGCTCAGCGGCAAGCGGGCCCAGAGGGCACCCCGCCCGCGGCTGGCGGTGCTGGCGGGGTTCCGCTACCTGGTTTTGGGCGGCGCGGCCTATGCTATATTGAGGTATTCTTCCATCAGCCTGCGAGGCACTCTCGCGGGATTATTCGTATCGGTGACAGCGGTAAGCGTCGAAATCTTTTTCGAAGTGGTGTATGGAAACTGAGCTCTGGATCACCAGGCTTTTCAACGATCACCTGGCGGGATTGGGGAACTCGATCTTGGGAATTGTGGGCGCGCACGCCGATCCGCGGCCGTGGGCCAACTTCGTGGTCATGCAGTTGCTGGTGGTGCTCTTGCTAATGGTGGTGGCGGCTCTTCTCCGGCTGCGGCTGTCGGCTGGCCGGCCGGGCAACTTCCAGCAAACTTGCGAGCTGATATACGAATTTGTGGGCGGCCAGGCGGAAGATCATCTCGGGCACGATGGCCGCCGGTACATGGGATACTTCGGGACCATCTTCCTTTTCATTCTGACGGCCAACCTGATCGGGATCGTTCCCTGCTTCGAGTCCCCGACGCAGAATCCCTCGGTGACGGCGGGTTGCGCGCTGGCGACCTTCATTTATTACAACCTGGTCGGGATTCAGGCGAACGGCTTCAAGTACGCGGCCAGCTTCGCCGGGCCCGTCTGGTGGCTGGCTCCGATGATGGTGCCGATCGAGATTATCAGCCAGATGGCCCGGCCTCTCTCGCTCACCATTCGTCTTTATGCCAACATGTTCGCCGGCGAGGAGGTGATCATAGCCTTCCTGGGCTTAACGCTCTTTCCGGTGCCCGTGATTTTCATGGGGCTGCACGTTTTCGTCGGGACGATACAAGCTTACATTTTCATGGTGCTGACCATGGCGTACGTAGGTGGCGCGGTGGCGCACGAGCATTGATACCGGCTTTATGCCGCCTTACAGTGTGAGCCCGGCTGCACGGTGTCCGGGGACCACCTCCTGGGGCGATTCATTAAGGAGAATCGAATGACGAAGAAGAAGTTGCTGTTGGTGCTGGCGATGCTGTTCCTCGCCTGCTCCGTGGCGAGTGCGCAGACGCCGGGCAATCCGACGGCTGGCGGACAGTGGGTGCCCATCAGCGCCGCTTTCGGGATGGCGATCGCTTCCGGCCTTTGCGGTCTGGGGCAGGGCAAGGCGGTGGCCAGCGCGGTGGAAGGCATGGCGCGCAACCCGGGAGCCGCCAAGGTCATCCAGTTAGCCATGTTGATCGGCTTGGCGTTTATCGAAGTGTTGGCTCTGTATACCATGTTGATCATTTTCATGAAGGTCAAATAGGATTCTTCCCCGGGGGCGAGCCTGCCTCGCCCCCCATTTGTTCCCGTACCTCTGAAACCTCAAGGCTAGTACTTTGGATGGAGTGTAGAAGCACAGTTCTATTGACCTTACTACCCGACACGCCTTAGCATTAGAGGCGACTCATGGAACAGCGAAGAACCCGGCGCTTCCAACTTCAGCTCCCGCTCTCTGTCACACGTTCCGGTACGGTACGTGTCGAATTGGCTGGCCGCACCAAGAACATCAGCTCTAGCGGGGTGCTTTTTACCACCGAACGGGAACCGGAATTCGGCGGTCCCATCGAGTACGTGATCACGCTGACTCGCGATGAGGCGCAGGTGGTCAATCTGCGTTGCATGGGAAAGATCGTGCGCGCCGGCCGAGTGGGCCCCGGTCGGGATGAGGCATTCCCGGCTTACCAGATTGCCGCCACGCTCGAGCGCTACGAATTCGTGCGCGATCACTAGGAAGCTTTCAGCTAAACCAACGCCGGCGGGTGGCGCTGTTTTTAGCTGAAAGCTGTTCGCTGATCGCTTGTTTTCCGCGTAGCTTTCGTGTAATGTAGCAAAGAAAAGGCGAAAGCACGCATGGACCTGTCGCTCGGATTTCCCGAATTCTCCCAGGAACTGGCAGTTCCCCGAAAGCCCTGGCTGGAAGCGGTGGTCGCCCGTTTCCAGTCGGCGCACCAGGAGCCGGACTCGGCTGTCCGCGCCATTCACCACCAGCCGGCGGCGGAGGGGGTTTACGCGGAGATTCCACCGGCGGTGGACGCGCGGCTGCGCGCGGCGCTCACAAAGCGGGGCATATCGAGGCTCTATGCGCACCAGGCGGATGCCTTCGACGAGATCGAGCGGGGCCGCAACGTGGTAATTCCGACGCCCACCGCCAGCGGCAAGACACTGTGCTACAACCTGCCGGTGCTGAACCGGCTGCTGGGCGAGGAGGGCGCGCGGGCCATGTACCTGTTTCCCACCAAGGCGCTGGCCGAGGACCAGCTTCACGAGTTTCAGAGCGCGGTGGAGCAGATGGGCTCGGAAATCCGCGCCTTCACCTACGACGGCGACACGCCGCAGGATGCGCGCAAGGCGGTCCGGCAGCGGGCCAACGTGGTGCTCACCAATCCCGACATGCTGCACACCGGCATTCTGCCGCACCACACGCGCTGGGCGCGGTATTTCGAGAGCCTGCGGTACATCGTGATCGACGAGCTGCACTACTACCGCGGGGTGTACGGCAGCCATCTGGCCAACCTGCTGCGGCGGTTGAAGCGCATCTGCGAGTTCTACGGTTCGAAGCCGCAATTCATCTGCTGCTCGGCGACCATCGCCAACCCCCGCGAGCTGGCGGAAGCGCTCACCGGGGAAGCCTTCACCCTGGTGGAGCGCAACGGCGCGCCGCGCGGGGAGAAGTTTTTCATCTTCTACAATCCGCCGGTGGTGAACCGGCAGCTCGGCATCCGGCGCAGCTACATCCACGAATCGCGGAGGGTGGCTCTCGAATTCATCGAGCGCAATTTGCAGACGCTGGTGTTCGCCAACAACCGGCTGGCCACGGAGGTGCTGGTCACGTACCTCAAGGACGCCTGCGACCGGGGGCCGGCGGGCGGCGAGACGGTGCGGGGATACCGCGGCGGGTATCTGCCGCGCGAGCGGCGCGACATCGAGCGGCGCCTGCGGGAGGGTGAAATCCGCGCCGTGGTGGCCACCAACGCGCTCGAGTTAGGCATCGACATCGGCTCGCTCGACGCCGTGGTGATGGCGGGCTATCCGGGGACCATCGCTTCAAGCTGGCAGCGGGCCGGCCGCGCGGGGCGGCGGCAGGGCACCTCGGCGGCGGTGCTGGTGGCCTCCAGCGCGCCGCTCGATCAGTACATTGTCGAGCACCCGGATTACTTCTTCGGGCGCTCGCCGGAGCACGCGTACATCAATCCCGAGAATCTCGAGATCCTGCTGGCGCATATCAAGTGCGCGGCTTTTGAGCTGCCCATCCGCGATGGCGAGAAGTTCGGGAGGCACGATATCGGAGAAGTCTGCCGGTTCCTGGAAGAAGCGGGCTTTCTCCACCATTCCGCCGGCGCTTGGCACTGGACCTCGGACACCTATCCCGCGGATGCCACCAGCCTGCGCTCGGTCTCGAGCGATAACTTCGTGGTGGTGGACACGACGGGCGAGCCCAAGGTGATCGCGGAGGTTTCCTTTCCCACGGCGCTGACCACGCTGCACGAGAAGGCGATTTACCTGCACGAAGCGCGCCAGTACCACGTCGAGCGCTTCGATTACGCCGGGCGCAAGGCTTACGTGAAGCGCGTGGAGTCGGACTATTACACCGACGCCATCGACTACACGCAGGTGGGTGTGCTCGAGGAGTTCGAGGGGGAAGCGCTCGCCGGCGCGCGCCGGGCGCACGGCGACGTGCGCGTGAACCGGCAGATCGTGGGTTTCAAGAAGATCAAGTTTTACACCTCGGAAAACGTGGGGGCGGGGAAGCTCTCCATGCCGGAGCAGGAAATGCACACCACGGCGTTCTGGCTGCATTTTCCAGCGGAGTTTCTGGCGCGCTTTTCGCAATACACCCCGGCCGAGAAGCAGAGCGGCATGGCGGGCCTGGGGAATGCGCTGCGCACGGTGGCCGCGCTGCTCGTGATGTGCGATCCGCGGGACCTGGGGGTGGCGCTGAGCGAAGACATCTCCGGCGGCCTGGAGACCTTCGAGCCCAACCTGTATCTCTACGATATGTATCCCGGCGGCGTGGGACAAAGCGCGCCGCTCTACCGCCTGGCGCCGCGGCTGCTGAAGCAGACGGCGGAGCTGCTGGCGGCGTGCGGGTGTGAGGCCGGCTGCCCGTCGTGCGTGGGGCCGGCGGGCGAAGTGGGGGAGCGGGGGAAGGAAGTAGCGGCGCGGATGCTGGCGGAGTTGCTGGTCTAAGGGTTCAGTGCTGTTCACTTGAGACCTGAAAAGCCTTGGGTGGCGCATGCCCTTCCTTGGCCGCCGAATTCCGGAAACGGGCTCGTTCTCCCAGAAGCGGACCTGCTGGGGGTTTCGCGAGCAGTCTTTCGCGGCTTCGCAGGTCTTGTCTACAACTCTGGGTGTGACCTTGCGTCAGTTCGTGATCGGTGCTAAACGGAAGTCCATCAAGTCGGATGCCGTCGACGTTATTCGTGGCGCAAAGCGGTCAATGGATCTATGCGGGTTGCCCTGAGCGCAGGAATGCATGCGGCCGCCAGCGCGACGGCCAGCAAAACGAGGGGCACCGCAACAAAGGTGAGCGGGTCCGACGGTTTCACTCCAAACAACTCAGCACTTATCAGGTTCGTCAGCCAGAACGAGGCCGCGATGCCACAGGCGATCCCTGCCAAGCTCATGCGCGATGCCTGAAGGAGCACGAGGCGGAGCGTATCGCTTCGGTTTGCTCCGAGGGCCGCACGGATGCCGATTTCATGCGTCCGCTGCTCCACGCCGTAGGACATCACTCCGTAAATCCCGACCGCCGCCAGCAGAAGCGCAATGACCGCAAACGTACCAAGTAAAAGCATGTTGAAATTCTGGCGCGCCGTCGAATCCAGGCCCACCTGTTCCATCGTCCGGACTTTTGCTACCGGCAATCCCAGCGCCTGCTGTACCGCCTTGCTGATGCTCATAGGCGCGACGCTTGGCCGAGTGCGAACCAGAATGGCGCCGGGTTCGTAGCTGTTCAAAAGGGCAATATCGGCATCCGGGATTTGCGATGCCAACTGGTACATGACCGGCTGGGGATCGAAATACAACCGCTCGCGGACGTCGCCGACCACGCCAACGATCTCCGTGACTCCCACTTGATAGGCGGGACCCAGACCGGGGCCGATGAAGATGCTCTGCCCCACCGGATTCCGGCCAGGCCAGAACTTGCGGGCCATGGCCTCGCTAATTACCACCGTTCGCCCCGATTCTTGGTCCCGCAATCGCCTGCCGGAAAGCAACGGGACTTGCAGCGCGTCGAAATAGTGGGCGGAGACGAAACGCCACTGAACATCGCCATTGAATTTGCGACCGGGCGGCATCCGTCCTGGGATATTGAATATCATGTCCATCTTGCCCCAGAGTGGCAGAGCGCTCGCAAGGGCAGCGTATTCTACACCGGGAATGCGTTCCACACGCTCTACAACTTGCCGAGCGACGCGGCTCACGGTGCTCGATTGGGAATACCCCGGACCTGCCAGCGAAATCTCCATTGTCAGAAGGTTGCGCGGGTTGAACCCAAGCTCCACGCTGTGCAGGGCGAGAAAGCTCCGGATCAGCAAGAGGGCGCCACACAGCAACACCACAGCGAGGGCCATTTCCGTGGCCACCAGGGCGCTATGAGTGCGATTCTGTTTTCGCCCGGCACCCGCACGACCGCCCGACTCGTTCATTGCCGCAGTCGGTTCGGTGCGCGCCAGATGGAACGCCGGAGCCAGGCCGAACAGCACTCCGGTAAGCGCAGCTATCAGCATTGCATATGCAACTACGCCGGGATCGAGCGCCGGAAGGGCGGCGATTTCCTGAAGTCGGGGCAGGTCGCCAGGGGTGAAGGCCAGCAGTGCCCGCACTGCCCACGATCCCAGCGCGAGACCAAAGGCTCCTCCGGCCAAGGCCAGCAGCAAGCTCTCGGTGAGTAGTTGCCGCACGATGCGTCCACGCGCTGCTCCCAGGGCGGCGCGGATCGCGATTTCCCTTCGCCGCGCGGTGGCTCGCGCCAACAGAAGATTGGCGACGTTGGCACAGGCGATCAATAGCACTAGCCCGACGGCGCCTAGCAGGATCAGCAGCGCCGGTCGGACATCTCCCGTGATTTGCTGCTCCAGATAGGAGGCCCGAATCCTTGAGTCGATTCGAAATTGCTGCGGATGCACCTCCGGATAGTGACTTATGACCACCGCCAGCTTGGCGTTAGCCTTCGAGATCGTGGTGCCGGCGGGGAGGCGGCCGGACACCGTCAGGAAGCCTGCCTGATTGGTGCTGTTAGGATCGGCTTGAAGAGGAATCCAGACATCCGCCGGCGGGTACGCCTGAAAACCGGGGGAGAGAACGCCAGCGACGCTGTACGGTACGCCTCCGAGCTCCATTCTCTTCCCCGGAATCAAGGGATCTGCCCCCAGCCGTTGCCAGAGGCCGTAACTCAGCACCAGCACTGGCGCGCCACCCGGTGTATCGTCCGCCGCCGTGAAAATCCGGCCCAGTACCGGATGTGCTCCGAAGAGCCGGAAATAATTACGTGAGGCAGTGACGGTGTCGGCCAGTTGCGGCTTGTCCCCGCTGTCCAGCCTCATGCTGGCGCCGGCATGGTAAGCCGCTAAATCCTCCAAGCCAGCGTTGTTCTGCGCCATGTACGCGAAGAGCGGTTCCGAAATGCTCCCCCCTCCTGGGCGGCCAATATCCACGATGCGATCCGAATCTGGATATGGCAGAGCGTGAAGGATCACGGTTTTGACCACCGCAAAAATGGCTGTGTTTGCTCCAATACCCAGCGCAAGCGTGGCGATGGCAGTCAGGGTGAAACTGGGACTCTGCCGGAAGCCGCGCAATGAATACTTCAGATCGTTCAGGAGGGATTCCATCGAATGGAGACTCCTAAGCCGAGTATAAAGCACAGGAACCGGGAGTATGCTGACGTGGGAGAACACTACCCCTGTAGCCCCTGCCTTGTCGCGCAGCGTCTACCGATTCCTGGCGCCAACAGCCCTTGTCACCACCGGCCGGGATCAGAGTCCACCAGTAGTCGCTGCCCCTAAGCGATCCGTATTCGGTGGTCTAGGTTGGGCCAGGTTGTCCTACCGCGCTTTCAACTGCTCGGGCAGCACGGCGTAGCCTTCGGGCGGCGGGAAGAGCGAGATGAGCAGCTCCAGGCGGCGGCGCAGATATCTGCTGGGCATCTGGCGGGGGCCGGTTTCCACGTCGATGTCGCAGCAGGTGCCGTGCAGGTAAAGCGTGAGGGTATCCTCGAAGGCCTGGCGGGCGTACTCGCGGAAGAGCTTGGTTTCCTGGCGCACGTTTTTCTGCCGGCGGAGCAGGGCCTGCTTGAGATGCCAGCTCTTCTCGTCGACTTCGCCGTGGACTTCCCCGCTCAGCTCTTCGCGGATGGTGCGATAGAAGCGCTCCTGCACTTCCGCGGGCCAGTGGTCCGCCAACAGCGCGGCCAGCGCACTATAGAACTGGTAGTGATAGCCGGCCACTTCGACGTCCTTGATGCCGAACGCCAGCACAGTCATGCCGCTGGTTTCGCTGCGCGAGCAGGGAATCTGGCGGGTTTCGTGCGGGCGCTCGAAGGTCACGGTATCCGCGCCCTTGCCATTGGCCTTTTCCAGATAGGGCGCCAGCAGAATGCCCATGGGCGGCAACGCCGCGACGATGGCCGGTGAGATGGCGGCGATGGGGTCGTTGAGGTACTGCCGGAGATCGTCCTCCGCCATGGGCAGGGTGGAGAAATAGGAGAACTTGCCAGTGAGCGGAATCATCTCGGCGCGGAAGCGCGCGGCGAGCTCTTCCACGGTGGTTCTCGGCCCTTCTGCGTCGGTGGACATCGTCGTGGTTCGATTGTAGCAGGGCGGCACGCCGGCAGCACGCTGAACGAGGCCGAAAACCGCTTGTCGAGCCCCCCGGGCCGCCTCAAGCTCTAGTGGCTGGTGGAAGGTCGAAACCGCCTTCGCAACGCGTAGCCGCCCAGGCCGACGATGCCCAGCGCCATGAGGGCGAGCGTTAATGGCGAGGCCGCGGGGACGGGGAGGGAAGGGGTCGACACTCTCAGGTTATCGAACCCTATTGCTACTACAGACGCCGTGGATGGTGTGACCGTCATGCTCGTCACCGGCGTGGCGGATGTATAGTTGAGCTGGCCCTCCGGATACGGGTCTCTCAAGGAGAAATTCAGCGTCACGGTAGTGATCAGCGTCGCGCCATTGTAGAAGCTGACCGTTGCGAGCGGCGTGCCCGGAGCGGTTGTGGGGCCTGCCGACATTCCGAACTGAATGGTGCTGATAGGCACGGAGAACGCGACTCCGAACGGCTCAGGTGGACCCGTGATTGCAGGATCCTGCTCGTATGTCAGTATCCCAGCGCCGACGGTATCGTAGTTCAGGTTTCCACCCGCATCGGAAAACGTGAAAGTGATGCCACCCTTCGTGACGGCCAATCCGTTGATCGGCTGCGTCGTGACCTCGTCCATGGTGAGCGTGACGGTATTTGCCATGGCTGTTGAGACGCAAGCAAGCACCAATAGCAGTCTCTTCATATTTCTCGAATTATACTCCGATTCGGGCACAAGGGCACGAATATCTAAAAATTAAGAAACCTTCATTTTTGGGCCTTATAGAACCCGCCTGCCAAGGCTCGGCGGTACCGGTCCCCGGCCGATGCGCGTGCGCGGAGGAGGCCAGCGCGTCCGATGGCCCATTTCAGCAGCCTGCTAAGCTCGTAGTTGGATGCACCCGAAAATCCTGGTATCGGCGGGTGAAGCCTCGGGCGACCTCTACGCCTCGCTGGTGGTGGACGAACTGCGGCGCACGTGGCCGGACGCGGCGTGTTTCGGCTGCACGGGGCCGCGCCTGCGGGCCTCCGGCGTGCGCACCGTGGTGGACGCGGCCAGCCTGGCGGTAGTCGGGTTGCTCGAGGTGGTGGCGCACATTCCGCGAATCTACCGCGAGTACCGCAAGCTGCTGGCGGCGGCCCGGGAAGAGAAACCCGATCTGGCGATTCTCACGGATTCGCCGGATTTCCACCTGCGGGTGGCCCGGCAGCTCCATCGGCAAGGGGTTCCGGTGGTTTACCTGGTGGCGCCGCAGGCGTGGGCGTGGCGAAAAGGACGCCTCCGGACGATGCGGCGAACCGTGCGGCGCCTGCTGTGCATCTTTCCCTTTGAAGAGGCTTTTTTTACGCGCGCGGGGGTCAAGGCCACCTACATTGGCCACCCGCTGGCCGGGCTGGTGGCGCCGGCCATCAGCCGGGAGGAGTTTTTTCGGAAACACGGGCTGGCCGCGGGCCGTCCATTAATAGCGGTACTGCCCGGGAGCCGCCGCGGCGAAGCCGCCCGCCATCTGCCCGCGGTGCTGGACGCCGTGGAGCGGCTCGGCCGGGAGCAGGCGTTGAATCTGATCCTGCCGGCCTCGGCCACCACCGGGGCCGCTTTTTTTCGGGAGCGCATGGGCTCCTCGCCGGTTCGAGTGATTGAAGGGGAAAGCTGGGACGCCATGGCCCACGCCGACCTGGCGCTGGCCGCCAGCGGGACCGTGACGGTGGAGGCGGCGCTTTTGGGAACCCCCATGGTGACCTTTTACAAGGTGACGCCGCCGAGCTGGATGGCCGGAAAGCTGCTGGTGCGGGTGCCGTTCTATTCGATGGTGAACCTGATCGCCGGGCGCGCCGTGGTCCCCGAGCTGATGCAGAGCCGGATGACCGGGGAGACCATTGCCCGCGAGGCGCGCCGGCTGCTGGCCGACCCAGGCGCGCGCGCGGAGATGAAGGCCGGGCTGGATGAAGTCCGGCAAAAACTGTCGCGGGCGGGAATCTCCGCGCCGCGGTGCGCGGCCGCCATCATTCAAGAAATCCTGGAAGGACAAGTCGCTCATGTTTTGTAATCTCCGTATCCCGATTGCCGCGGCCATGGCGGCCGGCCTCCTGGCGATGGCCGCGCCGGCGCAGGAGCGGCGCTCCCGCATCGACGTCGAGCAGTACACCATCGACGCCGAAATCGCGCCCGACAAGCAGTTCATTGCGGTAAAGGCCGTGGTGCGGTTCACGCCGCTGGACGACAACGTCGCCTCGGCGGTGTTCGAGCTGAACAACGCGCTCAACATTTCGCGCGTGCTGGACGCCCAGGACAAACAGATTCCCGCTTCGAACAACCGGCAGGATTCCACCGTGCGCCTGAGCTTCGACCAGCCGCTCCCCAAGGGCCAGCCGGTCACCATCACGTTTTTCTACGACGGCCGGCTGACGGGGCAGGAAAACTCGCCGGTCGAGGGCATTAAGTTCGCGGCCATCCATCCGGATTTCGCTTACCTGATGTACCCCGCCCGCTGGTTCCCGGTGAGCGGCTATACCACCGACCGCTTTGCGGCCGATGTGCGCGTCACCGTTCCCACGGGTTACACCGTGCTGGGCAGCGGCATGGACTCGCGCCAGGCGGCCGGCGACAAGAACGTATTCGAGTTCAAGTTCGAGCATCCGTCGTTTCCCGGCAGCATTGCGGTGGTCAAGGGAGATCCGGTGAAAGTGCCGTCGGAGGGCGTCACCACTTCGCTCTACTTCCGCGGGCCGGAAGCGGACATGGCGCAGGCCTACGGAGACCTGACCGGCAAGGTGATGTCTTATTTCACGGGCCTGTTCGGCCTGCCTCCTTATGCCAATCTCACGGTGGTGGAGACCGAAGAGGGCGCGCCCAACGGCTATGCCGCGCCTGGTTTGATGTTTCTGGCCCCGCGCGGCATCGGCCGCCAGCCCAGCCCCAAGCTGGTCGCCAACCAGGTCTCGCGCCAGTGGTGGGAGGATCTGTTGGGGCCCTCCACCCGCAATCATCTGTGGCTTACCAGCGGGTTGGCGGCTTACTCGGAACTGCTGTGGACGGAGCACGTCAGCGGCCCCGGCGCCATGGAATCGCAGGCCCGCGACCTGATGGTGGAGGCGCTGACCGTCGACAACGTGCCCCTCATCCAATCGGCGCGGCTGGAGGACTATTCGCCGGAATTGTGGGCGCTCACCGGCTCCAAAGGCGCGGCCGTCCTGAACATGCTGCGCTATGTGATTGGGGACGATAAGTTTTTCCAGACGCTCAAGACCTTCGCTCAGCAGTTCGCCTGGAAGCCGGTGAACACCGACGACTTCCGCAAGGTGGCGGAGAACGTCTCGGGCCAGGACCTGGGCTACTTCTTCATCCAGTGGATCGAATCCAGCGGCGCGCCGGAATTCAAGCTCGAGTACACCATTTTCCGCACCCAAAAGGGCTTCCGCGTGATGGGCAAGATTTCGCAGGACCTGGACACCTTCCGCATGCCGGTGGACCTGAGGATCGAAACCGAAGGCAAACCGGAGGAAAAGCGCGTGGAAGTGGTGGGCACATCGTCGGAGTTTTCGGTGGACACCTTCGGCAAGCCCAACCACGTGATCATCGACCCCGGCAACCGCGTGCTGCGCTACAGCAACGAGATGAGGGTGGCCGTGGCCATCCGCCGCGGAGAACAGTTCGCCGAGCTGAGCGAATTCGGCGATGCCCTCAAGGAGTACCAGAAGGCGCTGGAAACCACCCGCAACAGCTCGCTGGCGAACTACCGGATTGCCGAAGTCTTCTTTCTCCAGCAGAACTGGCAGGCGGCCGCCAACTCGTTCCGCGAGGCGCTGAACGGCGACCTCGAGCCCAAGTGGACCGAAGTGTGGGCGCACATCAATCTGGGCAAGATTTTCGATGTCACGGGGCAGCGGGAACGCGCCGTGAACGAGTACAATCTCGCCATTCGGACCAAGGACAACACCCAGGGCGCGCAGGAAGAGGCCGCCAAATTTCTGAAGACGCCTTACGAAAGGCAGCGGCGTCCCGAGCAGTGAGATTCCGTGAAAGGTGGCTTCCGGGAGGCGCTGCACGCTGTGCTGGCAGCGTCAAAGACCATGGTTTAGTCGGTTTTCCGGCCTTAGTACTATAATTTTTGCGGGGGATTGTACTAGATCTACTCCCCCATTCCGGGCCATGCTCTTTTCCTGTAACGTGTTTATAAATAAGTAGTTAACTGCATTTTATGATTGCGACGGGTTCCCTTGATTCTACTGAACTGCCCCAAGACGCATCTTGAATTTGGTTGCGAAGTATCTTAAACTGAACCGTTGAGAGAAGAAAGGGAAGGCGAAGAAATGCATCGGAGGCGCGTATGAAGCATATGTGTTTGGTTGTGAGCCTGCTGGCGATGGCTGCGGGAAGTTTGTATGCGAGCCCGACCCTGGCTTGCACGGGGATGACGGGGGTCTCCGGACTCGGCGCCATTGGCAGCAATGGTTGTTTCACGACCAACTTCGCAAACGTGACATACTTGGACTCTCTCAATTGGGGAGCGCCGTCCTCGCTTACGGGGCAAAGCGGTTTAGGCTCTGCCACGCCGGGATCCAACAGTTTTGCGGCGACGTCCACCCCCGTCGCCAATAGAACAGCATTGTCGAACGGCGACCCGGTCTCCGTATCGCTGCCCGGGGGAGCAAATACCGCGGTAACGCGGGTGGATGACTTGGCTTACGTATGGGAGGGGAGTTCGACCGAATGGAGTAGTGCTGCCTACGCCAACGTGGCGAATTTCGCGGGACACTTCAATTCCGCCGGGAGTACAACGGCTCCCCCTGGCGACGCCCTGCTTAAGGATTCTAGCGGCACACCTCTGGAACTCTCGCTCCTCGGTGCGACTGGACCGGTGTTGGGAATATGGTTCGAAATCGCCTCGCTCTCAGGCACCAACAGCCTATTCCAGGCTGATGTGCAAGCCTACGATGGGAGCGTCCCTCTCGGAACGTACGTACTTACCGAAACCGCTAACGGCACCGGCGGGGTATGCCCAGGGTTGACCATCAATGCAGAGACTCCCACAGTGCCGGTGCCTTGCGATGACGCGCCTTATGTGGGCTTTTACGATCCGCAAGGACGGATCACTAGCGTCTACATATCGGTTTACAACATCGGCAGCCCTACCGTTCCCATTGGATTCGCGATCGACTCTTTGTATGTGGATGAGGCGGCGGTGGTACCGGAGCCCGCGATTCCACTGTTGATCGGCACCGGTCTGGCGGCCATGGCGCTCTACCGTCGCAAACGCCACGCACGCGTGGGATAATTCCCGCATCCTCAGAAGTGCCTCCGCAGATCCGCGAACTGCTCCACCATCAGCAGCTTGCCTTTCCCCGGCCGCAGTTCCTGCTTCTCCAGAATCCAGGTGTGCGCGTGCGGCACGAAGACCGCGTTGAGGCCGGCCTCCAGGGCGGGGTTGATGTCCGATTTCGGGCTGTTGCCGATCATCCAGGTTCGCTCCGGATCCATGCCGCGCTCCTTCACCAGCCGCCGGTAAGCCGTGGCATCCTTCTCCTTGACAATGGCGGTGTGGCCGAACAACGCGCCCAGCCCCGAGCGGCCGATCTTGAGCTTCTGCTCTTCCGGGTGCCCCTTGGTGAACAGCGTCAAATCGTGGCGCAGCGAAAGGTATTCGAGGGTCTCCGGAACCCCTTCGATCACCTCCATGGGGCATTCCAGAATCCGCTCGGCGAACCCCATGACGGCGCGGAGGTCCTCCTCGCGCACCTCGCGCTCGGCCAGGCGCTGATAGCACTGCCCCAGATTGCGCGCGAAGTTGGCCGAACCGTAACCGTGGATCTTGTTGTTAGCCTCCTCAATCTGGTCCAGGACCTCGCGCACCTGGCGCGGCGTCATCGAGGAATGGTCCAGGAACCCCGCAAACTCGTCGAACGCGCGCTCGAAATAGATATTGTTCTCCCACAGCGTGTCGTCGGCGTCGATGAGCAGGAAGTGGCGCATGGGCGGCGCTACAGCCCCGAGGGTCCGCCGCCGAAACCGTTGGTGGGAGCCAAGTGCTTCACGTGTTCGATGCGGCGCTGGCGCGGGATGTATTCCGCCAGGTAATGGTTGAGATCCTTGAGCCGGCTGGTTTCGGAGCGGCACGCCAGCAGCGCGTGCAGAAAATCCAGGTCCGGCAGCGCCTGCGCCAGTTGAAAACTGAGTTGCGGGTCCTGGAGGTCCGGCTCGCCGCGCCATTGGGAAGCGGCCAGCCCGCTCAGGTCCCGATGATTCGAGAGCGCCTGTTCGCGCAGCTCGGCGGGCGCCGGTGCGGAGTCGTCGTCGTCGAAGAAACTCACTTCGGCCTGGAGGTAAGCCTTCTCCCCGCTCAGCTCCACGATTTCGAAACGCCGCACGCCGCGCGTCAGGATATCCATGCGGCCATCGGGGTATGTTTCGAGCACCTTCTCCACCATCACCGTGCAACCGGCGCTCACGATGCCGTTTTCCTTTGCCAGAACCACCCCGAATTCCGAGTGGTCGCGGATGGCGTTCCCGATCATCTCCTTGTACCGTTCTTCGAAGATGTGCAGCGGCAGCCGCGTTCTGGGAAAGACCACCGCCTGTAACGGAAACAGCGGGATAAGCCGCGCAGGCATGGTAATATTATGACGTTTCAAGTGGTGCCTATGCGAATCGACGGCAAAGTCGTCCTCGTCACCGGCGCGTCCGAGGGAATCGGCGCCGCCTGTGCCGCGGAGTTCGCGCGCGCGGGCGCCAAGCTGTCGTTGACCGCGCGCTCCGAAGAAGGTCTCAACCGGGCGGGGCCGGCGGCGCTGGTCACGCCGGGCGATCTCACCGGCGACGATACCCGCCGCCGCGTCGTGGCGCGCACCCTGGAACGGTTCGGCGCCATCGATATCCTCATCAATAATGCCGGGGTGGGCACCTACCTGCCCTCCTGGAACATGCCCATCGAAGAGGCGCGGCGCCTGATGGAATTGAATTTCTTTGCGCTGCTCGAAATGACGCAGCTTGTGGTGCCGCACATGCGCGCCCGCAAGAGCGGCATGGTCGTGAATATCGGGTCGATCGGGGGCAAGATGGTGCTGCCCTGGTCCACGCTCTACAGCGCATCCAAGTACGCGGTGGGCGCCCTCACCGAAGGGTTGCGCATGGAGCTCCGCCACGACGGCGTCCACGCCATGCTGGTCTGCCCCGGTTACGTGAAGACCGCTTTTCAGGAGCACGTCCGCGGCGGCGACGTGCCGGCCGATGTGCTGCGCAGCCGCCGCTACGCCATCACCGCGGAGCAATGCGCCGCGGCCATCCGCCGCGGAGTGGAGCGCGAGGCCCGCACCGTCATGACCCCGCGCGCCGGCTGGATTCTGGTGGCACTCGCCCGCCTGTTCCCTTCCCTGGTCCAGGCCCGCATGGCCGGAATGAACGAGTCCGCATGAACCTCAAACTCAAACGCACGCCCGGCATCTACGTGGTGGGCTTCATGGCCTCCGGCAAGTCCACCATCGGCCGCCTGCTGGCCCAGCGTCTGGGCTGGAGCTTCGTCGATATCGACGAGGAAATCGAAGCCGCCGAAAAAGTGGCCATTGCGGAGATCTTCGACACGCGCGGCGAGGCGGAATTCCGCCGCATCGAAGCCGCCATCATCCATCGTCACGTCCGCCGCATCGGGCAGGGCAACCCCGCCGTGCTGGCGCTGGGCGGCGGCGCGTTTGCCGCGCAGGCGAACCGCGACTTGCTGGAGAATCACGGCGTCACCGTCTGGCTGGATTGCCCCTTCCAGGTGGTCGAGCGCCGGGTGGCGCTGGCTTCGCACCGGCCGCTGGCGCGCGATCCCCGGCAGTTCGCCGCGCTCTACCAGGCGCGGCGCGAGGCCTACGCCCTGGCCCACGTGCGCGTTCCCATTGAAAGCGACGATCCGGCCGTCGTCGTAGATGCCATTCTGAGCCATCCTCTAATCCTATGAGCAATCGAATTCTGCGCAAACATGCACGCACCATTTTCCAGGCCGCGTTGTCGGCCGCGGACCCCGCCGGCGCCGTCGAGAGCCATCTGAAGCGCCGCGATTTCTCGCGCTTTCACAATATCTACGTCGTCGGCGCGGGCAAGGCCGGGGCGTCCATGGCACAGGCCGCCGAGCGCGTGCTCGGCCGCCGCATCGCCGCCGGCCTCGTCAACGTGAAGTATGGGCACACGGCTAAGCTGCGCCGCATCGAGTTGAACCAGTGCGGCCATCCGGTGCCCGATGAGAACGGCGTGGCCGGCGCCGAACGGATCGCGCGCATCGCGGCCAGGGCGGGGAAGGACGACCTGGTGATCTGCCTCATTTCGGGCGGAGCGTCGGCGCTGATGCCGCTGCCGGCCGAAGGCATCACCCTCGAGGAGAAACAGGCCGCCACCCGGCTGCTGCTGGCCTCCGGCGCCAATATCCACGAGATCAACGCTATCCGAAAGCACATCTCGCGCATCAAGGGCGGGCAACTGGCGCGGCTGGCGGCGCCGGCCCGTGTGGAATCGCTGATGCTCTCCGACGTGATCGGCGACAATCTCGACGTCATCGGCTCCGGACCCACCGCGCCGGATGCCTCTACCTTTGCCGGCGCCGTGGAAATCCTCGATCGGTACGGCATTCGCGAGCGCGTGCCCGCATCCGTGAGGGAGCGCATTGAACAGGGCGCGAGTGGCGCTATCCCCGAAACGCCCAAGCCGGACGATCCGGTCTTTGCCCGCGTGCGCAACGCCATCGTGGGCAGCAACCGCCTGGCGCTGGCCGCGGCCGCCAGCCGCGCGCGTGCGTTAGGTTACCGGACGCTGGTGGTCTCGAGCGAGATCCAGGGCGAGGCCCGCGAGATCGCCCGCATGCACGCCGCCATCGCGTCCGAGATGGCGCGCACCGGGCGCCCCATGAAGCCGCCCGCGTGTATCGTCACGGGCGGTGAGA
>Ga0181521_10001778_pt1 | contig 26393 bp, 30 predicted proteins | sample PEATcosm2014_Bin_32_FD_119764 | JGI IMG/M metagenome (GOLD analysis project Ga0181521, IMG submission 119764) | Peatland microbial communities from MTU Mesocosm Facility, Houghton, MI, USA - PEATcosm2014_Bin02_60_metaG | ecosystem: Environmental > Terrestrial > Soil > Wetlands > Peat | place...
AGATGATCGAGCTCGGGCGCGCCCTGACTCTCGAAGCGCTCGGCCGCTCCGGCCTGACCTCTGGGTGCGTCCAAGAGGACTCCCCGGGTCCGGCGCCGACGACGGCCCCTGATGGTCGAAGGGCCAATCCTTGATCGAGTCCCCCGTGTTCGTGCTCGGGTAGGTTCGATCTGTGGCGACCGATCCGCCTGGTCGCACGGTGCCGGGCCCCGTGCGCAGAGCTTCGGCCGACGAGGCCACCACCCTCGGTCGCCTGTTGGCACGGGCGTTCGTCGACGACCCGATCGAGCGCTGGTGCCTCGCCTGTGACGATCTCGGCGCGCTGCTCGAGCTCCAGTTCGTTCACGTGGTCGCTCAAATCGCGCCGAAGGGATGGCTGTGGGTCGCAGACGATCTGTCGGGCGTCGTCGCATGGATTCCCCCCGGCTGTGGTTACGACGGCGCCGCCATTGACGCCATCGTCAACCCGGTCCTGGCCGAGCACGGTGGGCAGCCCGGACGGGTGGTGCGCTTTTGGGAATGGATCGAGGATCAGCGCCCCGCCGGTCCCCATTGGTATGTCGATCTTGTGGCGACCGACCCCAAGCGGCGAAGGTTCAGCGTTGGAAGTCTCCTTCTCAACCACGGGCTGGCGAGGGCTGATCGCCTCGGTGATCCGAGTTTCCTGGTGACCGGCAATCCCCGCACGGTGCCGTGGTACGACCATCACGGGTTCGCCGTCCTCTCGGATCGAGAGGCGCCAGATGGCGGACCGCACGTTTGGTTCATGTTCCGGCCCCCGTCTGGCTGACGAGAGCGGGTTCCGACGAGAGACGCCTTTTCCATGCGAGGGACCGCGCCGCGATCGTCGGCCCTGGGCCCGGACGATCAGCGTTTTCGCTTAGGATCGGCTGGTGGATCGGCCGGCGGATCTTGCGGCATCGTTTCGGCTCGACGGGCGGGTCGCGGTGGTCATCGGCGGTACCGGCACGCTGGGGAGCCTGATGGCTGGGACACTCGCCGAGGCGGGCGCTCGAACAGTGATCGTCGGGCGCGATGGAGCTCGTGCGCAAGCGATTCTCGATCGCCTCAGGCTGAACGGTTGCGATGTGGTTTTCGAGCCGTGTGACGTCGTCCGGCGAGCCGAACTCCGCAACCTGGTCGAGCGGCTGGTCACCTCCCACGGCCGGATCGACGTCCTGGTCAACGGGGCCGGGACCAACTCGGCAACACCGTTCTTGGACATTTCGGATGAAGAAATGGAGTGGGTCGTCGCCGTCAATCAGTTCGCCGTCACGCGCGCCTGTCAGGAGTTCGGGCGTTACTTCGTCGACCGGGCCACTGCGGACGGCGACGGTGCCAGCATCATCAACATCGGCAGCGCCTCGGGCCTCACACCGTTGTCCCGAGTCTTCACCTACTCCATGACGAAAGCGGCCGTGCACAACCTGACCAAGAACCTGGCGAGGGAGTGGGGGCCTCTGGGCATTCGTTGCAACGTGCTGGTCCCGGGGTTCTTCCCGGCCGAACAGAACCGGGCGATGCTGAGTGACGAGCGGGTCGACGCGATCGTGAGCCACACACCTCTGGGGCGCCTTGGCGACGCACCGGAGTTGGCCGGAGCGACGTTGCTGTTGGCCAGCGAGGCCGGTCGGTTCATCACCGGCGCCGAACTCGTAGTCGACGGTGGCTTCAGCGCGATGACCATCTAGAGGTTCGGCCATGGGTGCTCGCTTTTTGGACGAGGACTTCCTTCTGTCGGGCGAGACGGCGCGAGTGTTGTTCCACGGGGTTGCGAAACGATCACCGATCGTCGACCTTCACAACCATCTGCCGGCGGCGGACATCGCCGGCGATCGTGTCTATGAGACGCTCGCTGACTTGTGGCTCGGCGACGACCACTACAAGTGGAAGCAGATGCGCCTGGCTGGATTCGACGAGCAGCTGATCACCGGCGATGCCGATCCGTGGGACAAGTTCGCCGCCTGGGCGGAGACCGTCCCGCGATTGATCCGCAATCCCCTGTACATCTGGACGCACCTCGAGCTTCGCCGAGTGTTCGGAATCGATCTTGCCCTCGGTCCCGCGACGGCGCGGGAGGTCTGGGACGAAGCGAATCGTCAGCTGCCAAGGTGGTCGGCGCACAAGTTGTTGTCGCTCTTCGATGTCCGGGTGGTCGCCACCACCGACGACCCGGTCGACGACCTGGCCGGCCATCGGCACTTTCGCGAGCACGCGGCTCGGCCTCGCGTCACGATGATCCCTACCTTCCGTCCCGATGCCGCCCACCGTCTGCTCGATGACCCATCGGCGTGGAACGTATGGGCCGACCGCCTGGAAGTGGCATCGGCGGCCTCGGTCCAGGACCTCGACTCGCTGCTCGCGGCGCTCACCCGTTCCCATGGACGCTTCGCCGAGCTGGGAGGACGAGCCAGTGATCATGGTCTCGAAAGCCTTCCCGACCGTCCGCGGGATCCGATGCTCGCCGATGCCGCCCTGAGAAGGGCAAGGCTCGGCGCGCCGGCCACCACCATCGAGCAGCACGCCGTCTTGCTCGAAGTCGTGGCCCTCGCCGCCGGGCTCGCCCGAGGCGACGATTCGGTCCTGCAGTTGCACCTCGGGGCGCTTCGTGACGTGTCGCCGCGGATGCTCGAGCAGTTCGGGCGCGATGGAGGCGCTGACGTCATGGGCGACGAACGCCAGGCGCCCGGACTGGCGCGGTTCCTCGGCGGGCTCGAACAAGCCGGCACCCTGCCGCGGGCAATCCTGTACAACCTGAACCCGGCCGACAATGCCCTGTTCGCGACGATGACGGGTGCCTTCTCCAGACCCGGCGTGGCCCCGCTCGTGCAGTGGGGACCGCCGTGGTGGTTCAACGACCACGAGACGGGCATGCGCCTCCAGCTCGACGACCTGTCGCAGATCGGTCAGCTGGCCGGATTCGTGGGAATGTTCACCGACTCGCGGTCCATCTTGTCGATGACGCGTCACGAGCTGTTCCGACGCGTCCTCTGTGACGTCATCGGACGAGACGTGGACGAAGGCCGGATTCCGGCGGACCTCGACTGGCTCTCCACGGTCGTGCGCAACGTTTGCGTCGACAACGCCGTGCGCTTCTTCGACCTTTCGGCCACCTCGACCCAATGATGGCGCCCGACCGCGTCGTCGTCATGGGCGTGGCCGGCTCAGGAAAGTCGAAGGTCGCCGCTGAGCTGGCCGCCCGCCTCGGTGCCCGGTTCCTCGAAGCCGACGAATTCCACTCCGCATCGAATCTCGAGAAGATGAGCGCTGGTGTTCCACTTGGCGACGACGACCGATGGCCGTGGCTCGCCGCACTTCGTCGGGTCATGCGCCACGAACGGCGGGTTGTGGTGGCGTGCTCCGCGCTCAAGCGGGACTACCGGGATGCGCTGCGCGCCGCCGGCCACGTGCGGTTTGTGGACCTCGTTGCCGATCGTGACGAGATCGTCCGCCGTATCGCCAGGCGCAAGGATCATTTCATGGGCGCCTCCCTAGTGGCGAGCCAGTTCGAAGCGCTCGAAGCACCGGGCGAGGACGAGACCGACGTGGCATCGGTTGACGCCGGCGGAGCCACGGCGACGGTCGTCGACGCGGCCGAAGCGGCCCTGTCGGCTCTTTCCGTCGGTACCGCGATCGCACCCTTGCTCAGCGTGGGTGGTGTCGACCGTACCATCTCGAACGACAGCCTACGCGAACTCGTGGGCCAGATCGCCACGACCGAGGTGATCGGCACTGGTGCGCAGCGAGTCTTGCTGGTCCCACCCGACCACACCCGGCTCCATTCGCGGGCCGGAGAGATCGTCGGAATCCTGTTCGAAAGTCTGACGGCAGCAGGATGCGAGGTCGCCGTGCTTCCAGCACTCGGAACGCACGCGGCGATGACGGATCGCGACATCACCTTGCTGTTCCGTCATCGGGTCCCGCCCGACCGCGTGCTGCGTCATCGCTGGCGCCAGGGACTGGTCCGCCTCGGTGAGATCAGCGCCGCCGAGGTGTCGGCGCTCTCGGGCGGCCGTATGGCCGAACCGATCCCGGTCGAGGTCAACGAGGTCGTGCTAGCCGGATGGGATCTCGTCGTTTCGGTCGGTCAGGTCGTCCCCCACGAGGTGATCGGGATGGCCAATTACACGAAGAACCTCGTGGTCGGGCTCGGTGGCGCGCCCACCATCAACCGCAGTCACTTCCTCGGTGCCGTCTGCGACTTGGAGGCGATCATGGGACGCGTCCACAGCCCGGTACGCGATGTCGTCGACGCTGCGTTCGACCGATTCGTGGCCGGACGCATCTCGGTGCTGTGGATTCTGACCGTGGTGCAGGATACCCCGGCGGGTGTCGTGCACCGAGGGCTCTTCGTCGGGCGGGGATGCTCGGGTGAATCGGGCGGCGCCGCCTACCGGGCGGCTGGCGACCTCTCGGTTCGCTGCAACATCGAAATGGTGTCCGACCCGCTCGTACGCGTCGCATGCTGGCTCGACCCCGGCGAATTCACTACCGCCTGGCTTGCGAACAAGGCGGTGTATCGCACACGGATGGCCCTTGCCGACAGCGGGGAACTCATCGTGCTTGCGCCTGGCGTATCCCGATTCGGTCCGGATCCCACGATCGATGCTCTCATCCGCCGCCACGGCTATCGCGGCACACGCGCCGTTCTCGATGCGCTGGAACGTGATCCCGAGTTGGCCGAGAACTTGGGTGCGGCAGCCCATCTCATCCACGGCAGTAGCGAAGCGCGCTTCCGCATCGTGTACTGCACCGACCCCGCGTCCGGGGGTCTGACTCGAGACGACGTCGAGGCCGTCGGCTATGAGTGGCGCCCCCTGCGCGTCGAGCTCGATCGTCTTGGTGTCGGGGCGGCGACGCCCACCGGACCACGACTCGATGGTGAGGGCATGCCGTTCACCCACGTTGCCAGCCCGGCTCTGGGCCTGTGGGCCACCTCCACGCACTTCCCCTGAACCGTGACAGGACGGATCGGTGGGTTTGTGAGCATCGGTGACGTCGTGAAGAGCACGATCGAAGGGCTGAAGAGGGACAAGAAGGAACTGTTCGACTCCTTCAACGGCCGTTGGCCAGAAGAGCTGGTCATCAGCGAGTCAAGAGCGCCACCGGGTGCCCTTCCGGTACAATTGGCGTTACGAGCGTTCCGAGGGGGATTGGTCGACTATGGCTGCGCTGATCATCGTCATCGTCATCCTCGTGCTCCTCGGCCTCGGCTTGTGGGCCGCGTACAACGGCCTTGTCAAGAAGCGCAACCGGACCCAGGAGGCATGGTCCGAGATCGATGTGGAGCTCAAGCGCCGGCACGATCTCATCCCCAACCTGGTGTCGACGGTGCAGGGCTACGCCGCTCATGAGAAGGGGACCTTCGAGGCGGTCACCCAGGCCCGGGCCAACGCCGTCAGCGCCGGAGCGACGGGTGACCCGGCGAAGATCGCGCCGGCAGAGAACGTCCTGTCCGGGGCGTTGCGGTCGCTGTTCGCGGTGGCCGAGAACTACCCGCAGCTGCGAGCGGTCGAGAGCTTCCTCCAGTTGCAAGAGACGCTCACGGCCACCGAGGACAAGATCGAGTACGCCCGCCGTTACTACAACACGAGTGCCCGCGACTACAACATCGCCCTGCAGACCTTTCCTCGTAATCTGATCGCGGGGCCGTTCGGCTTCAAGGCGGTGGCGTTCTTCGCCACCGACGAAGAGGATCGAGCCGTGCCGCAGGTGACCTTCTCCGGATCGGACCCGAGCGCCGCCGGCCCGGCGTCGTCGGGACCCCCGCCGGCCACCGGGTCCGAGGGTCCACCGCCGGCCGGCTGAGATCACCCGGTGGGCCGCCGGCGGATCAGACGGACTGCCCCGAGACGATCTTCTCGAGTTCGGCGATCCGCTCCTCGATTGGAGGGTGGGTGTCGTAGAGGCGGTGGTACCAGGCCTCGTGGTGCTGCAACGGGTCATCGATGCACATGGCCGCGGTGGCGTGGTTCATCTTCTTGAACGGCTGGTCGTTCTGCTGGAGCTTCTTTAGGGCGCTCAGCAATCCTGCCGGGTTGCGGGTGAGCTCCACGCCGCTCACGTCGGCTAACGATTCGCGTCGGCGCGACAGGGCCAGGCGAATGAGCGGACCGAAGATGAAGCCGACGACGGCGAGCAGTGTCCCGGCGGCGAGGACCACCAGCATGAGCTGATTACCCCGACCTCGGCCGCCACCGGCGAAGAAGGCGCTCCTCCACATGATGCTGGCCAGCAAAGCGGCCATACCGATCATGGTGCCCACCACGAGCAGCAGACGGATGTCGTGGTTCTTGATGTGGCTCATTTCGTGGCCGGTCACACCCTCGAGCTCTTCGCGGTTCATGGTGGCGAGCAGTCCCGTGGTGAAGGTGATGGCTGCCTTGTCCGGGCTGACCCCGGTGGCAAAGGCGTTGGGCGAGGAATCGTTGATCACATAGACGGCGGGCTTGGGGATCCCGTCGCCGATGGCCAACGCTTCCACCAGATTGTGGAGCTGCTGGTAGCGGGCTGGGTCGGCCGGCACGGCCCCCGAGATCCGCAGCACCATCCCGGCCCCGGCGTTCAAGGAGTAGAGGATCCCGGCGACGGCCAAGAGCCCGCAGATCACCATGCCGACGATGACCGGCGACCAGCCGTAGTTGGTCGGCGGGGCCGGTGTGAAGCCGGTGCTGGCCGAGTGGCGGTAGAGGGCCTTGAAAATGAGGCCGCAGACGGCTCCGATGGCCAGCCAGATCACGAAGAACAAAACGATGAAGATGACGCTGCGCCGTTTGTTGCTGGCGATCTCGCTGTACACGTGCCGAATCCTACGGTACCGGGGCTCCTTCCAGGCTCCCGCTGTCCGGATTCGTCACCTCGACGCCTCGGCGTCCGTCCGAGGTGGTCCAAACCCGTCGGACGGTTTCGTGGCGCCTGCGGGACGCCGAGCGGTGGGACTTTCGACTCTCGTTGCGCCACTCGTCGAGCGCGACCGTGAGTTGTGAGGAGTGGAGGGAGGTCGATGATGACGATGATGGTCCCGTCCCAGCCTCGGTCCCCTTCGGCCGTTGGGTCGATGCGCTGTCCGAGTTGTGGAGCCGATGACCCGTTTCCTCCGACGGCTTCCGACGACGGTACGACGACCTGCCCGAAGTGTGGCCATCGGTTCCCCGTGAGCGATCGGGCCGAGCCCCGCCGATAGGAGACGGTCAGGAGGGACCTTTCGGAAAGGGGCGAGGACGATGAGCGAAACGCTGTTGGGCCTGAAGCAGTGCCCCAAGTGCTATGGCGAGAACCTGATCCGGGTGAACGCCGGAGAGGTGACGAACTTCTTCTGCGAGGGCTGCACCATGTGCTGGCATCTCGACGGCGATCGGGCCAGTCTCGTTGACTCCAGGATGTGTCCGGGGTGTGAGTTGAGGGCGTTGGGTTGGTGGTGTGGTTAGGCCCCGAGGGCCGTAACTCGACAGAGGTGTTTCAGAGGAGGCGTGTGCAATGCGAGCAGCGATCGGAGATAAGATCGTGGTGCGGGGACACCACGTCGGAGAGCCTGACCGTGACGCGGTCATTCTCGCCGTCGAAGGTCCCGACGGGTCCCCGCCGTATCGGGTGCGTTGGAGCGACGACGGCCATGAAGGGGTGTTCTTCCCCGGGGCGGACGCCGCCGTCGAGCATTACCCGGCCGAGTGAGTGACACGCGGCGGCCGCCTGGTGGTCAGCTTCGGACCACGACTCGGGGTCACGGTTCCGTGACCGTTGGCGAGGACGGCCCCACGATTCGCTGCGGGGTACGGGGCGGCCCGGCCGAGTTGCTCTCCGGCCCGACGGATTCGGGACAGGACGCGCCTCCGGGGACTGCACCCCCGATCCCCCCCGGGCCGCCCCCGATCCCCCCGGAACCGGTACCCCCCCCGGAACCGATGCCCCCGCCTGCACCGGTGCCGCCGCCCTGGCCGCCACCGATCCCACCGTTCCCCGTCCCGCCGGAGCCCCCGGTCCCCCCCGACCTGGGCCATCGCTGCGGCAGGCCGTTGGCGTCGTCGAGGAGACGGTGATGCGATTCACCGATCGCCACGATGCCGGCCGCCGCCTTGCGGTGGCCCTCGAGCAGCTGCGCGGCTCGGACGTAGTGGTCGTGGGACTGCCCCGCGGCGGGGTGCCCGTCGCCTTCGAGATCGCCCGTGTCCTCGAGGCCCCGCTCGACGTCATCGTGGTCCGGAAGCTCGGCGTCCCCTTCCAGCCCGAGCTCGGCATGGGGGCCATCGGCGAGGGCGGGACCAGGGTCGTAAACGATGCGGTCTTGCACATGGCCGGTGTCTCGGACGCGGAGCTCGCGGCTGTCGAAGCGAGCGAGCGGGTCGAGCTCGAACGCCGGGTGCGCCGCTTTCGCGATGACCGTCCCCCGTTGCCCCTGGCCGGGCGCACCGTGGTGATCGTCGACGACGGCATCGCCACCGGGTCGACGGCCCGTGCCGCGTGCCAGGTAGCGCGAGCCCAGGGGGCGAGCCGGGTGGTGCTGGCCGTGCCCGTTGCACCCCCCGAATCGGTCGCCGAGCTGCGCGGTGAGGCCGACGAGGTGGTGTGCCTCGAGATGCCGGCGCGGTTCTTCGGCGTCGGTCAGTTCTACGCCAACTTCACCCAGACGAGCGACGACGAGGTTGTCGCCCTGCTCGAGGAGGCCGTGGCCGCCCACGGCCCGACCCCGACCGTGGTGGGTGCCGGTGGCCGCCCCGAGGATCCCGATCCGCCGCTTCGCGACGACGACGTCGAGGTCCATGCCGGTCCCGTCGGGCTCTCGGGGCATCTGACGGTGCCCGAGGCGGCGACGGGCATCGTGGTGTTCGCTCACGGGAGCGGCAGTAGCCGCCATAGCCCCCGCAACCGCTTCGTCGCCAGGGTGCTCAACCGCGACGGCCTCGGGACGTTGCTGTTCGACCTGCTCACCCCGGCGGAGGAACTCGATCGGGCCAACGTCTTCGACATCGCCCTGCTCGGACACCGACTGGTTCAGGTGACGAGCTGGCTCCGCAGCGAGCCGGCGGTCGGGTCGTTGCCTGTCGGGTATTTCGGCGCCAGCACCGGAGCCGGCGCCGCCCTGTGGGCTGCGGCCGAGCCGGGAACAGACATCGGCGCCGTCGTCTCGCGGGGGGGACGCCCCGACCTGGCCGCCGACCGACTGGCCACGGTGACCGCTCCGACGCTGCTCATCGTCGGTGGTCACGACGAGGTGGTGCTGGAGCTCAACCGCCAGGCCGGGGCGCAGCTGCGTTGCGAGCACGGCATCGAGGTCGTCCCCGGTGCGACCCATCTGTTCGAGGAGCCCGGAACCCTCGAGGCCGCCGCCAACTTGGCCAGTGCGTGGTTCACCGGTCACATGGTGCGGGCACGGACATGAGCCGGAGTTCGTCGAGGAGGTACGGGTGGAGCTGCTGACGGTGTCGATCGACAAACCCGACGACGTGAACGTCATCTTGGGCCAGTCACACTTCGTGAAGTCCGTCGAGGATCTCCACGAGGCCCTGATCGGCAGCGGTTCCCAGTTGCGCTTCGGCCTGGCGTTCTGCGAGGCATCAGGTCCCTGTCTGGTGCGCCGGTCGGGTAACGACGACGAGCTGGTCGATCTGGCCGTTCGCAACGCCCTCTCCGTTGCCGCCGGGCATTGCTTCGTGGTCTTCTTGCGCGACGGCTATCCCTTGAACGTGCTCAACCAGTTGAAGCTGGTCCCCGAGGTGTGTGGGATCTACTGCGCCACCGCCAACGCCGTCGAAGTGGTGATCGCCGAGACGGCGCTGGGGCGATCGATCGTCGGGGTCGTCGACGGCTCACCGCCAGTCGGGGTGGAGAACGAGGACGACGTGGTCGAGAGAAGGCAGCTGTTGCGGACGATCGGCTACAAGCTCTGACGTTCTCACCGCTCGGGCCCGGTCGACGAGGACGGGCGGGGCGCTGATGGCTCGAGACCGGGGTTCTTGATTCCCTCCTCGCTTCGGTGCCCGGATCGAGCGGGCACGACGAGAACCGGGCATTCCGAGAACTCGAGTACCTGCTCGGTCTCGCTCCCGACGTAGGACGACCGCACCCCGCGACGATCCGAAACGGCCATCACGACGATATCGGCCGGCCACATCCTGGCCTGCTCGAGAATGCGACGGAAGGGCGCTCCGGTCTGGACCACCATGTCGATCGACGCTGTCGGTACGCCTTCGCCGTGGACGTCGGCCACCACGTGGTCGAGAAGTCGTCTCGCCCCCTGCATCCGCCGTTCGGCGGTGCCCGGCCCGCCGACCGCTTCGAGCTCTTCGCCGACGACGTCGTCCTCGACCACCGTCAGGACGCGCACCCACGCCCCCCAGCCGACCGCCAGGCGCGCCGCGGTGCGAGCCGCCTCGAGGCTTTCGGGCGAGTCGTCCACCGCCACCAGCACGCGCTCGATCATGCCCAGCTCCCGACATCCGGGCGTGATGTGCCACCAAGGGGACCTCCTCCGCCACCCGCAGCCTGCATCCGTTGGGCCCAGCGGGTCACCACGCGCTCCTCCAGCTCGCGCTCTTCGAGCCGGAGCACCAACATGGCCAATGCCTCCTCCAACGATGGGATGCGGTGGTGCTCGAGTGCCCGCAGGCGACGTCGGACCATCGCCAGTCCCGCATCCACTTCTCGCAGCGCGGTGGAGGTCACGGCATGGGCCACGGCGGCTTCGATGGCTCGCCCGTAGGCGGCGGCGGCCGGCCCGACGGCGGCGTCGGCCGCCGCCAGTTCGGCGGGGTCGAGGACCGGGATTCGGCAGCGAGCGTCGTCGGGATGGCGCACGCCCATCGTGTTGCGCCACACGACCTCGACCTCGGCGCGACCGGCGACGGGTCCGGCGGTGCGCACCGCCGCGGCCGTCCCCCCGAGCACCGCCGCCCGGAGCCCCCAACGCTGAGCCTCGACGAGCGCCTCGCCCCATGCCTGTCCGGTCTCCTCGACCAGCAGCGACAGCCGACGTTGCTGGCGCCGGAGGAGCTGACGTTCCCGGTCGAGCAGCTCGGCGCCCCGTCGCGCCGCCTCGAGGCGCTCCACCAGCCACAGTCGCCCGGCGCGACCCGGCGGCACGTCAACCATCGCTCGCCTCGCCGGACAGAGCATCGACGGCGGCCGGCCTGTCCATCGAACCGACGTAATAGGCGGCGAGGTCATCGGCACTCACCATGGTGAGCTCGCGCGCCGGCAGCTCGGAAGCGACTTTCCATGCTCGCGCCAGGGTGTCGTCGAGAGATCGTGCCTCGTCCGCGCGCTGGCTCACGAGCTCGGACGTGAACACCTCGGCCAGCGCAAGATAACAGCGGTCCGTCTCGGTCAGTGCGGCGGTCCCGATGAGATCGGCGAGGTCGCGCACCTGGCGGGCGCGCGCCAGGGCGGCGGTGAGCTGGGCGGCCACGGCCAGATGATCAGCACGCGTGCGCCCCGCGCCGGCCCCCTTGCGCATGAGCCGGGACAGCGACCCCAAGACGTCGACGGGCGGGTAGACGCCGGCACCGTGGATCTGGGCCGAGAGGACGATCTGGCCCTCGGTGATGTACCCGGTGAGGTCGGGGACCGGGTGGGTGATGTCGGCGGCGGGCATGGTGAGCACCGGCACCTGCGTGACCGAACCGGGTCGACCCCGGATGCGGCCGCAGCGCTCGTAGATGGAGGCGAGGTCGCTGTACAGGTACCCGGGATAGGCGCGACGGCCCGGGATCTCCCCGCGCGCCGCGGAGACCTCCCGCACGGCTTCGCAGTAGCTCGTCATGTCGGCCAGGACCACCAGCACGTGCTGGTCGAGCTCGAAGGCCAGGTACTCGGCCACGGTGAGCGCCACCCGAGGTGTGAGGATCCGCTGCACCACCGGGTCATCGGCCGTGTCGAGGAAGAGGGCCAGGTCGCCGGCGGCCGAGCGCGACTCGAGTACCGAACGCATGGCGGCGGCGTCCGCGTGGGTGAGACCCATGGCGGCGACGATGACCGTGAAGTGGTCACCACCCGCATTGGCCTGCGCCGCGATCTGGGCGGCCAGGTCGAGGTGGGGCAGACCGGCCGAGGAGAACACGGGCAGCTTCTGGCCGCGGACCAAGGTCGTCATGGCGTCGATGACCGACACGCCGGTCAGGATCGGGTCACGGGGCACGTCGCGTATGGCGGGGTTGATCGCCGTCCCGGCCACCGGCCGCAGGTCACCCCCGAGCATGGGTGGGCCGCCGTCGAGCGGTTCGCCCATACCGTTCCACACCCGACCGAGCCATCCTTCGCCCACCGGGATCGAGTAAGGGTGGCCCTCGAAGGCCACCGCCACCAGTTCCGGGTCGATGCCGGCCGTCCCTTCGAGCACTTCGACGACGGCGAGGTCGCGGTGCACCTCGAGGACCAGTCCCCGGCGGACCTCGCCCGACGGCAGGCGGATGGTGGCCATGTCGTCCCAGCCCACCCTCTCGATTCCGCCCACGACGAGCAACGGTCCGCCGACGCCACGGGCTCCCAGGTACTCCACGGGCGTGTCCAGCTCGGTCGCCGTCGCCGTCGCCGTCGCCGCCGGCGAGGTCGAGGTACCGGGGTCCGGCTCGATCTCGGTCACGTCAAATGCTCCAAGACGCCCAGAAGTTCAGCGCGGCGAGTGGCGACCGCCTCCGCGTCGTCGGGACCGAACTCGTCGCGGGCCCGGGTTACGCCCGACAAGTCGAGTTCCTCGACGACCGATGCCGGCAGGCCCCCGTCGACCAGCGCCACGCATCGGTCGTAGACGGCGAGGACCATGTCGAGGAGGGCAGCCTGCTTGTTCGCCCCGCAGGCGGCGTCGTTGTCGCTCAGGGCGCTCTGGGCGAGCACCGCATCGCGCAGGAACTGTCCGGCGAGCAGCGCCATGCGCTCGCGCCCGGGAAGGGCCCCGAGGCCGACGAGCTCGACGACCGACGCCAGCCGGTCGCTCTCGGCCAGGAGTGCCACGGCGCGGGCCCGGTCGGCGGCCCAGCCGACCCGCCCTGCGGTTGCGTGCCAGGCGGCGACAGCTTCGACATCGCGCGAGAACGACCGGCGCCACGTCACCGCCGGGTAGTGGCGCGAGTAAGCCAGATCTCGGTCCAGCGACCAGAGGCACCGCACGAATCGTTCGGTGTGGGCCGTGACCGGCTCGGTCATGTCTCCGCCGGGTGGCGATACGGCCCCGATGGCGGTGACCGAACCCTCCGTGTTACCGAGGGTCGTCACGCGCCCGGCCCGCTCGTAGAACGCGGCCAGGGCGGAGGCGAGCCCCGCCGGGTACCCCTCCTCGGCCGGGAGTTCGCCGCTTCTCGACGAGAACTCGCGCAGGGCCTCGGCCCAACGCGAGGTGGAGTCGGCGAGCAGGACGACGTCGTATCCCATGTCGCGAAAGAGCTCGGCCACGGTCATGCCCGCATAGATGCTCGCCTCTCGGGCCATGACCGGCATGTTCGAGGTGTTGGCGATGACGACGGTGCGTTCGAGCAGGCTGCGCCCGGTCGTGGGGTCCTCGAGCTCTTCTAAGTCCGTCAAAGCGTCGGCGAGTTCGTTGCCGCGCTCGCCGCACCCCACGAAGACGATCACATCGGCATTGCACCACCGCACGATCTGTTGCAAGAGCACGGTCTTGCCCGTCCCGAATCCCCCCGGCACGGCCGCCGTCCCCCCTTTGGTCACCGGGAACAGCAGGTCGACGACGCGTTGGCCGGTGTGCAGCGGAGCGGACAGCTCGAGCCGGGCCTTGGCCGGGCGGGGCGTGCGTATCGGCCACAGCTGGCTCACCGATACCGGCGTGCCGGCCACCACGGCGACCGCATCGTCCTGGCCGACCTGGCCGTCCGCCGCCGTCCACTCGACGGCACCGGTCACATCCGGAGGGACCAGGACCTTGTACTCGACGCCTCCGGCCGTCGCCACCGAGCCGAGGTGCGCACCGGGGCCGACCGTGACCCCCGTGGCGAGCACCGGTCGATAGGGCCACCGCTGCGGCCCCGCCGAGGCGCCAGTGGCCGAACGGTCCTCCGACCCGGGTCCGAGCCAGGTGCGACCCGGGTCGAGCCGCCGCAGCATGCCGTCGAAGATGCCCCCGAGCAACCCCGGGCCGAGCCGGGCGGACAGGGGGACGCCCAGGGCGATCACCGGATCGCCGACTCGGAGTCCCCCCGTGTACTCGTAGGCCTGGGCGGTCACGAGGCCGGAATGGATCGACGCCACCTCGGCGGGCAGCCGGGCATCACCCAGCTCGATGACCTCGTGGGCGGCGACGGCGGCGAGACCCTCGACCTCGACCAGCGGCCCGTTGACCCGCACGACCCGACCACCGGACCGGCCTGCAGCGACCGATGGTGCGGTCATGCCCACAACTCGGCGAGGCGTGGTCCGAGCAACCGAAGCGCACGGTCGACGAGCACCGGGGAGCGCAGGTCGACTCGCCGGTCGCCGAGCACCGCCACGATGCCGCAGTCGTCGTCGCCGGTGGTCACGGTGGCGTCCGGACCGAGGCGGGCTCGTGCGGTCGCGGCCAGTCGGGCGCGCAGCTCGGCTGCCTCGGACGTGCGGCGGCGGCGAGTCAGCTCGGCCAGCGCCTCGGTGCGCACGGCGTCATAGGCGCGTCGGCGAGCGTCGAGGATGAGGTGCCTGGCGTCTTGTTGCGCTTCGACCAGCAGTGTCGTGGCCGTCCGCCCAGCCGCGTCGTCCCCCTCGGCGCGTGCTTCGTCCAGGATCCGTGCCCCCTCGCGGGCGGCGGAATCGAGCACCTCCCGCACGTCATCTGCGGCGGCGGCGGCGATCTCCGCCGCTCGGCGCTCGGCTTCGGCGATGAGGGCGGCCGCCACCGGGCGTACCGCTTCCTCGATCGAGCGAGCCGCTCCCGTGCGTCCACGCGCCAGGAAGGTGAGCGTCATGTCGGCATCGTCACCGTCAGGACGTCGGGCCGCTCGTCGGTGCGGGAACCGAGAGCGTCGGCGGCCGCTGCGGTGAGGACCACGACGGCCGTGTCATCGGGCAGTGTCCTCCAGGAGCGACGCACCGCCTCGGGATCATCGGCGGGCATCGTGGCGGCCCCGCCGAGGGCGAAGCCAGCGACGGCGAGCGACTCGCCGAGCACGACCACCCTGGCCATCGCTACGCCTTGCCGATGAGAATGATGGCCACGACGAGGCCGTAGATGGCGATCCCTTCGGCCAGTCCGACGATGACCATCGACCGGCCGAACATCTCGGGTCGCTCGCTCATCGCCGCCAGTGCGGCCGAGCCGGTGTAGGCCACGGCGATCCCGGCGCCGATCGACGAGCCGGCCACGGCGATGGCCGCCCCGATGAGCGTCTGGCCGCCGAACGACGACCCGGTCGACGTGGTGGTGGCCGCCGAGCTCGGGTTGGCCGTCGCCCACAGGACCACGAGCACCCCCGCCCCGACGAGCAGCAGGAGGTTGAGCACGGTGATGACGCGCAGGCCCTGACGGGGGCGACGGCGCAGCTCGACGGCCACACCGACGGCGACGAGGGCGAGGACCGGGAGTCCGATCAGCCAGGCAAACATGGGGGCTCCTTCAGTGGGCGAGTGGGGACGTGCCACGGCCGAAACCTCCGGCCCTCGGTGACGAAAATACGCGAGAAGAGCTCGTAGTACTCGAGTCGGAGGGCCTGAATGCCGGCGACGAGCGCCTCGAGCCCGAAGGCCAACGTGTTGCCGACCAGGAACACCGCGGCGGCGACGACCCACATGGCGCCGCCGCGGTGCCAGAGCGCCACGGTCCCTGTCCACACGACGGCGGTGAGGGCGGCGTGGGTGAGACCGAAGGCGGCGAGCCGGGCGAACGACACGGTGTTGGTGCCGAGGCGCATCACACCGTCAAACATCTCGACGCCGGCCTGCGCCGCGCCGCCCGCCCGCCCGCCCGCCTCCACGAACAAACCCAGGAACCCGAGGGCCAGACCGGCGAGGGCGAGGACGCCGCCGGCAAACGCCACGGCGGCGAGGTGGCGGTACCAACCGAGCACCAGGAGCACGAGCCCAAGGTACAGGGCCGCACCGGCGAGGCCCGAGAGCGCCACCAGCGCGCGGGCGGCCCCACCCTCGCGCCAGCGGTTCACCGTGCCGAGGATGTACGACAACGCCAAGAGCCCGACACCGACGCCGACGGCAACGGCCAAGAGCGTGGTGGCGTGGTCGAGCGGTGCGATCCACAACGTGGGGACCACGCCCGTGGGACCGAACGCCTCGCCGTAGGCCAGGCCGAAGGCGATGCTGGTCAGGCCGGCTCCGAGGACGAACGGCGCGGCCCAGCGCAGGCGGGCCAAGCGGGCCGAAGGCCACCAGAACAAGACGGCGCCGAATGCCACGAGCAGTGCGCCGTGTCCGACGTCACCGAACATCATCCCGAACATGGCCACGTACAAGAGCCCGGCCGCGATCGACGGATTGACGTCCCGGTACGGCAGCGTGGTGTAGGTGTCGACCAGGGGTTGGAAGACGCGCGCGGGCGAGGGTTGCAACAAGGTCGGCGGCTGCGCGCCACGTGGTGCCGGTAGCCGAACCAGACCGCCGCCCGCCCCGGCGACCCGCTGGGCCAGGTCGTCGACCGCCGTCGACGGGCTCCAACCGACAAAGGCGGCGACGGTGGTGTCGTCGATCGCCGTTTGGCGCACCTCCTCGAGCTCAGCCTCCCCGGCCAGGGCAGCCGTGTCCCCGGCCCGCTCGAGCACCGTGGGGTCCACGTTCTCGGGTCGCAGCTCCGGGAGTACCTCGTTGTCGTGGTCGACCTGCCGGCGCGCCCGCTCCCAGGCCCGCCGCGCCGGACCGGCGACGGCTTCGTGGTCTCGCTCCAGGTCGACGATGCCGGCGTCGGCGACGGCGCACAGCACGGCTCGCACGCGAGATGTCGGGGCCACCACCGCGATGCGATCCATGCGGGCGGGCGCCACGGCATCACGCCACGGCATCGAGCACCTCGGCGAGGGGGCCGCCGCCACGGGCGGCGAGCTCCAGTGCGGCGCGGATTCGCCAGGCGTCGGCACCGAGCAAGCCCGCCACGCCGACCACGACGCTTGGATCGGGGCGAGGAGGCACGGCAAGAGCAGCGGCGTCCGACTCGACGCGGACCCACCATCTCGCCTCCGCCTGCCAGAGGTCGGCCTCGGCCCAGGAGCCCGGATCGACGCCGGACAGCGCCCATCGCACGGAGTGGGGCAGGGCGTCCACCAGGTCACCGGGGCTCCGGGCGGTTGCCCAGCGCGAACCCAGCAACCTGGTGGCGTCACGCGCCGCCGGCGTGCCCGGTGCGGGTGCCGCACCGACGGCGAGGGCCCGCGCCATCGCCAACGCGGTCGATGCTCCCGCCCACAGCGCCGCCTCGGGCACCGCTGCCGCGACGCGCCGCGCCCAGGCCAGGCGTAATGCGAGTCGGACGCCGGCGAAGTCCTCCGTGCCCGGGTCTCCCCACGGCGACGACGCCAGCACCCGCCGCACCTCCGCCGGCACCCGGGCTCGTGCCACCACCGGCCAGACTCCGGCCATCGAGCCGAGTTCGAAGGGCGGACTCGGTACGCGCCCATCGATGGCCGCCAGGTGACCGCTGATGTTGGCCGCCTCGAAGCCGGCCACGAGGGCATAGACGCGGCCGGCTCCGAGAGCGGGGCCCCACCCCGCCAGGACGCGCAGGTTCCACAGGGCAGCAGCCGAGACCGCATGCCGGGCGGCGGGAAGGTCCATCCCTCGCCGTACGTCGTGACCGTAGGGCGTCTGGGCGAGCTCGGCCAGTGCCGGTTCCAGGCCCTCGAGACGGGCCAATCGCAAGGCGCCGTCGCGACCGAGACGCCGCCGCGCCAGACCCCGCCCGCGCGTCGTTGCGGCCACCCAGGCGGCGCTCACCGCCGCCTTCTCACGTGGGTCCCAACCCCGTGGCCAGCACTCGCGACACGAGCTCGTCGACGACCACCGAGCTTCGCGCCGCCGTCCGCCGATCCAGATCGGCCACCACTCGTCGCGCTTCGTCCACCACCTGCACGGAGCGGACCTGTGCGTCGGTCAGGCGCGCCGCGGTGGCTTCGGCTCGCACCGCGCCTGCCCGGTCGCTGGCCTCGGCGACGATGGAATGGGCTCGGGCGGCGGCACGCTCACGCCGGTGCGCCGCGTCCTGCTCGGCTCGAGCCACGATGGCGGCTGCCTCGGCCTCGGCCCCGGCCAGCGCCTGGAGGACGGGCGCGAGCTCGGCCGCCCGGACCGCACGCCGGTCGACCGGAACGCCGACAGCGGCCGGCGCCCCCGGGACGCCGAGGAACCGGAACCGGCGCAGCAACTCACCGAGAGGGGGCAACGGTGACCTCCTGGATTCCTCGGCGAACCCGCCTCACCGGCGATCGTAGGTTCGGGCCCGGACCGGCCGACAGAGCCGAAGGTCCCTCGTCGCCTCGGTGAGACCGCTCACGTTCGACCCTGCACGTCGGTCCCCGGTGGGCGGGCCTTGAAGATCGCCACAGGACAAGCTGCGTAGTGGGTGACCTGGTGACGGATCGAGCCCGGCTCCAACCCGGCGAGGGCGTCGCGGCCGGAACCGAGAACGAGCAACGTCGCGTCGCGACTCGCGTCGATCAGTTCTTCGGCCACGTTGCCGCTTCGCATCGTGACCTCCACCCGGAGGTCGCTCCCGTCTGACTCCTCCACCACGAGACGCCGGACCCGAGCCGCCGCCGCCTGGTCGGCGGATCCGGGAGGTGCAGCCTGGTTCCGACGGTCGTCGTCGGCCATCTCACCGACGATGACCACGTCGAGCAGCGCTGATCGCAGTTTGGCTTCCTCGGCGCCAAAGCGCAGGACGGCGAGAGCGGTCTCGGTCACGCCGGCCGTGATGTCGAACCCGACGACCACTCGGCCCACCGGTAGCGCGCCCTCGGGCACAGGATTCGGTGGGCGACGAACGACGATCACCGGGCACGGCGCCCGGTGCGCCACTCGTTGCGACACAGAACCCAGGAGAAGCCCGCGGAAGCCGCCGCGCCCGCGTGATCCGACCACCACCAGATCGGCGGACGTCGATTGGTCCGTGAGCACCCGAGCGGGGCGACCTTCCCACGTGGCCACGTCGACGGGGACCGCGGGCGTCGGCCCCAACTCGTCGTCGACGATCCTCTGAAGACGAGGGTTACTCCCCGACAGCCGTTGCGGCGGTGCTGCGGCCAAGGCAATCTCCGCCCCCGGTTGAGCGACGAGCATGGCCAGAACCGACATTCCGCCTCCGGCCCCTGCCGCCGGCTCCGGCGCTGTCAGATCTTTGAGGCGAAGGTTCTGGGCCATGACGACAGAGAGCGTGTCGTGGCGCATCCGCGCTTCTTCGGCTGCGAAACGCAGTGCAGCTCGCGAGCTCGCCGAGCCGTCCACGCCCACCACGACCGTCCCGGTGGCGGGCAGGGCGTGATCGACCTGTGCCGTGTCCCTTTCGGACTTCGCGCCGCCGCTTCCCACAATTCCCTCCTACCCACTGCGAGTCCTCTCGCCTGTGCCATGGCAAACTTACCGGCCCCGCGGCGCCTGGCCACTTCGACGACGGGCGCCGTCGCCCCAGGTCGCTACCATGCGCACCATCGTCGAAAGGGGGCGTCATGACCGATGCGCCACGCGTTATCAGGCTGGAGGGCGCCCCGAATTGGCTCGGGGGAGAACACGGCGAACCGGACGAGGAGGTCCTCCCGGCGACCGGCGAGCACGATGCCGAGTGGGCCCTGGAGCACGGCCACCTGGCGGAATTGGGACTGCGCTGGGTTCTCGTCCACAGGGACAGCGACGGAAAGATCATCGAGCATTATTTCTTCCCCAGGATCGGCCCGGATGCCGTGGCCGACAAGCTTGCCGACTACTTGTCCGACGTGGTGTCCGCCGAGTTGGCCGTCGCGCTCGCGGCCGAGGCTCTGTTGCCCCCCCTGTCCTGAGGCGATCGAACGGCAAGCGCGAACCTCAGACGCTTGTCCAGTTCCCCGGTCCGGGTCATAGTGCTGGCGTGGAGATCGCCCTCTTGGCCGCCAGCACCGGCGCGACGTTGACCGGAGCGATCGCCCGTCATCTCGGCCTCGAGGTCGTGGCCTGTGACACCGAACGCTTCCCGGATGGTGAAGCAGAGGTCTTGGTGGGACCGGTACGGGGATCCGATTGCTACATCGTGCAATCCACCGGACCACCCGTCGACGCGCACGTCATGGAACTGGCCCTCGTTGCCGACGCGTGTCGGCGCGCCGGCGCGGCGCGCGTGACGGCGGTGATCCCCTATTTCGGCTACGCGCGCCAAGATCGACGGACACGCTCGGGTGAAGCCGTGGGTGTCCGGGTCGTCGCCGGCGTGCTCGCAGCCTCGGGTCTGCACCATGCGGTCGTCGTCGATCCTCATGTTCCGACGCTGGAGGCCATTTTGCCGATGCCGACCGAGGTCGTCTCGGCCTGGGACGTGATCACCGATGCGCTTCGATCGGAGGTGGCGCGAGATGCCGTGATCGTGGCCCCCGACGCAGGAGCGGTGAAGCTCGCCGATCGCGTTGCCCGCTCCCTGGCTCGGCCTCTGGCGCTGGTGCGAAAGCAACGTCTGAGCGGCGAGCAGGTGTCGGTGACGGAGGTCGTCGGGGACGTCCAAGGTCGTCCGCTGGTCATCGTCGACGACATGATCTCGACTGCCGGAACCACGGCCGCCGCGATCGTCGCCCTCCTCGAGCGAGGAGCCGTACCCGATGTGGTGGTCGCCGCCCCTCATGGCCTGCTCGTCGGACCAGCCGCCGAACGCCTAGGCGGCCTCCCCGTGCGCCGCTTGGTCCTCACCGACACGCTGCCCCGGCCCGAAGCGGTGCCGTGCCCGACGACGATGGTGACGGTCGCCGGCCCTCTTGCCGAGACGATCGGTCGCCTTCATCGGGAGTCCTCTCGGACGACGGCCGGAGCGGCACCCCGAACCACGACCGCGTAGCGACCGTCTGGTCAACGCTCGTCTTGGTCCTCGTCGATCGGCACCTCGATGGATTGCTCGATCCAGTCGGCGTCGGAGGCCTCCTCCCGGCTCCCTGAAGGCCTCAGGACCTGGTCCTCGTCGACCACAACCGTCTGTTCGAGCACGTCGGCCACCGGCTTCTCGTCGAGGTCGTCGGGCACCTCAACCATGCCATCGCCCGCCGTGCTGATCACCGGCGCTTTCTGCTCGGATACATCGGCAACAGGCTGATCGCCGTCGGCCATCATGGTGGTCCTCCTTGTAGGCATCGTCGACCCCGAGTGGAGATCTTCGCCCGATTGTCACCGAAGGCCACCGGGGCCCGGGAGGACGCCGGTGGCGTCGGGTTGTCGTCGGCAACCGTGTTCGACGCCACGTCCTCCTCCCTATCACGTATTCGCGACCAGTCGATGAAGCTCCTCGAGGGCGCGTGGCGCCCCGGCCAATGGATGGCGCTGGCCATTGAGCGCTACCACCACAGCGTGCAGTTGCTCGTGGATCTGATCATCTTCTATCCCGGCAAGGACGAGCACGGCGACCAAGTGCACCAACGAGGACGCGAGGTCGGCCGTCCGAGCGATTTCGGCAAGATCCTCCGCATGTGCCTGCAGCCAGTCCTCGATGTCGCTCATGTCCGTCTCAGAGCCAGGTGGTCTGTCGTCTGGTCGCTCGCCAAGTCGGTTGTGGCCCCGAGCGCCGGAAGAACGAGCACGGGGATTCGGGAACGAGCCAGCACCTCTCGGACGACGGCAGCGTGTCCGACGTCGATGTTCCCTCCGAAGCACAGCACGACAAGATCGCTCGCCGACTGCTCGGCCACGTCGATCACTGCGTTGCCCGGGTCCCCGACGCGCCATTCGAACGACCGGTGTTCACCGGGGCAGTAGCGGAGGACGAACTCCCGGCCCCAGTCGGATAGGTCGTGCTCGGGGTGGTCCACCATGGCGGGCGTCAGACCGTCGAGCACGTAGAGGACGACCATCTCCACGTTGGCTTCAAGCCGGATGTGACCCTCCATATCGAAGATGGCACCCGACACGGCTGCACTCCCGTCGACGGGCACGAGCAGGCGCCGAGGCACGAACCCTCCGGAGGAGGCCACATCCGGCGGCACGAATGCGACGGGCTTGGAGGTGGCCCGAAGAACCTCGAGAGCGGTGCTCCCCGCCGGTCGAGGACCGGCAATGAACGTCCGGGCACCCATGACGGCCCCGAACACGCGCGGGGACGCCAGTGCTTCGAGAAGCTGAGAGACGACGTCACCTTGGCGGTGGTGGACACGGACGCCGTTCGCGTGAGCGGCAACGCCGGCTTCGCGTGCACTGCGCTTCTCCCCGGTCACATGGACGGCTTCGACCGCCATCCCCATCATTTGGGCGATCCCCAAGGCCGTCCGCAGCACCACGCCGGTCTCCGGCGTCCCACTGAGGGCGGCAACGATGGTCCTGTGCTTCGGGGTCACGTCTCCTCCACATGCTTCTCACGCCAGGGTGCGCTGCGCCGTGTGCCCGACCCAGGGAACAAAGACCCAGGCATTTGCCCAAGGCCACCACCTCGGGGCCCGTGACGCCCACCGTCGAGCTGCGGCCGGTAGGTCGAAGGTCCCTGGTTCGGTCGAGGACGGGGGCGGATGCTTGCGGTACAGACCTGGGATCTGGGAGGTGAGCCATGACCGGACCAGAACGCTTATGCAATCAGCCGACGGATTTCCACAAGTTCGTGGGCGCTCCTCACCACCGCCTCTTCGCCATCTTCGACGACGATGTCGACGCCGAGGAGGCCGTGGAAGCGCTCCGCTTCGAGGGATTCGCCGATGGCAGGGACCTGTGGGTCTTCTGTGGCGAAGAAGGGGCCAGGCGGCTCGATGTCACCGGCGAGTCCCACGGCGTCTGGGCCAGGGGCATTCGCATCGTGCAGAAGGTGATGAGCAACGACTTCGGCTACCTGCAGACCCTCGACGAGGCCCTTCGCAACGGGAGCACCGTCGTCGCCGTGTGGGTGCCCAACGAGAAGACCGCAGACGAAGTGGGCCGGCTTCTGCGCTCGTTTGCCGGACACTCCATCGCCTACGGCACGCACCTGGACTTCGTACCCGTCGCCGCGTGACCGAGCGGTGGCCACGACCCGGGCGCGGTCGGCGAAGGAGCGGCCGCCCAGGGAGAAAAGTGGCTTCGGGATCGTTCCTCCGAGTCGCTCGGTGACGGCTCCCCCGACCGGCCTCGACCCGCGGATCGGCCCAGCGAGAGGCGCCGGCAATGGGTGCCGCTCGGCCGGAGATTTCCCAGGTCGCACGGGCACGGGGACTTCCTGCCCTAGCAGGCTCGCACCGGGCGACGCAGGCTCAGGGTGTGAGAAGGAAGTGGCGCGTTCGTCTCCCAGAGGCGGTGCCGAGTAGCCGAGCAGACGATGGGTCGAGCGGCCCGAGGAGTCCTTCGTCGCTCGGAGGACCGGACGGTTCTCGGTGGAACGTCCCCGAAGGAGGCGGTCCCGGGCCCGGGCCGAAAGCGTACCGGCGTGCGACGGTCATCGTCATGTTGGTGTGGCTGGCCGTGATGGGGCTGCTGCTCTTCACGGTCCATACCGGTTCTACGAGCACGGTCCCCACCTCGATCTCGTATTCGACCTTCCTGGCCAAGGTGGGCGACAGCGACGTGAAGAGCGTCCAGATCAACCAGTCGACGGGGATGATCGACGGGTCCTTCGCCGATGGCAAGGCCTTCACGGCGCAAGGACCGCCCGGGGGGATGCCCGCCAGCGACATTGCCCTGCTCGACCACTACCATGTCGCCCGCAATTACGCGGGCACGACGTCGAGCATCTGGCCCGGCATCTTGTCGTGGGTGTTGATCATCGGGCTCTTCGTCGTGTTCTGGGTATGGATCTCGCGCCGTGCCCGGGGTCAGATGGCCGGACTCAGTGGCTGGTCCCAGAGCCAAGCCAAGGTGCACACGACCGAGCGGCCCTCGACGACCTTCGACGACATCGCGGGGTACGAAGCGGTGAAACAGGAGATCGGCGAGGTCGTCGAGTTCTTGCGGGACCCTGTGCGGTTCGAGCAGATCGGTGCCCGGATCCCGAAGGGCATCCTGCTCGTCGGCCCGCCCGGCACCGGCAAGACCCTCTTTGCTAGAGCGATCGCCGGTGAAGCCCGCGTCCCGTTCATCACGATCAGCGGTTCGGAGTTCATGGAGATGTTCGTCGGGGTGGGGGCGGCGCGGGTCCGCGACCTGTTCAAGACGGCACGCGCGGACAAGCCGTCGATCATCTTCGTCGACGAGATCGACGCCATCGGACGCAAGCGCGGCACCGGGCTGGGGGGCGGCCACGACGAGCGCGAACAAACGCTGAACCAGTTGCTCTCCGAGATGGACGGCTTCGAAGCGGCCGAGGGGATCGTCATCCTCGCCGCCACGAACCGACCCGACATCCTCGATCCCGCGCTGTTGCGGGCTGGTCGCTTCGACCGCCAAGTGGTCATCCCCCTTCCGACCCTCGACGAGCGTCGGGGCATCCTGGCCGTGCACTGCCGGCACAAGCACATGAGCGCCGATGCGGATCTCGACGTGCTCGCCCGGGGGACGCCGGGCATGAGCGGGGCCGACCTCGAGAACCTGGTCAACGAGGCCGCCCTCATCGCCGTGCGGCACGGAAGCGGTGAGATCGGCCCTGCTGAGCTGGAAGCGGCACGCGACCGCGTCCTCATGGGGCTCCAACGCACCTCGCTGGTGCTGAGCGAGGACGAGAAGCGGATCGTCGCCTACCACGAAGCCGGTCACGCCGTGCTCGCGCACCTCCTGGTCCACGCCGACCCCGTGCACAAGGTGACGATCCTGCCGAGCGGTTTGGCGCTGGGCGCCACCCACCAGATCCCCATCGAGGAGCGCCAAATCCATCAACGCCCCTACCTCGACGACGCTCTCGCCGTGCGCCTCGGGGGGCGAGCGGCCGAGGAGGTGGTCTTCGGCGTGCCCTCCACCGGCGCGCAGGACGACCTCACGTCGGCCACCGAGCTGGCCAGCCGCATGGTCAGGGAGTGGGGGATGTCCGAGGCGATCGGGAAGATGGCGTGGGGGCCTCGAGGGCCCGTCTTCCTCGGTGAGGAGTTGATGCACACCCGCGACTACTCCGATGACACGGCGCGGGTGATCGACCAGGAGATCAGTCGCATCCTCGGCGAGCAAGCCGATCGAGCTCGGCAGGTCCTCGAGCAACACCGAGGGGCGCTCGATGCCGTGGCCGGCGCGCTCGTCACCCAGGAGACGATCGACGGCGCCGAGGTGAAGCGCATCATCGAGGCGGCACAGCGCTCGGGTCCGGTGAGCAACGACGTGCCGATGCTCAAACCCAGGGATCCCGGCGCCAGAGCCCACCCACGAGGCCGGCGAGCTGTGCGTGGCACCTGAGTTCTGCCGCGATCGTGTGCGCGCCGGTCTCCGAACCCTCGACCACGGCACCACCTAGCCTTCGGCGATGAGCTCGTGGCTCGTCCGAGGCGTGGTGCTCACCGCGGCGATCGTCCTGGCCTCGGCATGGGCGAGCGGGTGGCAGCGCTTCACCTGGGGGGCGCGATTCGGCACCTTCGGCAGTGCCGTCGCCGTGCTCGGCGCCGGTCTTGTCTGGCGCCACCATCAGCAGTGGGCCCGAGCACCTGGTCGCCACGGTGCCGCCCCACTGCCGGCCGTCAACCGCGCTGGCGCCGTCGCGTGGCTGGCGGTCGTCCTGGTCGCAGCCGGCTGGGACGTGCTCGGTCTCCTCACACCACCCAACCGGCACCACCTCACTCTCAGCGCCATGGAGCTCGCCTACCGCCCGCTCCATGCCCTGTTGTTCGCGTGCTGGCTGGCCATCGGCTGGGTGCTGGCGTCTGAACCGACGCGCCGACATGGTCCGTCGCGGCCATGAACTCGCCATCGCGCCTTGGCCCCGTCTTCGACGTCGGTGCCCGGAGCCTCTCGGTGGTGATCGGCTCGAACAAGCTGGTCGGCCTCGCCTTCTGGCTGGCCGTGATCGCCGCGCTCGGCGCCCTCGAAGCCTTTTCGCACCTGTCGAGGTGGCCGGTGCCGAGCGCCGGCGACATGGTGGCGCGTTACTTGGGCCATCCGGTCGTCCGAGCCGGTGCCGTCGCCCTTTGGCTCTTCGCCGGATACCACCTCTTCTCCCACTGAACGGCAGCGGGCGAACAGGAGCGGTCGACCCGACACCTGCAGCTTGGAGCCGTCATCGGCTTCTGGGAAGCGGCCGCACGCGCCGAACCCGCGGCAGATTCCGACCTCCTCGGCTGACGTCGCCCATTGGCGAGGCCGGCGCTACCGCTTTTGTCGCCCGGTCGGGAACCGCCGGACGCTCCTCGCCCTCGGTCCCGACGCAAGGGCGTGGTGCTCGAGGCGTGGGTGCGGCGGCGGATGCGACCCGAAATTGTCATTCGCGACCCACGGCTCGTCGCTCGACGGGC
>Ga0181521_10001779_pt1 | contig 26387 bp, 21 predicted proteins | sample PEATcosm2014_Bin_32_FD_119764 | JGI IMG/M metagenome (GOLD analysis project Ga0181521, IMG submission 119764) | Peatland microbial communities from MTU Mesocosm Facility, Houghton, MI, USA - PEATcosm2014_Bin02_60_metaG | ecosystem: Environmental > Terrestrial > Soil > Wetlands > Peat | place...
TCCTGATCGTCAACCAGGAGATGGTCGTGCGGCTGGGGGCGGTGACAGGCGTCGGCCACGCCCGGCTGATCAAGGAGCGATTCGGGAAGTTCTGGGCAGCCTTCTCGGTCGGCGACCTGTTTGTCCTGAACTTCCTCACGATCGTCACCGAGTTCATCGGCGTGAGCCTTGCCCTCGGCTACTTCGGCATATCTCCTGACATCTCCGTCCCCATCGCCGCGCTCGGGTTGATCGCCATAACCGCGACCGGCAGCTTCCGCAGCTGGGAGCGTTTCATGTTCATCTTCGTTGCGGTGAACTTCCTCGCCATCCCGCTCGTGATCCTGGTCCATCCCCACGCCGGCCCGATAGTACGCGGGTTGTTGATCCCGGGAGCCCGAGGTGGGATGACCTCGACCGCGGTGCTCTTGATCATCGCGATCGTTGGAACGACGGTCGCGCCGTGGCAGCTGTTCTTCCAGCAGTCCAACATCGTCGACAAGCGGATCACGCCACGCTGGATCAACTATGAACGGGCAGACACGTTCCTTGGTTCGATCGTCGTGGTGATCGCGGCCAGCGCGCTGGTGGTGACGGCCGCCTTTGCGTTCCGGGGCACCGGGCTCGCCGGCCACTTCACGAACGCAGCAGGCGTGGCGCGTGGACTCGAGCACACGGTCGGGCACGGAACGGGAGCGCTCTTCGCGCTTGTGCTGCTCAACGCCTCGGTCATTGGAGCCGCTGCTGTCACACTTTCGACGTCATATGCCTTCGGCGACATTTTCGGGATGCGGCATTCCCTTCACCGCAGCTTCGCCGACGCGAAGCAGTTCTACATCCTCTTCAGCGCGCTGGTGATCTGCGCTGCGGGCATCGTCCTGATCCCCCGCGCGCCGTTGGGGCTGATCACGACCGCGGTTCAGGCGCTGGCAGGAGTTCTCCTGCCGAGCGCGACAGTGTTCCTCCTCCTGCTCTGCAACGACAAGGCGGTTCTCGGGCCGTGGGTCAACCGCCCATGGCTGAACGCATTGGCAGGGTTGGTCGTCTCCGTGCTGCTGGCGCTGTCGCTCATCTTGATGACGACCACTGTGTTCCAGAACCTGGAAGTCACCTCGCTCGCCCTCGTGCTGGGAGCGATCATCGTGGCCGGGTTCCTCGGCGTAGGCTCGTGGGTGCTCCTTCCTGCCCAGCGTGCCAAACGCCGCGTCGTCATCCAACTTGCCGCGGCCGCCGAACGCGAGACCAAAGTGCGTCGTGAGACCTGGAGGATGCCTCAGCTTGCCCTCCTCGAGCGACCGGTATGGTCGCGCGGGCGCACCCTGTCAATGCGGGTCCTCAGCCTCTACCTGGTCGTGGCGGTGGTCCTCCTCGTCGTGAAGGCCGTACAGCTCGGGATCGGCCACTGACGCTCGAGCCGGCACTCGCCCGATCGGCCGGAAGATAACCTCCCGAGGTGGACAACATGCCAGCACGTGGTGCGCGATGAGCCCGCCGAGCGGCCTGAAACAACCTCCCGGCCGGCTGAGCTCCGAGCAGGGCCTCGGGCCGGAGGATCTTCGCGCCATCGAAGATCTCGCCACAGCTTGCGTGGCAGCCGACGGTGGCCGCCTCAAGCTCGAGCTGGGGACCCTTCAGTCGAGACCCACCGATCAGGTCAACGACTTCCTATGGATCGCAGAGCGCAGCCCGGTCGGCTTCCTCGGCCTCTACGGCTACCGACCGGACCAGGCCGAGATCTGCGGAATGGTCCATCCCTCAGCGCGCAGGCAGGGTGTGTTCTCACGACTGTTCGAGGCTGCGACTGCCGAGCTCGCCAGGCGGGGCGTGCCACAGGTCCTCTTGGTCGTGGACCGCCTCTACGAGCCCGGGTCCTGCTTCGCACGATCCGCCGGGGGCACGATCGAGCACTCCGAGCACCGTATGACTCTGCGACGCGAGCCTGCCACTGTGGTTGCCGATCCGCTCGTGACCATCCGCGAGGCCGTGCTGGCCGACGTGCCCTTCGTCTTGTCGTGCCTGACCGAGGCGTTCGGCTTTCCCACCGAACATCTCGGCGACGAGGAGCTCGCCGCGCTCGCCAGGCGGTTCCCCGGAACACTCGTCATCGACTATGCGAACGAGCCGGTCGGAACGGTTCGCGTCGAGCGGGGCGACAACGCTGCCGGCATCTACGGGTTTGCCATCTTGGCGGAATTCCAGGGTCGCGGGATCGGCCGGCAGGTGCTGTCGGCTCTGGCCCGGGACCTGAGCGCCGAAGGGGTGGCAAAGATAGGCCTCGAGGTGTCCTGCACCAACGACACTGCGCTGCGCCTTTATACGAGCTGCGGCTTCGAGGTCATGGGCACCGAGGACTATTACGCCGTGCAACTGAGGTCTCACGGCGTCGGTCCGGAGCGAGGCGTCCAGTAGGGAATTGCTCGGTGCGATCCCCGAACCCTGCGGCTTCGCCAAGCCCTAACGTGACGTTCATGCGCTATCGAACCCTTGGGGGAACCGGCATCCAGGTCAGTGCCTACTGCCTCGGTGCCATGATGCTTGGCGAATGGGGCAACAAAGACCACGAAGACGGGGTGCGCATCGTGCACGCGGCTTTGGGCGCCGGCATCAACTTCATCGACACGGCCGACGTGTACTCGCATGGCGAGTCGGAGGAGATCGTCGGAAAGGCCCTAAAAGGCCGGCGCGACGACGTCGTGCTCGCCACGAAGGTCCACGCGGGCATGGGCCCGGGCGAGAACATGTCGGGCAACTCACGGCGCTGGATCCGCTACGAGGTCGAGCAGAGCTTGCGGCGCCTCGGCACCGACCGGATCGACCTATACCAGATCCACCGTCCTGATCCCCGAACCGATGTCGAGGAGACCTTGTCGGTACTGACGGACCTGATCCGGGAGGGCAAGGTCCGCGCCATCGGGTGCTCGACCTTCCCAGCCGAGCTGATCGTCGAGGCACACTGGGCCGCGGAGCGGCGCGGTCTCGAACGCTTCCGATGCGAGCAGCCGCCGTACTCGCTTTTCGCCCGTGGGATCGAGGCAGGAGTGCTACCGGTCTGCGAACGCTACGGCATGGGAGTCATCGCCTGGAGCCCGCTCGCGGGTGGGTGGCTGACCGGCAAATACCGTCACGGCCAAGAGATCGACATGACCTCAGGGCGGGCGTCGCGGATCCCGCAGCGTTTCGATCCGACCCTGCCGGCCAACCAGCACAAGCTCGACCTCGTCGACCGGCTCGAAGCCGTGGCTGCCAGCGCCGGGGTGCCGCTCAGACACCTCGCCCTTGCCTTTGTCGTGTCCCACCCGGCTGTGACCGCGGCCATCATCGGGCCGAGGACGATGGACCAGCTGCAGGACCTGATCGCGGGTTGCGACGTCACGTTGGACGACGACACGCTCGACCGCCTGGACGAGATCGTCCCGCCCGGGGTCACCATGAACCCCGCCGACGCCGGCTGGCAGAGCGAGTCGCTCACGCTTGCTTCGCGGCGACGCCGACCTCTTGACGAGCGCGCCGCCGGCTGAGGTCATTCCCAGCGCGGTACGTATCCTCCACGGCCCATGGAGGCGCTCTCGAAGGGGTCCACCGATTCGTCCACGCCGCCTCTGACCTCGCTAACCCATGGCAGGCGCTCCTTCAAGAGGCGCTCGACGCCTCCCTGCAGGGTCACAGCGGAGATGGCGCACGACCCACAGGCACCTTGGAGCTGCACCTCCACCACACCGGCCTCGTAGTCGACATCGACAAGGGCAATGTCGCCGCCGTCGGCCTGGACAGCGGGGCGCATGAGCTCGACGAGATCATCAAGGGCTTCCTTGCGTCGATCGCGCTCGGTGGCGTCGATCGGTTCGCCATAGGACCTCGCGGAGATTCCCACGTTGACCACGACCGGCTCCGCTGAGCTCGCGGGCGCAGCTGGGGCAGCCGGTTCCGCCGCGTCTTCCTGCATCAACCGACCTCCTCTCGTTTGCGCCGTCTGGACGAGCCTTTCCCACTTCGATGATAAGAGGTCGTAGGCTTCAACCATGCAGCTCGTCTTGCTTGCAGCCGGTCACGGCCGTCGGTTCGGAGGCCTGAAACAGCTTGCTCCAGTTGGGCCGAGAGGCGAGGCGCTCATGGACTTCACGGCTCGCGACACTCTCGCGGCCGGTTTCGACGGTGTCATCCTCATCGTGCGAGAGGAGATCCAGAACGAGCTGCTCGACCACATCGGGTCCTTCTGGCCGGCGGACCTCCCAGTCGTGCCGGTTGTCCAGGGAGCGATCGCCGGTACCGCTCAGGCAGTCGAGTCGGCCCGACCGTTCATCGATGGACCTTTCGGCGTCGCCAATGCCGACGATCTCTACGGCGCACTGGCACTGGTGAAGCTCGCGGATCATCTACACGACGGCACGCCGGCCGACCACGTGCTCGTCGGCTACCACCTCCGCGACACGGTCATTACCGACAGCCCGGTCACCCGAGGTCTTTGTGAGACCGATGCGGACGACTTTCTTGCCCGCATCGTTGAGCAAAAGATGCGGCGCCTTTCCGACGGGGCATTCGAGGGATCCCCCATCGCCGGACCCGACGCCGGACGTCTGCAGCGCCTGAGCGGTGAGGAGCAAGTGAGCATGAACTTGTGGGGCTTTGCGGAGTCGATCCTCGATGAGCTCGACAGTGCGCTCGACGCGTTCGACCCCGAAACAGCCCCTCACGACCAAGCCAAGCCGCCCGAGCTCCTCCTGCCCGACGTCGTCGGTCAGATCGTGTCTGAAGGACGGGCACGCTTCCGAGTCGTCCCGTCGAACAGCCGTTGCATCGGGCTTACGCACCCCGACGATCTGCCGCTCGTCCGTTCGCTCGTCGTAGAGGGGCTAGCCGGCTGAGGCGTCCGATGACGCGATCGCGCCGGCTGGTGCTGGCTCTCATCGTCGATCTGATCCTTGTCGTGGCCGAGGCCGCTGGCGGGGTGTTCGCCCATTCGACAGGCCTGGTGGCGACTGCCGGGCACGACTTGGCCGACGCCGCGGCGCTCGGTCTGGCCCTCGTCGCCACCAGGCTGGCGCTCAGGCCTGCGACGGCCTCGAGATCCTTCGGGTACCACAGGGCCACCATCCTCGCTGCCCTCGCCAACGCGACCGCGATCGTTGTCGTTGGCCTCGGCGTGCTCACGCTCGGCGCTTATCGGCTCGCCCACCCCGCCCACGTGCACGGCGCGCTCGTGGTGATCGTCGCGGCGGCCGGCCTGCTGGGCAACGCGGGCGCTGCTCTGTTGCTGCGCGAGCACACCAGGGACCTGAACTTCAAGGCCGTGGCCCTGCATTTCACCGGGGACGCGGCCGCCGCGCTCGGTGTGATCGTGGCAGGGGCCGTGATCCTCGCGACGGGGCGTTTCGAGGCGATCGACCCGGCCGTCGCACTGCTGATCACCCTGCTCATCGGGGCCGAGGCCTGGCGGCTCGTACGCGCGAGCCTGGATGTCCTGCTCGAGTCGACCCCGCCCGACCTCGACGTCGCCGCGCTCGCCTCGGCGATCTCCGCCATCGAAGGAGTGACGGCGGTCCACGACCTCCACTGCTGGAGCCTGTCGAGCGACGTCAGGGCCCTCTCAGCCCACCTCGTGCTCGACGGGCACCCGAGTCTCGAAGAGGCCCAGGTCGTCGGGGAACGGGTGAAGACCTCGGTCCACAACCGCTTCCATGTTGCGCACGCGACCCTGGAGATGGAATGCGAGCCTTGCGCAGAGGATGTCGTGGACACCTGCGCAGTCGACACGGTCCACCGCAGAGTCGAATGAGACTCACCACGGCGCCAGAATGACGCTGCGCTCCCGGCGCGCGCGTACCGGTAGCGTTCCAGCCGATGTGTGGTCGTTTCGTCGCGAGCCGCCCTGTCGAGGAGATCGCCCGCTTGCTCGAGGTGGACAAGGTGGACGTCCCTGCCGAGCTTCTGGTTCCGCGTTGGAACGTCGCACCGCAGGCGACGGTGCTCGCGGTGACAATGCCTCTGGCGGATCCCGGGCTCCGGCGCCTCTCCGCCTTCCGTTGGGGTCTGGTGCCGTGGTGGGCGAAGGACCCGTCGATCGGGGCCCGCGCTTTCAACGCGAAGGCGGAGACCGTCAAGGACAAGCCGATGTTCCGCAGCGCAGTCGACCGGCAGCGCTGCATCGTTCCCGCTGACGCCTTCTACGAGTGGGCCCCGGCGGCCAGAGGGGACCCGACCCGGCGCAAGCAGCCCTGGTGCTTCCGGGCTTCAGCAAGTTCCGGCCTGCTCCTCATCGGCGGTCTCTGGGAGCAGTGGCGACCTCGAGACGCCGAATCTGCGACGCCCCTTCACACCTGCACGATCCTCACCACGGACGCGAACGAGCTCGTGGCTCGCGTCCACGACCGCATGCCCGTGCTGATCGCCGAAGAGGATCTCGAGGAGTGGCTGTCACCCGAGCCACTCCCGCCAGGCGAGCTCGGCCGGTTCATCCGTCCTGCGCCGCCGGGGGCACTCGAGACGTTCCGCGTGTCGACCAGGCTCAACGACGCACGTGAGGAAGGGCCCGATCTAGGAGAGCCCATCGCTGGGGAAGAGCCCGGTGAAACTGAACAGCCCGGTGACGCCCGCCTGTTCTGACCGGCCGCCGGCGTTGCCCGTCATCGTCCTGCCGACCAGAGCTCTCAGCCCGCTCGGACTGTCAGCCCTGCTTGAGCGGTTCGGCCTGCTGCGCTCGCTCGATCCGCCGGCGCCTCGCGAGCGCCCTACGCGTGACCTCCGCGATTCCAGCGCCATCTAGCCCGAGCCGGGAAAGGATCACGTCAGGCTTGGCGTGCCTCAAGAATTCCGTCGGGACGCCGAGCACGACCTGGCGCGGTCCATCGAGCGCGCTGGCGTCGGCGACGCGATCGGCCTCGCCGACGAGGTAAGAACCGGCTCCACCATGAGCGAGCCCGTCCTCGGCGGTGACGACGAGTCTCGAGCGTGCGATCGCCTCCAGCAGGTCAGGGTCGGCCGGGCGGACGACCCTGACGTCGAAGACGTCTGTCTCGATGCCGTCGTTGAAAAGCTCCTCCGCCGCTGCGAGAACCGCACGCGTCATCTTGCCGACGCCAACGAGGACAACCTCGCCAGTCCCCTTTCGGAGCTTGCGCGCCTTGAGCCCAGTTCCCGGCGTGGCGAGCGGACCCGGCGACGGCGTCTTCGGGAACCGGATCAAAGAGGGACCGTCGAGCTTGAGTGCTTCGGCGAGCATCGGGGCGATCTCGGCGGCCTCGGCTGGGCAGAAGATCGTGCAGCCTGGTATCTGCAGCGCTTGGACAAGGTCGTAGATGCCGTGATGGCTCGGCCCGTCGTCCCCGGTGACTCCCGCCCGGCCGGCGCAGATCACGACCGGCAGCTTGTGAAGCCCGATGTCGAGGTTCCACTGGTCCACCGCTCGGCCGAGAAACGTCGAGTACACGGCAACGACCGGGCGCAGGCCGCTCATCGCCATCCCAGCCGCGGCTGTGAGCGCGTGCTGCTCGGCGATGCCGACGTCCATGAAGCGATGCGGGTAACGATCCTGGAACGCCAGAAGCCCGGTCGGGCCGGGCATAGCTGCGGTGATCGCCACTATGCGCTCGTCGGAGGCGGCCAGGTCCACGAGCGCAGTCGAGAAGATCTCGGCGTAGCTCTCCCCGGCATCGAGGGGGCCGGGCAACCCGTCGTCGTCGGTCGACCCCGTCACCTGAGACCCGGCAACCTGCTGAGACCCCGGACGTGCCGACGGGTGTCCGCCGGACCGGCTCGCCGGTGCCGGCGACTCAGGCTTCAGGTCGTGGAGGCAGGCGATATCGTCAGCCTCTGCAGGCGCGTAGCCCTTCCCCTTGGTGGTGACGACATGAAGGACGATGGGGCCTTGCCAGCTCGCGGCTCGGCGCACGGCCTGTTCGAGCGCGCCGACGTCGTGGCCGTCGATGGGTCCGGTGTAGCGGATTCCGAGCGCCTCGAAGAACATCCGCGGCTCGACGACCTCCCGGATGGCCGCACTCAGCCCATGGAACGAAGTGAACGCGAGCGACGAGACGCCGCCCGGAAGGTCCTCCACCAGATGGCGCACCCGATCACGTACTTGCAAGTAGCGCGGGTCCAGCCGTAACTGGGTCAGCGAGACCGACAGCCTCGAGACCGTCGGTGCGTAGCTTCGACCGTTGTCATTGAGCACGACCAGCACCCTGGTGCCGGAATGGCCGAGGTTGTTGAGCGCCTCATAGGCCATCCCGCCGGTGAGAGCACCGTCGCCGACCACCGCCACGACGTGACGTCCTCCACTTGCCGGATCGCTCCTGCCCTCCAGACGAAGAGCCGTGGCGATGCCGTGCGCGTAGCTGAGAGCTGTCGAGGCATGGGAGTTCTCGACCCAGTCATGGGGGGACTCCGCCCTCGACGGGTAGCCCGAGAGCCCACCTTCCTGCTTGAGGCCGACGAAGCCTTCGCGGCGCCCCGTCACGAGCTTGTGGACGTAAGCCTGATGGCCGGTGTCGAACAGGAGAATGTCCTCGGGCGACTTGAAGACCCGGTGCAGCGCAAGCGTCAGCTCTACAACACCGAGGTTCGAACCGAGGTGCCCACCGGTACGCGACACCGCCTCCACGATGAAGTCGCGGATCTCGGCCGCGAGTTGGTCGCACTCGACGAGCGAGAGGGCCTTGAGGTCGGAAGGTGAGTGGATGGAGTCGAGGATCATGACTGAGCGCCTAGCTTCAGGCTACCGGACCGGCGCAGCGTGAAACTGACCACCCGGTCGCCCTGTCCATACGTGTCGAGGCCCGACCCACCGCAGTGCCGGAACGGACCCTGGTGCGCGGCGGCGGCGTGCCTGAAGCTCACGGCTACGGACTTCGATCGCGCGTCAGCAGCTGCGCGACGAACCTCACGACTCGCTCTCGGGTCGCTTCTGCACTCTCGATCACAGGGACATCGCCATCGAGATCCACAACGACACCCCGACGACTCTGCTCGAGCTCGGGCCGGAGTGCCACGACAACGGCGGCGCCTCGCCACTTGGGGTTCTCGAGCAGGAACAGGAAAGCAAGCAACGACTCGCGCTGCTCTCCGACGCATTCGTAAGGCTTGCGCCCGGCGGCGAACAAGTCCCTGAATCCCTCGACCTGCTGGAGGTTCTCGAGGAGGTTCTCACCGAAGATCGCCGCGAGGCGATCGGGCTCGAGAAACGGGGCAAGCATCAGGAACACGAACCGGCACTTGGGGCACCGCCCGCACCAGGCATCGAAGTGAGCGCCGGAGCGATACACCTGATTGCAGCTTCGAAACCCGGCGTGGTAGGCGGGCAGGTCCGCGAACCACCTCGCGATCTCGATCTCACCGCACGAGCGCAATGGCGAGGAGTACTCGATCGCATGGGAGACCGATTCTCGGATCACAGACCGCAGCCCGAGCTCGCATTCTGTGCTCTTGCTCCACTGGTGGTTGACCGCGGCGTCCTCGACGAACGAGGTGGCCTCGTCGGCCGAGCGTTCCAGTGCCATGAGCGCCGTGTCATATCCGTAGACGTACCCCGCTACCACGACGATCAGCGACACGATCGCTGTGATCGGCACGTGGCCGTTGAGCGCCCCGGCCGAGTTGAGCTCGAGCAACCGGGGCGAGACGGTCCTTGTGATCGAGGCGAGCGGCAGGCCTGCAACGTCCGCTGTGCGCTTCATGGCGGGTCTCGGGTTGACCGCGACCAGCCAGGTCGCGAGCCCGGATGGTGGGTTCGCTGCCTTCAGGGCCTCGACCAGCACGATCGAGTCCTTCCCACCGCCGATGGGCACCGCGACTCCCTCCCCGGGGGCGTCATGACGGTGTCCTGTAGCCGGCGGGGACGTTGGGGCCTCGCCGAGTGCCTCGGCCCCGGCCACCGATCCTGGTTCGTGTTCCGCCTCCACCTCGAACTGAAGTGGCACGTCCAGGCCGTTCGTCACCGCGAACTCGCGCAGGCCCTTGTCGTACAAGTCGTGGACGAGCCCCGCCTCCCCGCTGCTGAGTGGGCCGGTCTCGATGAGGATCCTTCCCGGCGCCGCCGCTTTGTAGTAACTGACGCCCGCAGCGAGATGCAGGAGCCGTAACGCGCTCTCGATGCCGGGCCCTGCACGCGAACCGAGCGGAGACCCACCGAACTCGACGACCTCCTGAAAGCTATGGGTGCCGTCGAAGGCGTAGTTGAAACGGGCAATGTTGCGTGCAGCATCGAAGTCGAAGCTGACGATCCTGAACGTCTCGACGGTCGCCAACTCAGGCGCCGTCACAGGGTCCCCACGCGGCTCGAGTGGCCTTCTCCGATGCCGGCGACCTGCCTGAATCGCCGGCTGCGATCGATGTAGGAGCCTTCGTCACGGGGAGTCGGCGATGCCGGCGAGAACAGCACGACCGCGATGTCCGGACGGGAAGACGCCAGGTCGACCGCAACCTCGAGCGACGGCACTTGTTGGCGTTGGACGCGGCTCGAGATCTCGTCGAGTGCCGTCGCGATCGCGGCGCCGGCGTCCCCGATCCAAAATACGACCGGCTGCGGCAGGCTTGAATCGATCACCCGGGCAAGCGGTGCGTAGTCAAGGCCACGGTCGTGCCCTCCGACGATCAACGCCACTCGTGTTCCGGCGAAAGCCTTCACTGCTGCAACCGTCCCCTCCGGGTTGCTCGCGAGCGCGTCGTCGATGTAGCTGACGCCGCCGACGTCGCCGATCGGCTCGAGCCTCGAACGGGGCGCCGTCACGAGAGAGAGCTCGCGTTCGAGCCGTTTCTGATCGGGCAGCTCCCCGGTGACCAGGAAAGCGGCCGTAATTGCACCACAGGCATTGACGAGGTTGTGCTCGCCCAACAGTTGAAACGCCCCGAGGTCCAAAGGACCGAGATCGGACGCGACGACCTGGGCTCGGTCGAGGCGCACCGGACCACTGTTGCCGTAGAGGACCCTGCCTGCCAGCGATGAGCTCCGGGCCACGGCCTCGTCGCAGCATCCGTTCACCGCAACGGGAACATCCGCTCGATGCGAGAACAGGCGGAGCTTGTCCTCGTAGTAGTTCTCGAGGTTCCGATGCCAGTCGAGGTGGTCCGGTGCCAGCAGCGTGAGAACGCCGACCGAGGGCGACACCGTCACGTCTGCAGCCTGAAAGCTCGAGATCTCGAGGACGAACACGTCATGGGCGTGGTCCTCGTACAGCTCGGTCAAGGGACGGCCGATGTTGCCGGCAAGAGCGACGTCGAGACCGTAGGCGCCGAGAGCAGCAGCTGTGAGCATCGCGGTGGTCGTCTTGCCTTTGGAACCGGTCACGGCCACTACTCGCCTGTCCCGGAAGTCCTCCATGAACAGCGCTGTCGGAGTCGTCACCACCGCACCGAGCCGGGCCGCGGCTGCAAGGCGTTCGTCGTAGCGCGAGATCCCCGGCGAGTGGACGACGAAGTCGAAACGGCGACCTTCGAGGACCGACGGAGGCTGCACATCGATCCCGGCCGACTCGGCCTCGACCGCTTGGCGAGGTCCCGTAAGTCCGCTGGGGTCGCCCGCAATGTCGTCGACGACGACAAGCTCGGCGCAGGTCGGGCCGACGCGCCGGGCGAAGGACTGACCTTCCATGCCTGCCCCGAATATCGCGACGCGACTACCAGCGAGCGCCGCCACACCTCCTATGAGCGGCACGCCGCGATGGTACACAGGCGTTCGAGCCGTTGGAGCGAGCCGGGCGGGCACCAAGGTAGCGTTGCAGCGTTCAGAACTATCGAGCGGTCGGGGACCAGAAGGTGGCAGTCATGATCACTGAAGCAGCCGTAGCTACGGCGCGCCAACAGCAGGCGGACCTGTCATGATCGTCGGGGTCCCTGCCGAGGTGAAGGTCGCGGAGGGCCGAGTCGCCATCACGCCTGACGGCGTCCGGGGACTCACGTCGCTCGGCCACAAGGTGCTCGTCGAGACGGGAGCCGGCACCGGGTCGTCCCTCAGCGATGCCGATTTCGCCGCCGCCGGAGCCACCGTGGTCGACGCGGACACTGCGTGGTCTGCGGAACTTGTCTGCAAAGTGAAAGAACCACAGGAATCCGAGCTTTCGTATCTGCGGCCTGACCTCGTGTTGTTCACCTACCTCCACCTCGCCGCCTACCCGGGCGTGGCCAAGGCTCTGCTCGAGGCCGGGACCACCGGAGTTGCCTACGAGACCGTGCAGCTCCCCTCGGGCGACCTGCCCCTTCTCGCTCCGATGAGCGAAGTCGCCGGTCGGATAGCGACCCAGGTCGGCGCGCACTTCCTCGAGGCCCCACACGGAACGCGAGGCATCTTGCTCGGTGGCGTCCCCGGCGTACGACCGGCTCGCGTGGTGATCATCGGAGCCGGCCACGTGGGATGGAACGCCGCGTGGATCGCTCAAGGCATGGAGGCCGAGGTCCTGCTCCTCGACCGGGACATCGACCGGCTGCGGTGGGTCGACCAGATTCACCAGGGCCGGATCATGACCCTCGCATCGAACCGCGGGTCGATCGAGCGCGCCATCTCCGAGGCTGATCTCGTCATCGGTGCCGTCCTGGTCGCCGGTGGGCGGGCGCCGGTTGTGATCACCGACGAGATGGTCGCCGGCATGAGAGCGGGAGCGGTCATCGTCGACGTCGCCGTCGACCAAGGTGGATGCATCGAGACGACGCATGAGACGACGCATGAGAACCCCACCTACTTCGTGCATGACGTGCTCCATTACGCAGTCGGGAACATGCCCGCCGTGGTGCCGCACACCTCGACATATGCGCTCACCAACGCCACATTCCCCTACCTCGTCGAGCTCGTCGAGCGAGGGGTGCGGGCGGCGGCGGCGGCGGACCCGGTGCTCCGCGGCGGTATCAACACAATGCGCGGCAGCTGCACGAACGCAGCGGTGGCATCCGCCCTCGACCTCGACTGGGTCGACCCTCTGAGCTTGGTGTCCGGCTGAGGCGCACGGCCCAGAGCAACGGGGAGACACCTGCCTGGCGGCCCCGACGCCGCGGGACAGCTCTATCGCCTCCCGGCGGCACTGCGCTCCCAGCCGGAACCCGATCTTGCGGCCAGACCGACCGTCGCGAGACGCTCGAGGGTGACCGCCGTCAGGGCGAGTCCCAGGCCGGAGCGCCCGCACACGCGCTCGAACGGAGTCGCAACATCTTCGAGAGCCTCGAGCACCGCATGCTCGTCCGGGGAGAGACGGGCGGTGACCGCCGGAGGGGAATGCCGAGCAAAGCCCCTCTGTCCGCATGGCCCGGTGCGCGGACCAAGCGCGTAGTTGCTGCCGGCACAGGCGAGCTCCAGCGCCGCGAGCACATCGGCGGCGTCTCGCGCCACGCCGCAGCCGTCTGCAATGAGGGAATTGGTGCCTTCGGACGCGGGGCTCCTCACCGATCCCGGCACCGCGAGCACCGTAACCCCGCGTTCGTCCGCAGCCGTCACCGTGTGCAGCGCTCCGCCCCCCTTGTGGGACTCGACGACAACTACGACATGGGCGAGCGCCGCGATGAGCCTGTTGCGAAGGGGAAAGCGCCACCTTTCCGGTGCCGCTCCCGGTGCCGCTTCTGAGAGGATGCCCCCGGCGAGCTCCAAACGGGCCCAGAGCCGGCTGCTGCTGGCGGGGTAGACCACGTCGACTCCCCCACCGACGACGGCCACGGGCGGTGCAGGGCGCTCGGGCGCGAGCGCTCCCTCGTGAGCCGCTGCGTCGATGCCTGCAGCCAGGCCGGAAACGACGACCACACCGGCATCCGACAAGTCCGCTCCGAGCTCGGCCGCGACACCAGACCCGTAGTGCGTCGCTGACCTGGTGCCCACGAGAGCCACACAGGGCCGGTCCAGTTGAGCGATCGACCCTCGGGAGAACACGACCTCGGGTGCAGCCCGGTCATCAACGAGGCGGGACGGGTATCCGGGCGACCCCCGGCGGTAGGCCACCGTGTTCGATGCCACCAATCGTTCCCAGACAAGGGCGGGATCTGTGTCGGCCGATGCCCTCCGCCAGGTATCGACGATCTGCGCGGTCCGTGGGTTGCGGTGGCCCGGGGCCTGCTCGGCATGCATCAAGCGCGAGACGAGACGCGCTCTCGGTGCGCACAGATCAGCGAACACCTCCTCTGCCGACCGGCCGCGGAGCAAGCGCTGAAGACGCTGCGGCGTCATCGAATCGAGCCCTGCCAACGTTGCCGCATACGCCACATCAGGCAAGCGGTCTCCATCGTGCAGAGAGCCCTCTGAGCTGGTCACACTTGCCCCGGTCCGCCCAGCAAGGCAGCGCGGCCAGCCCGGAGCTCTAGCGCCATCGCGACGTGGATCTCGTCGACGGCCGTCTTCGAAGGATCGAGGTCGGCAAGCGTCAGGGCAACCCGCCGTACGCGATCGAGACCGCGGGCCGAGAGCGCACCCGAGCACAGCTGCCGCTCGAACAGCTCGCGTGCGGCCTTGGTGAGGGGGGCGTGCACGTCCAAGCTCGCCGAGGACAAGGCCGCGTTCGCCGTCACACCCCTCCGGTGCGCGAGCTCCCGCACCTTGGCGACACGCTGGGCGACAGAGGCGCTCGACTCGGCCGGCACCAGGTCAAGGAGCTCACGGACATTGGGCCTGCCGACTGCGACGTGCAGATCGAACCTGTCCAAGAGCGGTCCCGAGAGTCTCCTCGAGTAGCGGGCGAGCTGAGCGGCCGAGCAGACACAGCTGCCGATGCCTCGTCGTTCGCCGCATGGACAGGGGTTCATCGCCGCGACCAGGAGGAACCTCGCTGGAAAGCTGACAGTCGCCCTCGCACGAGCGACTCGGATGACTCCCTCCTCGAGCGGCTGACGGAGCAGGTCGAGCAACGGCGAAGGGAATTCCCCTAGCTCGTCCAGGAAAAGCACGCCGTTGGTGGCGAGGCTGACCTCGCCCGGACGCATCCACGACGAGCCGCCGCCTACGAGCGCCGGTGCCGAGATCCCGTGGTGCGGAGCCCGAAAAGGGGGACGGCGCTCGCCCGCCGGCGGCAAAGGCAAGGCAGCTGCGGAATGGACCCGATAGGTCTCCAGGAGCTGAGCCTCGTCAAGGGGAGGGAGAACGCTCGGCAGCCGCTCGGCCAGCATGGTCTTGCCCGAGCCTGGCGGCCCCGACAGCAGGAGGTGATGGCCACCGGCGGCTGCAACTTCGATCGCGAGGCGCCCCATCGGCTGGCCCCGCACGTCCGCGAGGTCGAGAGGCCCGGCACGGCCCTGCCCGCACGCTTGGTCGGCGGTTGTAGCTCCTGGCACCTTGCGCGCCTGTGCCGGGCCCGCCGGAGAGACCGTCCTCAACTCGGGCCAGGCGATCCGTCCCGACAGCGCATCGACGAGCTCGCGGAGCGATCGTGCCGTGCGCACGACCGGCTTACCGACGAGCAAGGCCTCGGGAACACACGCCGGCGGCACGACGACGGCTGACGAAGTGAGGGCATCGGCCAGAGGTAGGGCCCCCGGCACCGAGCGGATCGTGCCGTCGAGGCCGAGCTCTCCTACGAACCCACAGCCGGCGATCGCGGCCGTATCGAGCTCGCCGGTCGCGACGAGAAGCCCGACGGCGATCGGCAGGTCGAGACCGGCACCGGTCTTTCGGACACCCGACGGCGCCAGGTTCACAGTCACGCGCCGCAGTGGCCACGGAAGCCCGCTCGAGAGCAGGGCGGCCCGGACCCGGTCACGGGCCTCCCGGCACGCCGCGTCGGGCAGCCCCACGACGGTGAAACCGGGCAGGCCGTTGGACACGTGCACCTCGACGAGCACGGGACGACCCCGAACGCCGAGCAGTGTGGCTGATGGGATGGAGGCGATCACGAGCGGGCTCCCGGCAGGGCGGCTGTCTGTCTGCGGAGCGCCCAAGGAGTGGCGCGCTCGATAGCTCTTCGGACCGCACCCTACCGACGGGATGTGTCACACATCTCCGGCCAGGAGTCACCTTTCGGAGGCGTATGTGAGCTCCGCCGACTATGAGGTTGAAAGCCCCAGTGCCCAGGCGGTGACGTCGGTCAGTCCCGTGGCGTCGGGTCGGGCACGGGGTTGTGCCAGCGCCCGTGGGGCCTGATGAGCCTGTCCGCGTGTTTCGGTCCCCAGCTGCCCGGCGGGTAGGGGTGGGCGCTGCCGTGGACTTCTAGAACGGGGTCGACGACCGCCCAAGCGGCCTCGACTGTGTCCTCGCGGGTGAACAGCGCCCCGGCGCCCGCCATAGCGTCGCCGAGGAGGCGCTCGTAGGGTTGTTCCTCGTTCGGCTGCGCGTTGAGCAACAAGAGCTCACGCTGATCACCGACGAACTCCTCGCCCGGATGCTTGACCCGGGCCGCGAGCGCGATCACCGGGTTGGGCGCGAGCCGGAAGCGCAGGTAGTTGGCCCGACCGTCTGCGGGCACGGAGTCAGTGAACAGAGCCTGCGGCGGCTGCTTCAGCTCGACCAGCACCTCCGCGGCTGTCTCGGCCAAGCACTTCCCCGACCGCAGATACCACGGGACACCCGCCCAGCGCCACGAATCGATGAACAGTCGAAGGGCGCAGAAGGTCTCCACATCGGAGTCCCTCGCCACGCCCACCTCGCCGCGATAGCCGGTGAACTGACCCCGGACCACGTCGTCGGTGCTCAGCGGCCGCATTGCCTTGAACACGTTGAACTTCTCGGACTGCACGGCGGCCATGCCCTGGTACGACGGTGGCTCCATAGCGAGCAGCGCGACGACCTGGAACAAGTGGTTCTCAACAACGTCGCGCAGGCAGCCGGCGGTCTCGTAGAAGGCACCCCGACCCTGCACACCGATCTGCTCGGCCAGGGTGATCTGCACGCAGGCGACGTAGTTCCGGTTCCAGATCGGTTCGAGGAAGGAGTTGGCGAAACGGAAGTAGAGGAGGTTCATGATCTCCTCTTTGCCGAGAAAGTGGTCGATGCGGAAGATCGCGGACTCGGGGAACGCTGACCGCACGATGCGGTTGAGCTCCCGCGCCGAGGCGAGATCGCGCCCGAACGGCTTCTCGACGATGACGCGCGCTTGTTGGGTCAGCCCGGCGCCACTGAGTCCCTGGATCACCGTCGCGAACAGCGAAGGCGGAATGGCGAGGTAATGCGCCGGGCGGCGCGAACCGCCGAGTGCCCGCCGGAGAGCCTCGAACGTGCTGGGGTCGCCGTAATCACCATCGACGTAGCCCAATAGCGACAGCAGTCGCTCGAGGGCGTCGACGTCGCCGACACCTGTGTCGGTCCGCGCAATGCTGTCCCGCGCATAGTCACGAAGCTGCGGGAGACCCCAGTTCGAGGACGCGACCCCGATCACAGGGACGTCCAGCATGCCCCGCCTCACCATCTGGTAGAGAGCAGGAAAGATCATCTTGTGAGCGAGATCGCCCGTCGCGCCGAAGAACACAAACGCGTCGGCCGCGGCCAGACCTTCATCGCCATCGCCCATGATTACCCCCCAGCAATGCCCGTCGCGTTGTGGGCACGAGTCTTGCACGCAGTTCTGCCCAGCGGTGCCCCACCACCCAGACCCATCACGAACCGCCGCCGGCTCAGGTATACGATGACCGTTCGGAAAGCTCCGCGCGAGTACAACTGCTTGGATCGACCTTGGGGGGCACAAGTGGCGACGTTCGAGGTAGTGCTTCGACTCAGCCTGGCGGTGGTGTACGGCGTGGCAGGGATCGGGAAGCTCCTGAGCCCACAGAGCACGGATCTCCTGATCGAGACTTTTCGGCTGAGTCCTCGGCTCAGGCCGGCGGTGAGCGCGCTCGCTACGTTCGAGCTGACGGTCGCTGGCGCACTGCTCTTACCGGCAACTTCGCGAGCCGCCGCGGCTGTCTCATGTCTGGCGCTCCTGTTGTTCAGTGCACTGGTGGTCAGAAATGTCAGCCGAGGACTTGCGGGCTCTTGCAATTGTTTTGGGCGGTTCCATTCCTCGAAGATCGGGGGGTGGACGATCTTGCGAAACGTCGTCCTCATCTCGATCTCCGCGCTCATCGTCGTGGCCCGTACCTCGTTGCTCGTGAACGGTCTCACCTGGATCAGCCAGCACGTCTGGCCCGATGCCGCGATCGCAGTCGTCGCCGCGACATCCGTCGCTGTGCTCCTGCGCAGTCGGCTCCTTCGGAGGCGAGGCGGTGAGCCCGTCGAAATGGGAGCGTCCGAAGGAGAGACCGTCGGGTTCGCCCCGCGCCACGAACCACGGCCGGATCCCGCATCTACGCCGGTCGTGTTGCTCGGCGGTCGAGTGACAACCCTCGGCGACACGCTCGCGGGCGACGCGGGCAACATACTCGTGTTCATCGACCCGGCATGCGGCCCGTGCCGGTCACTGCTGCCTGGTTTGCAAAGCCTGTGGCCACAAATGGCCGACAGGCTCCTCATCGTCACGCGCGAACCCGTGGACCTCAGTCGTGACCTGCTCGCCGGCTTCCCCGAGGAACGGTTGCTGATCGACATCGATGACACGCTGATGATTCAGTACGGCGTTCTCGCCACCCCGTCAGCTGTGACACTGAGCGCGGCCGGTGCCCGGGTCGAGGCGCTCGTCGTCGGACCGACAGCCATCCAGAACCTGACCAGTCACTCCGCCGAACACCGAGGCACCCTGTTGTCCGCCGGCAGATCCAGCTCGCCGTTGAGCAAACGAGGTAATCGAGCGTCGGACGTTGTCCTGTCACCCTTCGCCTCCCCGTTGCAAACCGTGTTCAGCCGCAGGGAGGCCTTGACGGCGGGCATGAGCGCTGGAGTCTTCGCCTCGGTGTCCACACGCCTGGGACGGGCCGTCGATCTGACGGCGAAGCTGCTGTCGGCAAAGACAAAGGGGGTCCAATGCCCGACATGTGGCACGTGCATGATCTGCGAGGCACCCGCAGCGGGGTCACGGCCAAAGGAGCTGAATTGTCGTCCCTGTAATCAGAAGTGCACGGCGAACGACCTCTGCGCGAACTACGCGAACAAGCTGCCGGCTTATGTGAGTATCAACTCCTACCTTCTCGCGCGGGGGTTCTCCCAGAGCGGTGAACCGACAGCCCTTGGCCTACAGCAGAACGGGACGTTGTCATTCATCGGCACCAACACAAGCTTCACCAGCAAGTCATCGGCGAGTCCGGCTGCACTGCTCATGTACACCCTGACGAACACGGCGGGCAGCGCATCGGCAGCGATCTTCAACTCCGACGGCAAGGTCGCGTCCGTAGTGGCGACAAACTCGGCCGGCCAGTTAGTCACCATGGACATACCTGTCAGTCCCGTGCTGCCGAGTGGTGCCGCGGCACAAGCAGCCTCTGTGGACAGCGGTGCTCAGTCAGCCATCGTCTCCGGTCGTGCATACGACGAACTTCGACTCAAGTCCAACGCCTCCCCAGAGCCAGAGAGGACCGCGGTCAGTGCTGAGGTCGCGAGCTGCGAGGAGGTATGCAGTGCTGCTTTGGCGCTCATGATAGGAGTCCTCACTCCCCTTGCGGCCGCGGGAGAGGCAGCCTCGATCACGACGATCAAGCTGGCTCTTCCACTGGTGAAGGGCATGCTCTCGGCCGCTATCGGCGGCGGGTTCGAGAACGACCTGGCACTGACGACAATGGGTGCTACCTACACCGCTGCGTCGCTCATGAATCTCGGCGAGGAGAGCGCATTCAGCGCGGACATCGTGAAGGACAACATAACCTCAGCGGCCGAGAAGATCATCTGTTCCACGCTCGTCTGCACCGTAAAGCTCGAGGGTTGTTGTAACTACACCGGGACGTGCTACGACCTCGACTCGGTATGTGAGAGAAACTGCCCTGGCGGCTTGAAGCATCCTCTCGCACACTGCGACGTGTACCTGACGCGCCTCGGGAAGAAGATCAAGATCTCATCCCTCATACCGGGATCCTGATGAGTTGCGAGGTCGGCAGAAGGCTAGCTCGGGGCGGAGACAGCGTCGTGTGCCAGGTACCGCGCTGCTCACAACCCGGGGGTGCTCAGCCGCGTGAGGTCGGTTCCTCGCCGACGGCACGTCTTTCGACGAGCACGAGGAAATCAGCGACCCTCAATAGCCGTAGGATCTGCCGGTCTCGTAGGCCCGCCCGGAACGCCGACCCTGGTGCACGACTACTCCCAACCCTGGGGCCCAGGGAGCGATGTGCCGGGTGACCCGGTTGAGCCCCACCCGGTTCAGTCGTGCGACTGCCCTGGGGAATGGCACCAGTTCCTCCGATCGATCGTCCGCGGGATTCGCACCGATTCTCCGGTTCAGTGAGGTCCGGGTGACGACCCAGGTCGTGTGACGGTATCCGGCGGCAAAGGGGGAGCTCCAGGACCCGACTGCGGCGAGATGCCGACCGGCTTGTCCATGTGCGAGTACTCGTGAGCCCTAGCCGGAACGAATGTCTCCTTGATCGATCTCGGGCTCGTCCAGCGGAGAAGGTTCAGCTCCGACCCGGCCTTGTCGTTGGTGCCCGAACCGCGGGATCCACCGAAGGGCTGGCGGCCGACCACAGCACCAGTTGGTTTGTCGTTGATATAGAAATTGCCTGCGGCAAACCGGAGCGCGCGCTGCGCTTCATCGATCGCTGTCCTTGAAGTGGCGAAGACGGAACCAGTAAGCGCGTACGGGGTCGTCGTATCGATGAGGTCGAGGACCCTCGCGTAGTCGTCATCGGGGTAGACGAATACGGCCAGAATGGGCCCAAAGAATTCGGTCGTAAAGATCTCATGATGTGGATCGGAACCGAGAAGAATGGTCGGCTGGACGAAGAAGCCCTCTCGATCATCGGTGACGCCGCCTGCAAGAACCTCCACTGACTTCTCATGGCGTACCCGCTCGAAAAGGTCGCTGTGCTCGGCGAGAGAGCGAGCGTCGATCACGGCGCCGCCGAAGTAGCGGAAGTCGGTCACATCGCCATAGGTGACAGTCCTGGTTGTGTCGACGAGCGCTTCGCGGAGCCCGTTGTCCCATAGCGAGAGAGGTAGATAGGCGCGCGAAGCAGCGGAGCACTTCTGGCCCTGGTATTCGAACGCGCCGCGGACCAGTGCCGTGACCAGGGACGCCTGGTCAGCGGATGGGTGTGCGACCACGAAATCCTTGCCACCCGTCTCACCCACGACGCGCGGGTAGGCGCGGTAGCGATCCAGGTTCTCACCGATGATCCGCCACATCGAGTTGAACGTCGAGGTGGATCCGGTGAAGTGCAAGCCGGCGAAGTCGGGGTCGGTCAGCGCGACCGTGCTCATAGCAGCGGCGCCGCCGGTGATGAGGTTCATCACACCGGGGGGGAGACCGGCCGCCTCCAAGAGCAACATGATGTACTGCGCGGCCAGCAACTGGGTGGAAGCGGGTTTCCACACCACGGTGTTGCCCATCAGCGCCGGAGCGGTGGGCAGGTTGCCGGCGATCGCGGTGAAGTTGAACGGCGTGATCGCTGTCACGAAACCATCAAGTGGTCTGTGGTCGGTGCGGTTCCACTCGCCAGGGGCCGAATTGGGCTGCTCAGCAAGGATGTTGCGGGCGAAGTGCACATTGAACCGCCAGAAGTCGATCAATTCGCACGCCGAGTCGATCTCGGCCTGCTGCACCGACTTTGACTGGCCAAGCATCGTCGCCGCGTTCAGCGTGTCTCGCCACGGCCCCGCCAACAGGTCAGCGGCGCGCAGGAAGATCGCCGCACGTTCGTCGAATGGGAGATCCCGCCAGCAAGGCGCCGACTCCTTGGCCGCGCGCACCGCTTCGGCCACGTCCTGTTGGGTGGCTTGTGCCGATTCACCCAACAGGTGACCGTGGTCGTGCGGTTGAACCACGCCGAATCGGTCGCCGCCGGCCATCCGTCGCTCGCCGCCGATAGTCAACATCAGCTCATGACGATCGCTCTCGAGCTCGGCAATCCGGCGGTGCAACGATTCACAATGGGCGCTGCCCGGCGGGTAATCGCGCACCGGCTCGTTGTAGGGAACGGGTACTGACGTGATGGCGTCCATTGGACGATTCGCCTCCTGCGGATCCGAGCCTGTCTATTTCTCTGCGCTGCCCACGACGACGGTGCTCATGGACAAACCGAACGCACAGCTAAGAAGGTCGAGAAGAACCCATTTGTCGGCGACGCTACTAGACAAGGTCGCGACCTGCTCTGATGCACTCGTTGTCCGTAGAGATCGCCATAGCGGTGGCACGGAACGTCCCTCCACTCGCAAACAAGGACATTTGCCAAAACCGTCCTCGGGTATCCTGTCGTCATGACAGAGAGCTTCGCGCGGCAGGCCGAAGAGATCGCCAAACACCAAGCCGAGGTGATCGCGAACGAGGCGGAGATCACGAAGCGGTGGGCCGAGGAGCTCGTGAAACAGACGACTGAACCGCTTGCCAAGCCTGTGGTTTACGTTCGCGGGCGTTACAAGTACACCGTCCAGCTTCTCAACCACCCGTTCAACCATGGCGGCCAGTTCGGCAGATTGGCCGTTGAGAACCTTCTCAACGACATGGGGCAGAAGGGTTGGGAGTTCGTGGAGTCGATGCCTCATGAGGGTGGGCGTATGTTCGTGTTCCGTAGCCTCGGGGACTAGGACCGACTCGAGAAGAACGCCCTGGTCCGGACTCCAGCGGCACCATCGGCAACTCTCCGGTCGATGTGTTGGCATGATCTTGGGCATGGTCGCCATGCCTGTCGAGCAGTTCGAAGAGCTCGTGGCTAATGCTCTCGATGGAATACCTGCCGAGCTTGGAGCGGCCATGGAGAACGTCGCTGTCGTGGTGGATGATCACAGCCCGCCTGGGCGACTGCTCGGCCTCTACCAGGGCGTCCCACTGACGAGCCGAGGGGCTCACTACACGGCGACCGCTCCGGATCGCATCACTATCTTCATGGCCACGATCTGCCAGACGTGCCAGACGGCGCAGGAAGTTGTCGAGGTAGTTCGCCGCGTGGTGATCCACGAGGTCGGACACCACTTCGGTATCGATGACAGGCGGCTCGAAGAACTGGGGTGGGGATGACGCGTTATGGGTCGCTGCGTCTGCGGCCCCACACGCCCGTACCTCAGGAGAACGTGTAGTTGGGGATCCCTACTCCTGAGTGGACTGGGAGAACGTTCATCGACGACTGGTGGGGACAGACATGCACGGAGAAATTCTCTACCTCGTCGCCTTCGCCCGCCGGCTTGGGAAGGTTCTGGCCGGGCGGGATGACCCTCAACCCTGCCGCCGCAACGCCCGGGCCGGAGCACAAGGCGCCAGTATCCACGACTCCGAGGATCGCATGCGCCGTCGCGCCGGGCTGGAGCGTGACCGTGCTCGGGACACCCCTGTGCGATGCGGGATCACCTATCTGAAGACCGGTCAGGCTGACAGCCCACACGCTCGGATAGCCGTGCAATATGCAGGTCTGGCGCCCGACGTTGCTGAACTCCAACTCGTAGTAGATGGTGCCGGCGGTGCCGTCGCCTTCAACCGCCGCCCAGACTTCCGTGCTGGCAGCGCGGCAGCCCACCACCGTGGCCCGCGCTCCCGAGGTTGCCGACGCGACCAGGGTGGTTGCCGGGAGCAGGATCGCCCCGCAAGCCAGAGCGACACCGACAGCGAGCCGCCGGCAATCACGCAGCGTCAGTTTCATGATGGTTCCTCCTTGGTAGGGCTTCCTCGACGCATCGCAGGTCCGCCATGAGACCTCCCTACCTACTACAACGCTTGAGCCGAGCGTCGCGCTGCACCCAACATCGTCGAATCTCTCCGCTGGCAACGAAGAGGCCGGGTGGAAAGTCCAGCCGACGCGGCCGAGCGTGACACCTACGGCGCCCGTGTCACGCTCCCGCTGAGGACGCCCTCACGGCACTAGCGTCGCGTGAAGCTTGGCCACCGTGAGAGAGTCGCCGACGATTGCCTGCACCTAGTCGCTTCAGCCGGCACGGTAACCGTCTCGGCGCCGAGCTTGAACAGTGCGCGAGATAGAGGGGGTTGTTCGCCAATGACTGACATCAGATTTCTCGGATGTGATCAGGACGCGTTCTGCGCGAGCGTCGCCCGCCACGTCAGCGAGTTCGAGGAGGCTTCAGGGCACCGGGTCGACGTGCAGCTGATCGACAACGACGAGTACTTCACAAACGAATTGGCGCCTTATCTCGACGGCGAGGATCCGGCCGATGTCTACATGTCGGGACCGGTGCTCATGTGGGAACAGCTCGGCGCGGGACATGTCGAGCCACTGGACTCGTTCCTCGAGCGCGCCAGCTCCGACTACGACCCCGATGACTTCCTTGCCACCCTCATACGCTGCAATCGCTGGAGTGGACGGTTCGGAGAGCCGCTTGGCGAGGGCCCGCTTCTCGAGCTACCGGTCAACTGTGAGTCGTACAACCTGGCGTACTTGCCGGAGGTTCTGGAACTTGCGGGTGCAGAGGTGCCGAGCACGTGGGAAGACTATTTTGCCGTCGCGCGTCAGATCACCGAACGAGCTGCGCCTTGTCGCGGGTTCGGCCAGCGCGGGGTGAACGTGTGGCACACCATCTACACGGGATTCGCGAGTCAGCTGTGGTCATACGGAGGGCGGGACTTTGACGAGACCGGGGCGTGCGCGATCGCCTCACCGGCCGCGCTCCGTGCGACCGGGGACATCCTCGCCGCCCTCCGGGACGCCGGCCCGACCGACTGGCCGAACCAACGTTGGTACGAGCTCGCCATCGACTTTGCCAACGGGAAGTACGGCCTGATGGTCGATTCCGACCACTACGTGGCGTACTTCGAGGATCCGAAGGTCTCGACAGTGAACGGCAAAGTCGGCTATGCACTTCCGCCGCTCGGTCCAAGCCGCGAACGTAGCTCGAACCTGTGGACGTGGTCGGTCGTGATGAACGCGAACTCCCGAGACAAGGACACCGCGTGGGAGTTCATGGAGTGGGCGACGGGAAAGGCGCTTCTCCTCCGCTCCGCCTTCGAGGGCAACATGAATCCCACGCGCACGAGCGTGTGGGAGGACTCGGGCTTCCAGGAGCGGGCGGCGGGCTGGGGAGACTTTGCCAGTGTCGCGAGGCAGCTCGTCGAAGATGTCGGCGATGTCCTCGTGACGCCGGCCGTGAACTACATCGACATTGCGCGGCGCTGGACTGGAGCACTGCGGGATGCCTACGCCGGTGCCGATTCGCTCGAGGGTTGTCTGACCAAGGCGGCCTCGGAGATAGACGAGCTCGTCGCCCGATGATCGAGGCGCCACACGGATGACGACCGATCTCCGCCCGAGCTGAGCGAATGACCGAGGCTTCCTCCGGGTTCAACGACGTCGTGTGCGGCCTGCTGCTGAGCTCGGGGCGAATTCTGCTCGTTCACCGGAACGCGTCGCGGCTGTGGGCTCCGAACTGCTGGGACGCGCCGGGTGGTCACATCGGACAAGGCGAGTCGGATCGCGATGCCCTCGCCCGCGAGCTGCTCGAAGAGCTCGGAATCGTGGTCGCTTCCGATGCCGCTCGTCTTGTCGCGCGGTTGACTGGAGCTCAGTTCGACGCTCGTGTCTTCGTCGTCGACTCCTGGTCTGGAGAACCGCAGAATCGTGCGCCTGAGGAGCACGATGAGCTCGCATGGTTCGAGGAGGAGCAGGTTCTCGGTCTCGTCCTCGCCGACCCTGACCTTTTCGCCATCATCGTCGAGGCACTCCATTATGCGCCAGGGCCCGACGCCTGACGACCGTCTCCTAAACCGAGAGCCGCCGGAGAACTCCAAAGGGGCGTCTCCTCGGATACGGTCGAGAAGGTGATACGTGCAGCGACTCGAGCCGATGTCCCCGTCCTGGTCGAGCTGATCGGTGAGCTCGCTGAGTACGAGCGGGCACGCGACCAGGTCGAGATCGACGACACGATGCTCGAGCTCGCGCTGTTCGGGCGGGAGCCGAGCGCTTTCGCGCGGGTCGCGACTGCCGGCAACCTCGTCGTCGGCATGGCCTTGTACTACCGGAGCTTCTCCACCTGGACGGGACGACCCGGCATCTATCTCGAGGATCTCTATGTCCGGCCCGCGCATCGCGGACTCGGGGTGGGAACGGCATTGCTCGCGTCGTTGGCTCGTCTCGCCCTCGACGAGGGCTGCCGGCGGCTGGAGTGGTCCGTTCTCGACTGGAACGAGCCGGCGATCGCGTTCTACCGGTCGATTGGTGCCGTCGCGACGGACGAGTGGACCCGGTACCGCCTTGATGGATCTGCGCTCGAGGACTTCGCGAGCTCCGTCTGATCCTCGCCAGCCTCTCATCCCGCAGGCTCCGCCCCCGACGGGTCACCGAGAGCATCGGCACGGGCGCGGCCAACAACCGCGCCGAGACGCCCAGGAAGTTTCGCTGGCTAACGTCTTCGGCATGACGATCGAAGAACGCGTCCTCGGACGTACAGGAGCAGACGTGACCATCCTCGGGTACGGCGCCATGGAGTTACGGGGCCAGCCGTGGGGACCGGCGGTCGCCGACGAGGATGCAGGCCAGCTCCTCAATGCGGTGCTCGACGAGGGCATCAA
>Ga0181521_10001781_pt1 | contig 26382 bp, 23 predicted proteins | sample PEATcosm2014_Bin_32_FD_119764 | JGI IMG/M metagenome (GOLD analysis project Ga0181521, IMG submission 119764) | Peatland microbial communities from MTU Mesocosm Facility, Houghton, MI, USA - PEATcosm2014_Bin02_60_metaG | ecosystem: Environmental > Terrestrial > Soil > Wetlands > Peat | place...
CGGTCTGGGGAATCCGGGCGAAGAGTACGCTCTTACGCCGCACAACCTGGGGTTCCTCACCGTGGACCGGCTGGCCGAGCGGTACGGCATCCGCGTCACCCGCAGGGATTCCAGGGCGCTCATCGGTCTGGGCGAGATCGAGGGGCAGCCGGTGATGCTGGCCAAACCGCAAACGTTTATGAATCTCAGCGGCACTTCGCTCCAGCCGCTGATGGAAAAGCACTCCATCGATCTGGGGCGGCTTATCGTGGTGTATGACGAGCTGGACCTCGGTTGGGGAGCCCTGAAGATCAAGCCCAAGGGCTCGGCGGCCGGTCACAACGGCATGAAGTCGGTGATCGGCAGCCTGGGAACCCAGGAAATCGTGAGAGTGCGATTGGGAGTTCACCCGGGCCACCCGTTGAACAGTGGCACGGAGTACCTGCTGGCGCCGATGAAGCGTTCGCAGAGGACGGAATTGGACGGCTTCGTCGGCTTCGCGGCCGATGCGGTCCGGACAATAATTGCTGAGGGCGTCGAAAAGGCCATGACGAAATACAATCGTCGCGCCCCTGGCTTACATAATGAGGAAGCATGAGGATTTACGAAGAGCTGTTCATAGTAAAACCGGATGCGCCGGATGAAGAGGTGGATGGGCTGGTGGAGCAACTGCGCACGCACCTGACCAACCTGGGCGCCACGGTAGACAAAATCGATAAATGGGGTAAGCGCCGGCTGGCTTACAGGGTGGATAAGTACCGGGAAGGCAATTATGTGCTCTTCCAGTTCACCTGCAAGGCGGAGCACGTGCACGAGTTCGAACGCCGCCTGCGCGTAACCGATGCCGTGCTGAAATTCCTCACCGTGCGGGTGGATGAGAACTTGAAGCGCCTCGAAAAGCGCAAGAAGGAACGCGACAAGCGTGCGGCGAAACGGGCCGCGAACGCGCCCGCGAGCCCTGCTCCTGGTCCTGCGCCTGCGTTAGGGCAACCGATATCAGAGGCGCCGGCAGCCATGCCGGGCCTGCCGAAGGAGAGCTAAGCCATGCCGGAATTCAAAGGTAGACCAGGCAGCGCCGCGCAGCGGCCCACCGGTGGCGACAAGGCCGTCGCCACCCAGAAAAAGCAATATTTCCGGCGCAAGAAAGTATGCCGGTTCTGCGTCGAGAAGATCGACGATATCAACTACAAAGACGTGAAGATGCTTCACGCCTTCGTGGCCGAGCGCGGGAAGATCGTGCCGCGCCGCATTTCGGGAGTGTGCGCGCCGCACCAGCGCCGGCTCACCGACGCCATCAAAAAGGCGCGCAATATCGCCCTGCTGCGGTTCGCGGCGCAATTCTAGGAGGCAAATTGTCATGGAAGTAATACTGAGAGAAGACGTCGACAAGTTGGGCTCCCGCGGCCAGGTAGTCAGGGTGGCAGCGGGATATGCCCGCAATTTCCTCCTCCCCAAGAAGCTCGCCGTGACTGCGACGGAGTCCAACAAGAAGATCGTGGAGCAGGAACGGCAAGGCCATCTCCGCAAGGAAGCCAAGCTGCAAAGCGAAGCGCAGGACCTGGCGAAGCTGGTGACCGGCGTAACGGTGACCATCAGCCAGAAGGCCGGCGAAAACGAACAGCTCTTCGGGTCGGTGACGTCGAAAGACGTGGCCGACGCGCTGGCGGCCAAAGGCTTCACCATCGACCGGCGCAAAATTCAACTGGACGAGCCCATCAAGCAATTGGGTGAGTTCAAAGTGCCGGTCAAGTTACACAAGGAAGTCACCGCGGAAGTTACCGTGGTGGTAGTGAAGGAAGAGTAAGTACCGCAAAGTCACCGCTCCCTGGTTCATTCGTTACTGAGCCGCGACCGCCAGGGAGCGGTGCCTTTTTCATTGCCCATCCAGATTCATCCCGTGTAGAAGCGCCGCCGCCCGCGGAGTGGAGCGGATTGTGTCGAATATCGGATCGATCGCCAGCGAAGCCAGATCCGGTTCGTGATCGCGGAACGACCGCTCGAGTTCCTTTTGGGCCGACACAACCATCAAGCCGTTGATAATTCTACCATCGGCAGGAGTGAAACACCCCGTTTCACCCCGCGGCACTTCCCGATCGGGGCGGACGATTTCAAGCTGAAGTCTAGAGGCGCTGCCATGAGCAGATTTCGGAGGGGTGATGTTCCGTGCGCATCGTTGGCCCTGGCACGCTTGGTTTGCTGCCGGCCCGCCGCAGGAGGTACTCTCGTGAGAAATTGCGGAAGTTCGCGTGCCGGTAAATGCACTGTGCGATCGAGGCAGGGAGTAACATTTATGCCGAGGAATGCGGAGAGTTCTTTGAGTTGGGGAAGAGGAGTATGCGTGGCCGTCTTGTGCGCTGCGATGTTGCCGGGCGCCGCTTGGGCGCAGAGCGGGTATTGCGGCCCGTTATCGCAGGCGCTGAACGCGCAGGGCAAACCAATTCCCGGACAGTGGGAATACAGGGTGCAAGCCCCGGGCGAGGATTGTACCTACGTGTACAAGCTCGACGAGTTCGCCTACAGTTCTTACCCGTTCATCACTTTCAGTTTTAGGCGAGTACTCTGGTGTGGCGGCGAATTCGTCGATAGCGTTGGGATACTTGAGGAGAACTCTTTTGGCAGCCTAAGCAAATGGTACCAACAAGTCTGCGGTAAGACGTTGACTCTGGGCCCGTCTAGTCCGGGCACTACTTCGGAACCCGTAACGCCCGCGGCATCCTTGCCTCAAAAGCGCCAAACGGCCACCAGCGGACTACCTCCGACCGGCCAGGCGGCGCAGGGGGCCCTCATGGCCGATGTGAATGGCGATGGCATCCCCGACCAAGTCTATGTGGACTCCGGCGGGGTTGGCGTCCAACTTCTGAATGCCAGCAATTCGGTCCTGAGTAGCAAGGATTACCCGACCGGCTTCACCCCCGATCCAGCTTATTCCACCATCGTCGCCGCCGATTTCAATGGCGACGGAAAAATCGATTTGGCGGTGAGCGACCCCGGCGAACCGGGATCGACTGCCGGCGGTGTCGCTGTTCTGCTGGGCAACGGGGACGGCACGTTCCAGACGGCGAAGTATTTCCCCGCGGGCCCGAACCCGGGTTCGCTGGCCGCGGCCGATTTCAACGGCGATGGCAAGATCGACCTCGCGGCGGCCAGCACTAGCGGCGCGAGCCTCGTCATCCTTACCGGCAACGGAGACGGGACGTTTCAGGCGCCGACTACCTACGCTCCCGGGGGCGATTCGCAGGCAACTCCAGCCACCATCCTGGCTCTCGACGTCAATGGCGACGGCCGGCCGGATCTCGCCATCGCCAATCACGGATTCGTCACCGTCCCGAATAGCAGCGTCTCGGTGTTGTTGAACACCGGCATCAGCTTTCGAGCGGCCTTCAACGCCCCGCTCAAACTTCCGCTTCAGCCCGACTATCTGGGCTGGGGCGATTTGAATGGTGACGGACACCGCGACCTGGTGGCCGTTTCGACCGAAGCGAGCGCTCTGATCGTCCTCTATGGCAATGGCGATGGGACTTTCCAGGCGCCCTCCGCCTACGCGACCGGAAACTCTCCGGGATCCCTCGTGATCCAGACGCTAGGAGACGGCAACTCGATTCTGATGACGCCCGATCAGATTACCGGGAATGTGTGGATGACCGTGGTGGCGCCGGATGGCACGGTGGGGGCGCCGCCACTCGATCTGCTGGGCGGCGCGCCCACGGGGGTCGCGATCGCCGATCTGAACGGCGACGGGCAGCCGGACGCCGTCGTGACCGGCGGTGCGAGCGATGTCTCCGTGCTGCTATCGAAGAACGATCAGTTCCAGGCGCCAGTCGGATACTCGCTGGGGCAGCCTTCCCCCATGCCACAGGGCGTGGCTATCGGCGATCTGAACAACGACGGAAAGCCCGACGTTGTGGTGGCCAGCCAGGCCGGTCTGGTTTCCGCGTTGCTCGGCAATGGCGACGGCACTTTCAAAGCGCCTGTCAACTTGCCGGTGAATGCAGGCGCGCAGAGCATCGCGCTGGCCGACTTCAATCGCGACGGCAAGCTGGACGCGGTGGTGGCGGCTTTCGGTAACCAGGCCGGCACCGGTGGGGGCGGCATCGTGACGCTGCTGGGAAATGGCGATGGGACTTTCCGAGCCCAACCAGCGCTAACTGTGAACGGGTTTCTTCCCTCAGCCGTCGCTGCCGGCGATCTCAATGGCGATGGAATTCCGGACCTGGCTGCGGTGATGTTGAGCGGCGTGAATGGGGGCACGGCCACCCTCGCCGTATTCCTGGGAAAAGGCGATGGCACCTTCCAGAACGCGCGCACATTCCCGTTGAAAGCTCCAGCCGCGTCCTTCACCCACGTCATCGGCAATTTGAGCGGCATCGTGATCGGCGACTGGAACGGCGACGGCAAACCGGATATCGCTGCCGTGACCCAGGCCGACCAGACGAGCATCGACGTCCTGCTGGGCGATGGGACCGGCAACTTCACGGAACTTGCCGCGCTTCCGGCTACCGAGGACGATCCGGTCTATATTGCCACCGCCGATTTGAACGGCGATGGGAAGCCCGATCTGGTGGTGGCGCACTCGCAAGGCGAAGCGACCTACCTGCTGGGCAACGGCGATGGAACTTTTCAGCCCGAAGCCCAACTTCCCACCGGAATGTCTCCGCAGGCCATCGCGATCATATCCACCAGCACGAACAACGATATCGTCTCCGCCGATAACGTGGGGATGCTGACGGCGGTCACGCTGCCGGTAGCGTCGTTCGCTCCGGAGGTGACGATCAATAGCGTCGTGTCCGCCGCCAGCGGCACGATCGCGGCTGTCGCGCCGGCGTCGATTGCAACCATATACGGAGCCAACCTCGCGGCGTCGGTTGGCGACTCGAGGACTTCCGTCACCATCACCGATGCCAGTGGCACGCAGCAAACTGCCCCCTTGTTCTACGTTTCGCCGGCGCAAATCAACTTCCTGGTGCCCGCCGGCACGGCCCTCGGGATCGCACAGGTCACGGTCACCAGCAGCACTGGCGAGAGCACCGTAGGCGTGCCGGTCGCAAATGTGGCGCCTGGAGTTTTCGAACTCAACGCTTCGGGACTGGCCGCCGCCGTCGTCCTGATTGTGCACTCGGACAACTCGGTGAGCTACGCCAACGTATATCAGCTCGATTCGTCCAACAACATCCTCGCCTTGCCCATCGATCTAAGCGCGGGCCAGGTTTACCTGGAACTTTACGGCACCGGCATCCGCAACGCCAAGAGCGTGACCGTGCAGGTGGGCGGCAAGAGCGTCCCCGTGCTCTCGTCGGGAGCGCAGGGTCAATACCCGGGGCTCGATCAAGTCAATATCGGACCATTGCCATCGTCGTTGGTGGGGAGCGGACAAACTAACATCGTGCTGAGCGCTGGAGGGCAGGCGGCGAACACTGTTAACGTGACGTTCCGATGATGGTCTGGGACAACTTGTCCCCAAACACTACCGCTCCCTGGCGGTCGCGGCTCTTCAGTCATGCGTTGAAACGACAGCGCTACTGAGCCGCGACCGCAAGGGAGCGGTGCCTTTCGGGTCCGGACCGAGGAACGTCCGCCCCATAGGAACTTTTCCATGCGATCAAAGTACTAGCTGGTCGAAGCCGTCGTAGCGGCTGACGCGGCAGCTTCGTCCTGCCGCTTTTTCTCCTCCATCGCGTTCCAGTTTCCGTCCGGCGCGCGGGCGATGGCCACCAGGCCCCACCCCATCCCTTTCAACTCGTTCTTCCAAAGAATATTGCCCGTGGCGGGATCGAGGCGGTACAACTCGCCCCTCGTCGCGGCGTAGAGTTCGTCGCCATCCAGCACCACGTTGACGAATTCTCCGCCTTTCAGGAATGTATCCCAAACGGTCTCCCCCGTGGCGCGATCGATCGCCAGGACCGTCCCCTTGATGCCGATGAACAGGTGTGCCACCTTCGCCTCCTCGTCTTCAGCATAACGAAGCCGGTCGCGTCCTTTTGTCATCCAATAGAAATATGGAGCGCCTCCCATCTGTCTTTTTCGCGCACGGCTCGCCGATGTCGGCCCTCGGCGGCGATGCCCATGCGGCCGCGCTGCGCGCCTTCGGCCAACGGCACACCACCTCGCGAGCCATCCTCGTGCTCTCGGCGCACTGGCAGGTATCGAAGCCGGTGCGCGTCACGGCCTGGGACCGCGCCCCGCTGCTCTACGATTTCGGCGGCTTCCCCGAAGAGCTCTATCGACTGACCTATCCCGCGCCCGGCAGTCCGTTAGCCGCCGCGCGCGTCGTGAATCTGCTCAAATCGGCCGATTGGCCGGCGCGCTTCGAATCGGAGCGCGGACTCGATCATGGCGCGTGGACGCCGCTTCGCCTGGCATGGCCGGAAGCCGCGACGCCGGCGATCGAAGTCTCCATGCCATTCCTGCCGCCGCAGGAACTTTTCCAGCTCGGACGCGCCTTGCGCCCGCTGCGCGATGACGGATTCCTGCTCGCCGCGAGCGGCGGCATCGTGCACAACCTCAGCCGCGTGCGCCTCGCCGACAAGGACGCGCCGGTGGACGCGTGGGCGGCGGAATTCGATGACTGGGTAGCCCAAGCCGTCGCCGCGCGCAGGCTGGAGGATCTTTTCAACTATCGCCACTCCGCCCCGCATGCGCGCCTGTCAGTTCCCTCCACCGAACATTTCGATCCGCTGTTCGTGGCGCTCGGCGCGGCTTACCCCGACGAGCCTTTGAATACCATTTTCGAAGGCTTTCAGTACGGCAATCTGTCGATGCGCAGCTTCAGTTTCGCGCCGCCATCCGATACTGCCCCGCCGCCGAACGGTCCACAAAAAAACTGACCACGCGATCGCCGCGCAGCGCGGCGATCCCGTCCGTCAGGCCCAGGTAGATCCCGCCGTCCGCCCGCACGATGCTGGTGGCAATCGATGGCATTTCCCATTTTCTTGCCGTTTGGAGATTGCGATCCCATCGCGCGAGGCCGCCGGGATAATTCCCGTATTCGCCGCGATGTTCCAGCGCCAGCCAGATGCAGTCCGGCTCGACCAGGATCGCCGAAACCGACCACGCCGCCATTTCGGCGGGGGCGAAAAGATGGAACGAAGCCGTCTCCGGATCGAAGTAGACGAAGCCGCCCACTCCCGACGCGCCTTCGCCGTTATAGAACGTCTTGCCGAACCAGAAAAGTCCGCCATCCATCTGGTGCGGCCCGATCTGCTCGTTCATCTCCGCCGGGTCGGGCTGCGACTCCGATTGCGCCAGCCGGTACGCCGTTCCGTCGCCAACAATCACCGGGTACTCCGAGCCGTACCGGTTCTTCTCCTTCGACAAGCGGAATCGTCCGAACGCGTCTTCCGATGGCGCCCGCGCAGGCGGGACCTCCGCGTTCGTAACTCGCGGGTCTCCGCCAGCGGCGTCGATCACTACCACCAGCCGCCGCGCGCCTGCCGTCATCACGAATTGCGGCCCCGCCAACACCCGCTCCGCCGCGAACGGAGCGTACGAAAAATGGCTCGCCAGCTTGCGAGCGCGCACATCGTAGACGAATTTCTGATTGTCGTAGGTGGCCCATTTCTCGCCCTTGCAGGAGAGCACCAGTTCCTCTAAGGTGAAGCGTTCGATGCGTGTAGAACAGTCGTCACCCGGTCCCGGCTCGATTGCCAGGGGCAGCAATTTCCGAGCATCGTCGCGATCTTCGAGCAGAATGCCCAGGCGATCCCGTGTGGTCCACCAGCACGGCCGAGGCGCCTGCTCACAAGGCTGCGAAGACGAGAGCGCGATCACCAGATTCCAGCCTTCGTCCGCCGGAATTCGCCGCAGCACCACGGCGTGCGGCAATCCGGACACGGGCGGAAGTTCCTGCGCGCCCGCAAAGTTCAGCAGCCAGAGCCCGGCGAGTAGTTGCGATTGCATCATACAATGCCGGAAGCAAGCGAGCTGCCATCCGCTGCGATACTATCAGGAACATGCCGATCGGCCGGATCACGCACGTGGCGCAGGTTTGCGGCGTCGACGTGTATGTTCACTGGTCCATCTTCGCATTCGCCGTCGTGTTTTTAGCCGGCACCACGCGCCAGTTGACTTCCACGCTGATCGGCATGGCCGCCTACCTGGCGCTGCTCATTCTGCATGAATCCGGCCACCTGTTCATGGCGCGGCGCCGAGGCTATCAGGCATTCAGCATGGCGCTCTACCCGATCTTCGGGCTGGCAAGTTTTGAAGCGCCCGATTCACGCATCGATCGCGCGCTCATCGCCTGGGGCGGAGTGCTGGCGCAAGCCGTGGTCGCGGTCCCGCTGACGCTATACATCATTCTCGCCGGCTATACCCCGTTTGAACCGATCAACGCGGCGCTGGTGATCCTCGGCGGGTATTCACTGCTCGTCGCCGCGTTCAATCTTCTGCCCATCCGTCCGCTCGATGGTTCCCGCGCCTGGGATATCATCCCCGCCTGGTTCGAGCAAAGAAGAACGTCCTGAATCCCCGCGAATGGCTCCTACTGCACCGCGACCGCGAGGGAGCGATGCTTTTTGGTGACCGCTCGAAGAAAGGCACCACTCCCTTGCGGTCGTGGCTCAGTAATCTTTCACACCCCTGCGAGCGAGCGGTGCTTTTGCTTCACTTCGGCGCACCCAGCATGCGCGCGATCTCCTTGGCCAGCATCGGCGAAAATCGCGCGATCCCTTCGCGATTCAAATGCCAGGCGTCCTTGAAAAACTCCGGCCGTTCCAGCGAATTGAATGCCGATTCGTCGCATAGCAGAACGTTAGGACGGCTCGCGAATTCGCGAATCGAGCTGGTGGTCGGTTGCGCCAGGTATGCGGGGCGGGGAATCGGTCCGCGCGGCAGGCGCGCGAATATGATTTTGGTGCGCGAGCCCCGGTAGCGATCGATAATCCTTCCGAACCACTCCCGGCGGTATGCGGCCAGGCGGCCGGTTTGCGGCGAAGGCGGGTGCAGCAGCCAGCTCGTCGTGGTGCTGATCTGCTCCTCGGTGGATCCCGGCGGGAACTTCGCCTGCATCGTCGGCCAGTCGATCTCGAGTCCGGTCATCGCGGTCGCCGTGTCGACATAGTTATAGGTCCAGCCTTCGTACCCGCGGCGGCAAAGCTGGACGTACGCAATGCGCTTGAGGGGGTGAGTCAGAAATGCCTGCACGTCGCTTTGCAGCACGATCCCCTTCAGAATTACGCCCAGGAACGCCTGCCGCTGGATGGCCGGCGTATGGAACGACCGCGCGAAGTCGAGCGCGTCGCTCCATCGCAAACTCGATATGGCGTAATGCAAGGCGCGGATGTCGTCGTCCGGGAAATACAACGTGTCTTCGTCGCCGTAGTCGTTGACGCCGAACACCAGCGCGCGGTAGCGTCTCGCCGTGGGATCGAGATCGCGCAGCATGTAATACCAGGTGCGCAGTTCGCTCCCCGCGATTCCGGCGCTGCGAAATGTATAGCCGGTCTCCGGCGTGAGTTCGTTGGAAAGCCGGGGCGAATAGGCGAATCGCGAATCGCCCAGTGTAAGAATCATGGCGTCGCCCCAGGTCTTCTGGGCGTCCTGCTCGCGATGCAGGATGAGCTGGTACAACCCCGACGAGGAATCCGGCTCCAGAATCGACGTGTAAAGGCCGGTGTGAAACAATAGCCCGTCGAGAGCCAACACGCCCGCCACCGCCAGAACGCACGTCAGGAGCGCGCGCCGCAGACCGTTCATTCCGGAAATCGCCCCAGGGACCAACACCGCCTCTTACAACGGAATATTTCCGTGCTTTTTCCGCGGCATGGTATCGACTTTGTTCTCCAGCATCCGCAGCGCGCGAATCACGCGCGGCCGTGTCTCGCGCGGCTCGATCACGTCGTCCACATAGCCGCGCTCCGCCGCCACGAACGGGTTCGCAAACCGCTCGCGAAACTCTTCGATCTTCTGCCGCCGCACACCGTCCTTGTCCGCCGCTGCCGCCAGCTCGCGCCGGTACACAATATTCACCGCACCCTCCGGCCCCATCACCGCGACTTCGGCCGACGGCCACGCCAGGTTGATATCCGTGCGTACCTGCTTCGACCCCATCACGCAGTACGCCCCTCCATACGCCTTGCGCGTGATCACCGTGATCTTCGGCACCGTGGCCTCGCAATAGGCGTAAAGCAGCTTCGCGCCGTGCCGGATAATGCCACCGAATTCCTGCGCCGTGCCGGGCAGAAATCCGGGCACATCTTCGAACGTCAGAATCGGAATGTTGAAGGCATCGCAGAAGCGGACGAAGCGCGCGCCCTTCACGCTCGAATTAATATCCAGGCACCCGGCCAGAAATGCCGGCTGATTGGCCACGATTCCGATCGAGCGCCCGTCCATGTGGGCGAACCCGATCACGATGTTCCTGGCCCAATGCTCGTGCACTTCGAAGAATTCGCCATCGTCCACCACGCGATGGATCACGTCCTTGATGTCGTACGGCAGGTTCGATTCCGCCGGCACGATGGTATCGAGCGCGGCATCGGCGCGGTCCGGCGAATCGTTGGTTACGCGTCGCGGCGGGTCTTCGCGATTGTTCTGCGGCAGGTAGCTCAGCAGCTCGCGAATCATGCGCAGGCACTCGGCGTCGTCATGCGCCACGAAGTGGCCTACGCCGCTGGTAGCGTTGTGAGTCATCGCGCCGCCCAGGTCTTCTTTCGTGACGTCCTCGTGCGTGACCGTTTTGATCACGTCCGGCCCGGTGACGAACATGTAGCTGGTCTGGTTCACCATGAAGACGAAATCGGTGATCGCCGGCGAATACACCGCGCCGCCCGCGCACGGGCCCATGATCGCGGAAATCTGCGGGACCACGCCGCTCGCCAGCGTGTTCCGCAGGAAGATATCGGCGTACCCCGCGAGCGAAACCACGCCTTCCTGAATGCGCGCGCCGCCGGAATCGTTGAGGCCGATCACCGGCGCGCCGGTCTTCAGCGCGAGATCCATGATCTTGCAAATCTTGAGCGCGTTGGCCTCGGAGAGCGACCCTCCCAGCACCGTGAAATCCTGCGCGAAGACGTACGCCAGCCGTCCGTCGATGCGGCCATAGCCGCTGACGAATCCGTCGCCGGGGATGATCTGATCGTCCATGCCGAAATCGCGGCAACGGTGCGTCACCAGCTTGTCGAGCTCCTCGAAGGAGCCCTCGTCGAGCAGCAACTCGATGCGCTCGCGCGCGGATAGCTTGCCCTCCTGGTGCTGGCGCGCGCGGCGCTCCGCTCCTCCGCCTTCTTCTGCCGCCTCGTGACGGCGATGCAATTCGTCAAGCCGGTTCATCGGCACTATTGTAGCTGCCGCCGCGAGCGCCGAAGTCGCGGTGCCTGTAGTACACTGTCACCCATGAGTTCTCGACCCTCCCACCGCTATCTATTTCTCCTCGCGGCAGTTTTATCGGCCGCCTCCCTCAGCGCCCAGTCCGCGCCCAAAATCACGACGCCCAAGGATGCCCTCGGGTTCAACCTCGGCGACGACTACATGGTCGCCAACTACACCCAGCTCGAGGCCTACTGGAAAAAGCTCGCCAGCGAATCCGACCGCATGAAACTGGTGAGCATCGGCAAGACGGAGGAAGGCCGCGATGAATGGATGGCCATCATCTCCTCGCCCGAAAACATCAAAAATCTCGACAAATACAAGCAGATCTCCCGCCGCCTGGCGCTCGCCGATGGCGTGAGCGAGGCCGAGGCGCACCAGTTGGCCGCACAAGGCAAAGCCGTGGTCTGGGTGGATGGCGGACTGCACGCCAGCGAATCGGTGGGCTCGCAGCAGCTCATGGAAATGGTCTACCAGATGGTGAGCCGCACCGACCCGGAAACCATGCGCTTGCTCAATGACGACATTCTGCTCTGCGTCCAGGCCAATCCCGACGGGCAGGAACTCATCGCCAACTGGTACATGCGGGGCAGCGAAAAACCCGACGCGCCGCTGCGTCCCACCGAACAGCGCGAGATGAATAATCTGCCGCGCCTCTATGCCAAGTATGTCGGCCACGACGACAATCGCGATTTCTACATGTCCAACATGAAGGAAACCACCAACATGAACCATCAGTTGTTCCTCGAGTGGTTTCCGCAGATCATGTACAACCACCACCAGACCGGACCCGCCGGCGCGGTCATCTTCATCCCGCCCTTCCGCGATCCCTTTAATTACAACTTCGATCCGCTGGTGCCGCTGGGAATCGAAATGGTGGGCACGGCGATGCATAGCCGCCTGGTGGCGGAAGGCAAAGGCGGCAGCGCCATGCGCAGCGGCTCCAGCTATTCCACCTGGTGGAATGGCGGCCTGCGCACCATCACGTACTTCCACAACATGATCGGCATCCTCACCGAGATTATCGGCAGCCCCACGCCGATGAACGTTCCGGTAGTTCCCAGAATGCAACTGCCGACGGGCGATTGGCCCATGCCGGTGACACCTGGGCCGTGGCATTATCGCCAGTCCATCGATTACGAAATCACCAATAATCGCGCCATTCTCGACCTCGCGTCGCGCTATCGCGAGACGTTTCTCTTCAACATCTGGCGCATGGGCATGAACTCCATCGAAAAGGGCAGCAAGGATTATTGGACCATCACCCCGAAGCGCATCGACGCGCTCAACGCGGCGGCGGGCCTCACCGGCCGCGGCGGTCGCGGCGCGGATGTTCCGGCGGGCGGCGATCTCGCTCCCGGCGGTGGCGGCGGCGGATTCGGCCGCGGCGGTGGCGGCGTATCGATGGATCTTTATAACAGCGTGCTCCACGATCCCAAATTGCGCGACCCGCGCGGCTACATTCTGCCTTCCGATCAGCCCGATTTCGCCACTGCCACCGAGTTCATCAACGCGCTGCTGAAAAACGGCATCACGTGCCTGCGGTCGACTTCGTCCTTCGATGTCGCCGGCAAATCCTATCCAGCCGGCTCCTACGTCGTCAAGACCGCGCAGTCCTTCCGCCCGCACATCATGGACATGTTCGAACCGCAGGACCATCCCAACGATTTCGCTTATCCCGGCGGCCCGCCGAACCGCCCCTACGATATCACCGGCTGGACCCTCGCCATGCAGATGGGCGTGCAATACGACCGCATTCTGGATGGCTTCGACGGTCCGTTCGAAAAAATCAACGGCCTGCTGCCGCCGCCGGCGATGACCGTCAGCGGACCGGCGAATCCCGCGGGCTACCTGGTCAGCCACGAAATCAACAATTCCTTCATCCTGACGAATCGCCTCTTGAAGGCTGGCGGCGACGTCTACTGGCTGAAGAAGGAACAGACCGTCAACGGCAGGAATCTCGGGACCGGAACGCTCTGGGTCCCGGCTTCCCCCGCCGTCCGGCCCATTCTCGATAAGGCCGCGAAGGAACTCGGCACGCCGGTCTATGCTGTGGCGAAGGCCCCCTCGGGCGACGCCTTCAAGATCAAGCCGGTCCGCATCGGCCTCTATGATTCTTACGGCGGGAGCATGCCTTCGGGTTGGACTCGCTGGCTCTTCGAGCAATACGAAATGCCATTCCAGGTGGTCTATCCAACCACGCTCGATGCCGGCGACCTGAAGAGCAAATTCGACGTCATCGTCTTCGTCGCCGGCACGCTCGGCGGCGGGCGTGGTGGACGCGGCGGCGAAGCCGGACCCGGTGGCGGACGCGCCGGACGCGGCCGCGCTGAAGTGCCTGAAGAGTATCGCGCCACGGTGGGACGGGTTTCGCCGGAAGTCACGGTTCCCGCGCTCAAGAAGTTCGTGGAACTCGGCGGGACACTCGTGACCATCGGCAGCAGCACCAATAACGCCGTCACCGACTTCGACTTACCCGTGAAGAGTTACCTCACCGAAATGGGACCCGACGGGCACGAGCGCAACTTACCCGCCGATAAGTTCTATATTCCGGGATCGCTGCTCAAGATGAACGTCGATAACACGGATCCCGTGGCCTACGGCATGCCCAAGCAGGTCGATGTGTTCTTCGACAACAGCCCGGTGTTCAAGCTGGAGCCGACCGTCGAAATTCAGAAGACTGCTCCGGTGGGATGGTTCTCCGGCAAGCAGGTATTGGATAGCGGCTGGGCGTGGGGCCAGCAATACCTCGATGGCGGCACGGCGGTCACCGAATCGACCATAGGCGAGGGCAAAGTGGTGCTCCTCGGGCCGGAAGTCAATTTCCGCGATCAGCCCCACGCCACTTATAAGCTGTTATTCAATAGCTTGTACTACGGCACCGCGTCGAGCGCGGAGTTGAAGTAGACAGCCGCAGATGAACACAGATAAACACGGATAACGCAGATAACACCAACCATTTAACGCGATCAGAACGAAAACGCCGTCAGGACCGCGACTTCGCCCCTGCGGGGATTGGCCGGAGCCGCAGGCTCGGATCGTGCCCAGTGCGTGAACCTCATGCCTGGCGCGATCTTGAGGCGCCCGGCGCGTGTTTCCACGCCCGCGCCGGCGGCGATGCCGTATGGCTCCGCCCCATAGACGTCCTGCAGGAGACGAAATGTCGGTCCCAGTTCGATGAAGGGCTCGCCGCGGCCAATGCGCCAGCGATGCCGCGCGAGAATCGGAAACTCCCAAGTGCTTCGGTGATCCTGATACGTAAAGTTCTGGCGCCCATCGGAGAGAAAAGCCTGTACGTAGCTGCGCAGAGGCCGATAGACTGCTTCGACCTCCACCGAAAACCGCTTGGGTAATTCCCATGCGGCGAGCGGCCCGGCCAGGAAGCTGCGCGGACCGGCGCCGTCGACGAATGTCTCCTTTCCGGGTTGGACGGTAATGCCGCTGTTTGCCAGGGCGGCCGGAAATTGCGAGCTGCTCACGGTGGCGAAATCACCCGTGAGATTCGTGCCGGCGACGGCGCCAAGGGAAAGATGCGCACCGAACGGGCGGGTATTGGAAAGCGACGGAGCGCGGAAGCCGACCAAGAGCTCGAGCTGATCGGAGCTGGTTCGGATATCGGATGGGATGGAATGGAGGTCCGCCGCCCAGTGCGTGTATCGCACGGCGGTTTCCAGGCGCAAGCGCCCCACCTGCCTCTCGATGCCGAAACCGGCGGTGAACCCGTAATGAGAAGGGTGAATGTCGTTGAGGTTCCCGGTCGCGCGAAACGATGGTCCGGCTTCCAGGAATGGCGTGAAACGAGGCCGGGGGAATCGACACTTTGCCAGGATGGGAAACTCCCACGTCACGATGCTGAACGCCGAGGGCGGAATACCGAGTTCGTGCAGACGGCGGTACAATCCATCAGCTTCGATTGAGATCGCCCCGGCAAAGCTCCACTCCGCTTCGACGCCGGCCAGTAGTGTATGCGTATTGGTGTAGGCGATGCCCGTCGCGCTATAGAAGGGCTGAAAGTTCGGCGTGAGATTGGCGCCCAGGACGCCGCCGAACGCGAGATTCTGCGCCAACAGCGCGTGAACCGGTAAAGCCAACAGGCCAGCCAGACTGAGGGCGAGCACCCGCATCCCGACTGGTCTTGCAAGCCCCTAGCCGGTCGTCCGCGATTGCAAACCAATCCCTTTATACCGACGCGCTGCGCCGGCACCGGTCCCAAAGGCCACAGTATCGTCGGAGAATGCCTCAACCGCGCGCGGAAGCCGTCAGCTATCAGCCTTCAGCTCTCAGCTTTTTGAATCCGCTGACCGCGCGCTGGCGCGACGCTGTTCTGGCGGTGCAGGAAGGACTGCACGCCAACGCTGATTGCTGAATGCTGAGCGCTGACGGCTTATTCCGGGCGGACCCACGCTCCCGTTTCGGCGGAACGGACTATGGCGTCGATTACGGCCATGTTACAGAGCGAATCTTCCAGCGGCACGGGCGGCTGGCCGCCTTCGCGGATGGCGCGGGAAAATCGGTCGCCCTGCAAAGTGTACTGATCGCACGGAGCGAATTCTTCGACTACCGCGCCGCCGCCGCTCAGATCGCGGCCGTCGTCGATGGTGATGCGGGAGGTACCCCCGGGGGTGGCGTTGAACGGAATCTCCGGGGCGATGAACCCCTTCGTGCCGTAGAAGCGCATCATCTGGTGCGCGGCGAGTTGCATGCTGCACGTGAAAATGCAGGTTCCCGACGGGAATTCCAGAATCGCCGAAGTAAGGACATCCACTCCGCCGCGGTTCGCGTCGCGCGTCATGGCGCCTGAAACGCGCTCCGGCTCCTCGCCGAAAACCATGCGCGAAGTTTTGATGGGATAGCAGCCGATATCCATCAGCCCGCCGCCGCCGTACGCCAGGATATTGCGGACATTGTGGGGGTCGATGTTGAAATAGCCGAAGGCTCCGATGGCGCTGCGCAGTTGGCCGATCCGCCCGCCGCGCACGAGTTCGACGATGCGCACCCATTGCGGGTGGGTCTGCACCATGAAGGCTTCGCCCATGACGACTCCGGTGCGGTCGCGGACGGCGATCAATTGGCGCACCTCCCCGGCATTCATGCCGATGGGTTTCTCGCAGAGCACGTGCTTGCCGGCTTCGGCCGCGCGCGCGGACCACGGCACGTGCAGATGGTTGGGCAGAGGGTTGTAAACGGCTTCGACTTCGGAGTCGGCCAGCAACTCTTCGTAGGAGCCGTAAGCTTTCGGAATGTCGAGCTTGGCGGCGGCAGCTTGAGCCTTTGTGACATCGCGTGACGCGATGGCGGTCACCTCGCAGAGATCGCTCGCTTGCATGGCCGGGATGACGCGCTCGCGGGCGATTTTGGCGGCTCCCAGGATACCCCACTTGACTTTGCGCATAGATACCGCATTGTACAACCGGGCGGCCCGGCCTTCACTGTGCGTTGCGACGATTCACTCTACCGAGGCACTTGCAAAACTCGTTATTCCGCACCCCAAAGGCACCGCTTCCTCGCGGTCGCGGCTCATTAAGGGCTGTCGTTTCAACCATAACTGAAGAGCGCGACCGCAAGGGAGCGGCGCCCTGGCAACTCGCCCGGGTTTTGCAAGTTCCTCTACAGTCTCAGCGGTAAACCATCCCATTGGTCATGGCTTGCCGCTGTGTGACACACTAAGCGATATGAAAACCTTCGTTGCTTTTCTGCTCACGGCGGGTGTTTGCCTGCCGATGGCGGCCCAGTCACCCTTCGCCGGAAGGTGGGATTTCAACACCGCGCCCGGGCAGGCCAACTGGCTCGGAATCACGGAGAAAGACGGCGCGCTCGAAATCTGGTTCCAACCCACCGGAGGGAATGTCCGAAAGATCACCGATTTCAATGTCGAGGGATCGCACTTGAAGCTCCATATCGACCGCCCGACCGACAAAGCTCCGGGCATGGACTGGGAATTGGACGCCGCCGGAGGGAAGTTGACGGGCGTGCAGAAACGGGGCAGCGCTTCCATCGACTTGACCGGAGTGCGCGCACCGGCGCTCGATCGCAAGCCGCCCGGCGCGTGGAGCGATCCCGAGGCGCTTTTCAACGGCAAGGATCTCAGCGGATGGGAACCTACCGATCCGGCTCACAACCACTGGACCGTGGAGAACGGAGATCTGGTGAATACCAGCCGCGGAGCCAATCTGCGAGGCACGCGCAAGTTCGATGATTTCAAACTGCATATCGAATTCAACTGCCCGGACGATGGCAATAGCGGCGTCTACCTGCGCGGCCGTTACGAGGTGCAGATCGAATACGAACCGCTCGCTGACAATCCGCCCGAGCGCCGGATCGGATCGATCTATGGCTTTCTCACTCCAGCGCCTGTGCCCCGCAGGCCGGGGACGTGGGAGAGCTTCGATATCACGCTGGTAGGCCGGACGGTCACCGTGATTCACGACGGCATCTTGACGATCGACCGCAAGGAAATTCCCGGCATCACGGGCGGCGCGCTCGATGCCAACGAAGGCGAGCCGGGTCCGATCTATATCCAGGGCGATCATACGGGAGGCCTGCGGTTTCGAAATATCCGAATTTCAGTTCCGAAGCGCTAAAGAGTGTTGAAAAACTGTGCAATTTTGCCTGCCGAGCGTTATTATGGACGCGAGGTTGGATATGGCATTCACGAGGCGTCATTTCTTTTTCGGTTCCTTGCTGGCTGGAGCGGTGCCGAATGCGGGTTGGGGCAGTTCCGGGTCGTTGCCCCGGCTGGGTTACAAATCGCCAAACGAGAAGCTGAACATCGCTTCCATCGGCGCTGGCGGCAAGGCTTATTCGGATATAACCGGTTGCGCCGAGTCCGAAAACATCGTTGCTCTGTGCGACGTCGACGACAAGAGTGCGGCGCGGGCCTACGGTAAATGGGACAAGGCGACGAAGTACAAAGATTTCCGCAAGATGCTCGATCAAGAGAAGAGCGTCGACGCCGTGATTGTCACCATCCCGGATTTTATGCATGCCACGGCCGCCATCTGGGCGATGGAGCGAGGCAAGCACGTTTACGTGCAGAAACCGCTGGTCCGGACGATCTGGGAAGCGCGCCAGATGCGCGACATGGCCAACAAGTACAAAGTCGCCACGCAGATGGGCAACCAGGGGTATTCCAACGAGGGTACCCGGCAGTGCGCGGAGATGATCTGGGCGGGTGAAATCGGCAATGTCACCGAAGTGCATGCCTGGACCGACCGGCCCTTATGGCCGCAGGGTCTGACCAGCATTCCGGCGCCCACCCCGGTAGTGGAGGGGTTGGACTGGGACCTCTGGCTGGGAATCGCGAATTCGCGCCCGTTCACCGTGGGCGGCGAAGGCTATCCCAACGGCTACGGCAACTTCTACCAGCCGTTCAACTGGCGCGGTTTCTATGATTTCGGCTGCGGCGCGGTGGGCGATATGGCATGCCATATCCTGGGAGCTCCGAATATGGCGCTCAAGCTCGGGTCGCCGACCAGCGTCGAGGCCATCAAGAAGGAAGGCACCAGCGATTTCATGTTCCCCAAACATTCGACCATCCGGTTCGACTTTCCCGCGCGCGGCAATATGCCGCCGGTGAAGCTGTTCTGGTACGACGGTCTGGACAAGACGCCGGAGATCCCCGGCGTGCCCCAGGGCGAATATCTGGGCGACTTGCCGAGCCCGAACCGCGGGCGCGGCAGGGGAAGAGCCGCGGCGGGATCATCCGCAACGCCCGCGGCGCCAGCGACGCCGAAAGAGACGGGATTTGTGGGCGGCGTATTCGACTACGAAGCTTTCCAGCGGGTTCTTGAGGATCCCAATCCGCGCATTCCGAAACCCGACGGCAGCTTGTTTGTCGGCGATAAGGGCATGATCACAACCGGCACTTACGGCGACGATACACGGCTCATTCCGGTGGAGAAGATGAAGGACTATAAGTTCCCGGAGAAATTCCTGACGCGTTCTCCGGGACACTACGCCGACTGGATTCGCGCCTGCAAGGGAGGCGATCCGGCGTGCTCCAATTTCAACGTCGCGGCGCCGTTCGTGGAGTGGATGTTGTTGGGCGTGATCGCGCTGCGGGTAGAAGGAAAGATCGAATACGACCCGGTGAAGATGAAGATCACCAACAATGCCGATGCCAACAAATATCTGCGGCCCACGTTCCGGAAGGGTTGGAGTTTAACGTAAGCAGGTTGCTGAAAAAGGTTAGCCACAGATGAACACGGATGGACACAGATAAGAAACAAAGCAGTGTCCATCCGTGGCTCAAAATGAGTTTTTCCGCTAGCTCGACCGCCACCAGCAAATAGGAATCGTGGGCGGCGATGCCGAAGCGGTCCATAGAAAGTGCGCGGACCGATTCCCCGGATCGGCGGTTCCTTGAAGTAAGACAACCCGTCGGACCAGATGGCCAGGCGGTCCATTCCGCCCGATATGGAAATCCGGCGCGTGTTGTAAGCATTTACGGCCAACGGCGCCAGACCTCCCAGCCCCGTCATCAGAATAGCGCCGGTTTTCTTCAGGCGTTCGAGGAAGAGTCCGACGCTTACGAGAGGCCTCCTCTTCTATACCACCATCCGGCTGGACGGGAGCTTCGCCGATAACTTAGGACAGCACATCGCCCAGCGCCTGAGCGGCAAACCGGCGATCGCGCTTCGTTGACTGACGAATCCGGCGTCCGGTATACTGCGCTTCGAGTGCACTGGAAAATCAAGGGCTGCGTGCAGAAGGCTTTGGACTTCATGCCTGGCGGCGAGCACCTCAACGACCGGCTGCAACTGGTGGGCGGGCTCCGTCATTTCGAGCAAAACATCGCGGCCAAGGTGTCGGACTGGCTGCAGACCTGCCAATACCTGTTGGACGTCCGGTTCTCCATCCCCGGGTCGACCATCGTGGAGATCGGGACCGGTTGGTATCCCGTGCTGCCAATCTGTTTCACCTTCGCCGGCGCGACGTGTCTCAAGACTTACGACATTCACCGCCACATCAACGACAGGCTGACGAAGCGCGCGCTGGGTTGTCTCGAACCCCATCTGGAGGCGATCGCCCGCTTCTGCGGGTCCGGCGTCGAGGAGGTGCGGAAGAGGTTTCAACAACTGGCCGAGGCCCCGGACACGGCGGAGATTCTGCGACGCGCCGGTATCGAATATTTGGCGCCGGGGGACGCCCGCCAAACGGGGCTTGCCGCGAACAGCGTCGACCTGGTTTATTCGAACAGCGTCTTCGAGCATGTGCCCAGGCAGGCGATTCTGGATATTCTGCGGGAGAGCCAGCGCATTCTGAAGCCCGGCGGCCTGGCGCTGCATAATATCGGGTGCAACGACCACTACGCCTTCTTCGACCGCTCCATTTCGTTTGTGAACTTTTTGCGCTTTACGGAAGCGGAGTGGCGCTTCTGGAATAACTCGCTGCAGTATCAGAACCGGCTCCGCGCGCCGCAGTTTCTGGCTCTCGCCGGGGAAGCCGGACTGAAGGTGATTTATCAGCGCACGCATGTCCGTCCGGGCTGCCGCGAGGCGTTGGCCGGACTCGCCGTGGCTCCCGAATTCCGGGAATTTTCACCGGAAGATCTGGCCACCACCACGCTGGATTTTATTTCACAGAAGGTCGCGTGAGGCGCGAGTTGGATTTCGTCTTTGCGAGCAATCTGTTCGAACACTTGACGCAGACGGAGTTTGCGGCTGTGCTGGCGCAGTTGAAACAGAAACTGCGGCCCGGCGGCACGCTTGCCATTCTGCAGCCGAATTACAAGCTCGCGCACCGGGACTACTGCGACGATTACACGCACGTCGCGGCGTACTCGGACATCAGCTTATGCGATTTTCTGCGCGCGAACGGGTACCGGATCATTTCGAGCGCGGCGAGTTTTCTGCCGTTTTCCTTGAAGTCGCGATTTCCGGTCGCTCGCTGGCTCATCCGGTGGTATCTTTTGCTGCCATGGAAACCCTTCGCGGGGCAGATGCTGGTCCGGGCGGAGCCGAATCGAGCCTCATCCCTCATTCCGGGATGATCCCGGAGCGCGAGTGTTCCGGATCGCACCCGCCCAAAAGGCATCAGACGGCGCATCCCCGCACTCCGGCTGAAATTTGTGCATGAGGTCATTATATTCCTTGACAAGCATATGCCACGTGGAGTATACAAGAAGAGTGGAGACTGTGTTGGAGATCATTGCGGAGCCGGGCCGCCGCGGGCCGGTGGGAGAGATCTGGCGGCGGCTTCGGATGCCGCAGACGGCGATGTCGAAGCACCTGCGAGAGCGGCGCGAGGGCGAAGTCCATGACTGGCTGGCTCGGTTCCGCCGGTTCTGGTCGGCTTACGTGGATGCGCTCGAACGCCACCTCGACCGCATGGATCAGTCAACACCGGCGAAGAAGAAGACAAGGAGAGGACGACCCGGCGCAAGCCGCGAACGTGATAAAGGAGAAACCAAATGAAAATCAAAGTGACCAGCATATATGTGGACGACCAGGAGAAGGCCCTGCGCTTCTATACCGAGGTACTGGGCCTTGCGAAGAAGACCGATTTCAGCCAGGGCCCCTATCGCTGGCTGACCGTGGCCTCGGCCGAGGAGCCGGGCGGCACGGAACTGCAGTTGGCGCTGAACAGCAACCCCGCGGCCCAAGCGTATCAGCAGGCGATCTTTCAACAGGGCCAGCCCGCGTTCATGTTCTTCACCGACGACATCAAGGGCGACTACGAGCGGATCCAGGCCCGCGGCGGCGAGTTCACGATGCCGCCCACCGACGTGACTGGCTCGACGATAGCGATGCTGAAAGACACGTGCGGCAATGTCATTCAGCTCACGCAATTGGCGCGCTATTGACGCCATTGAGGGTGGATGCGGACCGGCCGGGCCTGGAACGGGCCGGCCCCGTTCCTTCGGTTCGGTCCGCACGAACGCCACCTCGACGGCATGGATCCATCCGCAGGAATGAAAAGGAAGACAAGGAGAAGGGAGGACAAACTAATCATGAAACGTCTCACCAATCGCTCGATGTTTCGCTGGATTCACATCGTCTTCAGCATCCCGATACTGGGTTATATTTATAGTCCGTTTGAGGAGCTTCCCAAGTTCGCCGACCGTGTTCGGTTTGGCGTGGTTCCGGTAATCCTCCTTTCGGGACTTTGGATGTGGAAAGGCCATGTTCTTCGACGACTGATTGCGGGGAGACCGGCCAAACAAGAGGCGGCAGTGAAACTACCCGCATGACAACGGGGCAAGAATTCGAGGTATAACGAGTTCAATGAATGCATCGCAACGTATTGACGAGCTGATCGCAGGGCTCAGAGACTGGCGCGGCAAAACACTGGCCAGCGTCCGCAGGAGCATCCTCGAGGCCGACCGGGAGATCATCGAGGAATGGAAGTGGATGGGAAGCCCGGTGTGGTCTCGCGACGGAATGATCGCGGTGGGTAACGCCCACAAAGATAAGGTGAAGCTTACCTTTGCCCGCGGGGCGAGCCTGTCGGATCCCGACAAGCTCTTCAACGCGGGCCTGGAAGGCAAGGTGTGGCGAGCGATCGATTATTTCGAGGGCGATAAGATCAATGAGCGCGCTCTCAAGAATCTCGTTCGTGCCGCCATCGATTACAATCAGATCAAATTAAAGAGAAAAGCGCCTACTCGCGGGAAAGTACAGAAAGGCAAGAAGGGATAAGACTGCAGCAGCGTGCGGTCAGGTAACAAAGGCACCACTCCCTTGCGGTCGCGGCCCTGCAGGCTGCGGTGCACTAAGCCGGCCATCTCAAAACTAGGCTCTACTAAGCAAAGCGCAGGCGCAGCATGAGGTAGATCAGAGCGAGTGTGCCCACGCTGGAAAGGAATGTCCACACGGGCCACATGGTGCCGCGCAAGGGGACGGCATCGTCGCCGCCGGCGGCGATGACGACTCCGCCGCACATGCCGAGTAACATCCACAAAGGCAATTCGTAAGCGCGAGATAGAAAGAAACTGGTGAACAGGTAACTGCCGAGCGATATCTTCAAAGCCTGGGCCCAGCGCTTGATCTGCGGATCGACCTGCTTCAGGCGGGCAACGCCGTTCAACTGAATGAACGCCACCACGCTGACGGACATCCACAAGAACAACCCGATAAATCCTAACTCGGCCGCAACCAGCAAATAGGAATTGTGGGCGGTCATGCCGAAGCGATTCATGAAATTGCGCGGACCGATTCCCCAAATCGGCGATTCCTTGAAGTAAGACAACCCGTCGGACCAGATGGCCAGGCGGTCCATTCCGCCCGATAGAGAGATGCGGCGCGTGTTGTAGGCATTTACGGCCAACATTGCCAGCCCCCCCAGCACCGTCACCAGCACCGCGCCGGCTTTCCTCAGGCGGTTGATGAGGAAGAGTCCGACGATGACGAGGAGCCCGAGTACGGCGCCGCGGGATCCGGTAAAATACACCGCGACGAGGAACAGAATGCTGACCGGGACCGCGGCCGCCCAGCCGGCGCCCAGTCCGGTCTCGCGCCTGGCGACGAAGAGAAGCGGGAAGATCAGTAGGACGAACTGTCCAAAAGTGTTAGGGTCCTGCAACTCGCCCAGACCCCGGATGCGAAACTCCATGGTATCGAGCAGATGGCCGGACACCGAGACGTAGGGAGTGTCCGCGCCGCTGGCGTGGGCATATGGCAGCTCCAGCACTCCATTTACCATCACGAAAAGCGCGAGGAAAACCAACACCGCGCGCACGAGCCGCAATCGCTGCGCGGTGCGGAAGTATACGATGCCAAAAAAATAGGCCAGTACATTCGGCAGCAACTCGGTAAACGTCGTCAGGTTGGCGCCATACAGGCGATGCGGGACCAAGGAGAGGCAGGTGAATACGAAAAACAGCAATACCAGTACGGGCTGAACGCGGAGCTTTCCGACTTCGGGGGCCTGCAATCGGGACACGAAGGCCAACGGCAGATTTACCGCCGCCAGCACTACAATGGGACGAAACGGGGCCAGCGCGGGTATCATATCCGCCGGCGAGAGCAGATTCAGTGCAATATAAGTAAGGACAAACGCCAACCCCATAAGTTCGATTCGCCGCCGCGTACGGGCCCCGGAGCCGCCTCGGGGTGAATGCGACCCCTAAGTTTAGCATGCGAGTCCTGGCTGTTCTTGCTGGGGCGGGACGGCTTCGCGGGACGGACAAATGTTGTGCTATGTTCTCACATTGGCGAGGCGACCGCGCTCCGCCGCATCGAGAGACTGCGAGCGTATGAAGATTGCGGCCATCATACCGGCCTACAATAGCGCCCATTTCCTCAAGGGGTGCATCGACAGCATTCTCGGGCAAACCTATCCGCTGGCGGAAATCATCGTGGTGGACGATGGTTCGCGGGACAATACGCGCGAGATCGTGGAGTCCTACGCGAGCGAGCGCGTGCGCTATTTCTGGCAGGTGAACGGCGGCCTTTCGGCAGCGCGAAACACGGGCGTGCGGGAGACGACGTCGCCCTGGGTGGGATTCCTGGATGCCGACGATCGCTGGGAGCCGCGCAAGATCGAGCTTCAGGTGAAGGCTCTCGAAGCGGACCCCGAAGCGGTGTTCTGCTACACGGGAAAACTCCTGGCCGGACCGGGCGACCGGATGTCGGTGGCGGAAGCTTTTCCGGCGGAGCGGCTGTGGCCGCGGATGCGGTACGAGAACAACATCACGCCTTCGACGGTGGTCATGCGGCGCGACGTGCTGGAGGCTGCCGGCGGCTTCGACGAAAAACTGCGGGCGTGCGAAGACTGGGACTTGTGGGTTCGGCTGGGGCCGGGATGCCGGATGGTGGCGGTGAAGGAGCCGGTTACCTGGTTCCGGTTGTCGGAGGGCAGCATGTCGATGGACACCGACCGTATGCTGACGGCGGTGGGGCGCATGCTGGAGACCAGCCTGCCGAAGGGACTGAGCGGGCCTTCGCGGTGGGCTTGGCTGCGGCGGGCGTGGAGCGCGGAGCTCTCGCGCTGCGCGCTATCGGCGCGCGAGCTACGGGACCGGCGGAGCCTTTCGTTGCTGCTGCGCTCGATTGCGGCGTGGCCTTCGCCCTTTTTCCTTTCGTGGCGATGGAAGGCGCTTGTCCTTCACGCGGCCGGCATTCGACGCGAGCGTTGATTCGGAACAACCATGCCGGGCATCGGCTAGGTCTTTTGACCGCCGGAATCGATGCCAAACCGAGTTGGGCGGACTGAAGTCCGCCGCAGACTAAAGAGATAGTTGCGAAATTCGTTGTTCCGCACGAAAGGCACCGCTCCCTGGCGGTCGCGGCTCAGCAGGCGCTGTCGGTTCAACGCATTGACTGAAGAGCCGGGCCCAAAGGGCACCCCGCCAGGGAGCGGTGCCTTGGCAACCTGCCTGAATTTTGCAACTCCCTCTAGCACTATATAGTTGTTACAATTATTGGGCCCGGCGGTAGCTTTTATGAGCCTCAAGACAGCCCTGAGGCCGTGCCAAAACGCATCCGCGATGCCGGTGGGGCGCGAAAACGGGTAAGTGACCTTAGATAGTCTTGTTTTCGAAACGGAAGATTCCGAGGGTATCAACGACCCGAATCAAGCGCGCGGACGAGCCCCGGAGCACTTCGGCGATGTTCGCGGCGCTCATGTCGTGAATCGCCCATACGCAGTCGTCCGTCGAGGCCGCAATCACGTGCGGCAGATTTACTGCAATCTCCTCTTTATCGTGCATCGCGTCGCAGAAGATAAACCCGTATTGGCCACGGCTGAGAACCGTGAAATCGCCACTAATTAAGTTTACAAAGCCGTCGAGGTGGAACCGGCTCAGATGCGCTTTCGCAATCTCGGTCGTGGACTTGTTCTGCGCGAAAACCATTCGCTCGTACTCCAGCGGAACCGCCGCGGAGCAGTGATTGTGTACCTTCTTGTAGTGCGCTATGAACTCGTCTGCATTGGCGAACCCCAGATCGAACGAGTTGAACTCCGGCGTGCTTCCCGCGTCTCTGATCCCTTCGCAGATCGCCGATGTGCTCCGCCCCAAGTAGTGCCCCACTTCGAGCATCCGGCGCGCTGTCGTTGTCGCAGCCAGCAAATAGAGAGCCTCGGCTTCGACAACCGAGAACCAGCCCGGTATATTCGGGCACACTAGCTTGGTTTGCGGCTCGATGCGAGAGATCGTGTAAC
>Ga0181521_10001787_pt1 | contig 26319 bp, 34 predicted proteins | sample PEATcosm2014_Bin_32_FD_119764 | JGI IMG/M metagenome (GOLD analysis project Ga0181521, IMG submission 119764) | Peatland microbial communities from MTU Mesocosm Facility, Houghton, MI, USA - PEATcosm2014_Bin02_60_metaG | ecosystem: Environmental > Terrestrial > Soil > Wetlands > Peat | place...
CCACGACCGCCGTGACCCTCCTGGCCGTTTACTGGACGGCGCTGATGGTGGGACGGATCGTGGCGTGGAGGCTCCTCGCCCTGGTAAATCATGCGCGCATGCTGTCGTCCAGCGCCTTCTGCGCCCTGTTCGGATGCGGCCTGCTTCTCGCCGCGGGCAGCCGGTTCGGCGTAGTTGTGGGACTGCTGCTGGCCGGCGCCGGATTCTCCGCCATCTATCCGCTGGCGGCCGAGCGGATCGCCAGCCGCTTTACTTATTACCACCCGGGTTACTTCAACGGTATCTTCACCTTCGCGCTGATGGGCGGCATGCTGACGCCTTTCGTGCTCGGCCATCTCGCCGCCGGGTACGGTCTCCGGGTCGTTCCGCTGGCCGCCATGGCGGGAAGCTGCGCGGTCTTCGGCCTCGTTCTGCTGATCTGGCTGGGGCGGAAGGTTTCGGGGCACTGACGCTCAGCAAGCCGACGAGGGCGTCGGCTGCGGACCGGGGGTCCGCCCCACACTGTGTTGCGCCGCGAGGTAAGCGACCGTACAATAGAAATGAGAGGTGGCGCCGTATGTTTGCGCAAAGTTATCAGACTGCCGGATTTGGCGGCCTTTCCGGGACGGAGCTCTTAGTGGTCCTCGGAGTCGCCGTACTTCTTTTTGGCGGCAAGAAGATTCCGGAAGTGGCCAAAGGTTTGGGCGAAGGTATCAAGAACTTCAAACAAGCCATGAAAGAAACGGAAGAGCAGCCCCCCGTCCAGACTAAAGAGTCTCCCGTCGAAGCCAAGAAGTAGGCCTGAGCTTCAAATCGCCGCCGGCAAGTGGGGCGGCAACGGCTTCGCGAAAATTTCCAAAAAAATAAAACCCCGCCCGGCGCCACGTGGACGCCGGCGGGGTTTCCTGTTTCTTCCTGAAGCAGCCCTGTTTATTTCTTCTTCGGCGGAACGATGGCATCCTTCGCCGCTTTCGCGACGCGGAACTTAACCACCTTCTTGGCCGGAATCTTGATCGACTCGCCCGTCGCCGGATTACGTCCCATGCGGGCTTTGCGGTCGACGCGAACGAGTCTGCCGATACCCGGCAGCACGAAGACCCCGTTCTTCTTCACTTCGCTGATCGCCATACTGGACAGACTGTCCAGGATCGCGCGCGACTGCTTATTCGTGACTTCGCCTGCTTCCGCCAGCCCACGAACCAACTGGGTCTGCGTCATTCTCTGAGTGGCCATCAAACCTCCCTATCGATTTTTTCCGCGAACCTCAGGTTTGCGTGCGGAGCCTGTATTTATAGGGTTCCAACGCCCATTTTGTTCGCAAGTCGTTATCATCATACGGAACGCGCGAAACGATGTAAAGCGAAAAACGCACAAAAACGCCCTGTTTTCGCATGTTTTTTCATTCAGGGCGTCCGCGGGCCTCCGCGCGGGGCTAACCGGGGGCTTCGGCGTCCGGCCTTCCGGCAAAGCTAGACTGGTAGTTTCATGCCATTTGTGGAAGTTGTCGAGGCCCAGGGCCACCTGATCGATTCGCACGTGATGGAGCAGATATTCGACAAGGTGGTCGAATCGAACGGGCGTTTTGAAGTGGAGCAGTTCAGGATCGGCCGCACCAACAGCGACCCTTCGTATCTGCGCCTGCGCGTGGAAACAGAGACGCGCCAGGAGATGGAGCACATCCTCGCCCAGCTCCTTCCCATCGGCTGTTCGCCAGCCGAGAATGTGGACGCAACGCTGGGACTCGTCGAACGCGACCGCTGCGCGCCGGAGGATTTCTATTCGACCAGCAACCACCACACGTGGGTCCGCATCGCGGGGGACTGGGTCGAAGTGCGCAATCAGCGCATGGACGCCATGATCGTCGTCGGGAAAGGCGCCGATGGAAGCCCCGAAGCGTACTGCCGCCGCCTGCGCGATCTCAAGACCGGGGATATGGTCGTCACAGGCATGCACGGCATCCGCGTGGCGCCGGAATCGAAGGAGCGCGATCGTCTGGCGTTCGCATTCATGTCGAATGAAATTTCTTCCGAGCGCCAGGTGGAGACAGCGGTCCGGCAAACCGCGGCCATCGCCCGGCAGACGAAGGAGCTGGGCAAAACGATCGTCGCCGTCGCGGGTCCCGTAGTCGTTCATACCGGAGGCGTGGCGGGACTTTCGAAGCTCATCCGGAACGGCTGGATCGACGCGGTGCTGAGTGGCAACGCGCTCGGCGTGCATGACATCGAATCCGCTTTGTTCGGGACTTCACTCGGCATACGCATGGCGGACGGGCGTCAGGCCGAGCACGGACATCGCAACCACATGCGCGCGATCAATGCCGTCCATCGCGCCGGCGGCATCAAAGGCGCGGTCGAGAGCGGACGTTTGCAATCGGGTGTCATGTACGAATGCGTCAAGAACAATGTGCCCTTCGTGCTGGCGGGCAGTCTTCGGGACGATGGCCCGCTCCCCGAAACCATCACCGACATGAACGCCGCGCAGGACGCCTATGCGGCAGTGCTCGCATCGGCCGGCCTGGTCCTCTGCCTCGGCTCGATGCTGCATTCCATCGCCACCGGGAACATGCTGCCCAGCTGGGTAAAAATCGTCTGCGTCGATATCAATCCCGCTGTTGCGACCAAGGTCAGCGACCGGGGAACGGGACAGGCGGTCGGCGTTGTGACCGACGTTGGCCTCTTTCTGGACTTACTTTCGCGGGAACTGGCGGAGCCACCTGAAGGCAAATCGGCAGAAGGCAAATCGGCGGAAGGCAAATCGGCGGAAGGCAAATCGGAATGAAGAGCGAGTACACGGACCGGCACGCGGCCGCCGGGATCGATGCCCCGCTGCCCGCGATCGAGACCTGGCCCAACCAGTTTCCCGATTACGAGATCGAGATCTCGGTCCCCGAGTTCACTTCGGTCTGCCCGAAAACCGGCCTGCCGGATTTCGGCACCATCACCATCCGCTACGTGCCCGACAGGCTTTGCCTCGAACTGAAGTCGTTCAAGATGTATACACTCGCCTACCGCTCGCTGGGCATTTTTCAGGAGAACGTGGTCAACTGTTTTGTGCGCGATATCGTGAAGGCCTGCCGGCCGGTGCAGGTCACGGTCACCGGGGATTTCGCATCGCGCGGCGGACTGAGTTCCAGGATGGTTGCTTCGTGGTCGGGCAAGAAACGCCGGAGTAAGTAAACGAGTGTCCGCTGAAACCGAAAAGAGCGCCGAAAAAATCGCCGAGCTGAACGCGCTGGTCGAGGCGATCCGGGACCGCACTCGCGCACGCTTTCCGAGTCCGGACGATGTTTCGAATGGTTGCGGCGCGGCGTGGCAGGGGCCCATCCCGCTCGCCGATCTGATGCCCGTTGTCCACGCGCGCGACGCGGCCCAGGCCAAGATCGCCGCGATCGGCAGCGTGAACCCGCGCGCCGGCGGGTTCGTCAACGGGATCATTCAGGCGCTGAAAAAGACCGTCGCACGCGGGCTGCAATGGTTCGTGCGCGACCAGGTCGCGTTCAATCGAGAAACGGTCGCGGCGATCGAAGCCGTCATGGAAGCCCTCAACGAGCATAACCGCGCGCTGGCCCGGATGAATGAACTCCAGCAGCTCTGGGATCTCAACAACCACTGGATCGCGTGGCGCGAGGACTGGGAGAGAAAGCTCGCTCTCAACGAAGTGCAGTTCCTGCGGACCGCCGCCGATCTCCAGGGCGCTTTCCAGCACCGCGTGACGCTGATCGAATCGAACTTCCGGGAAATCGTCAGGGCGCAGCACGGCGATTATCTGGGTGCGCTGGACCGCACCAACGTCGACATCCAGAAGCAGCTGGCGTCGGATTTTGAGCGCGTTCGCGCCGAGTATTCGCGACTGATTCACGACGAGCTGCGGATCATCCGCCTGCGCACGGCGACAACCACAGTTGCCGCTCCCGCTTCTGTCGCCGTCCAACCAGCGAGCGAACACCCGTCCGCCCCGGCCCTCGACTATACTCGATTCGCGTATCGTTTTCGCGGCTCCGAAGACGACGTTCGCCGCGGCCAGGAATTCTACAAACCGTTTTTCCGGAATTGCCGGAACGTGCTGGACATCGGCTGTGGCCGCGGAGAATTTCTCGAAATGATCCGCGATCTCGGCGTGCCTGCGCGCGGCATCGATCTGGGCGAGGAGTCGGTCGCGCAGTGCCGCGAAAAAGGCCTCGCCGCCGAAGTCGCGGATATGTTTCCTTATCTCGCGGCGTTGCCCGCGGGCGAATTCGACGGCATCTTCCTTTCACAGGTCGTTGAGCATCTCGATCCCATGCGATTGCCCGGGTTAATCCGGCTGTGCGCTGCCGGATTGGAGCGGGGAGGCATCCTGGCGGTGGAAACGCCCAATCCGGAATGCCTCGCGATCTTTGCGACTTACTTCTATCTGGATCCCACGCACACGCGTCCAGTGCCGTATCCGCTGATGGAGTTCTATATGGAAGAAGCCGGACTGGGCAACATCGAGGTGCACAAGCTTTCACCGGCGCTGGAATCGATGCCGGAGGTCGCCGAATTGCCCGAGGAATTCCGCCAACGCTTTTTCGGCGGTCTGGATTACGCGATCATCGGGCGCAAACGGTAACTCAGTCGCGCCGGATCAGATCGGGGCGCAGCCGGGCCGTCTTCTCCAGCGCCGCGCGTTCGCGCCATTTCCGGATTTCGGCATGGTTTCCGCTCAGCAGCACTTCCGGCGCCTTCCAGCCGCGAAACTCCGCGGGGCGCGTCCACTGCGGGAAATCCAGGATGCCCTCTTCGAAGGATTCATTCACCGTCGATTCACTGTTCCCTACAACGCCTGGGAGCAGACGCGCAACGGCATCCACCACCACCGCCGCGGCCAGTTCGCCGCCGCTGAGCACGTAGTCGCCGATGGATAATTCGTCGTCCGCCAGATGCTCCGCGACCCGCTCGTCCACGCCTTCGTACCGGCCGCAAATCAGCAGCAGATCCTCGTTTTGAGCCAGTTCCCGCGCAATGGCCTGGGTGAATTTCCGCCCCTGCGCCGAGAGCAGAACGACCTTCCGCGGCCGGATCGACTCGACGGCCTCGAAGATCGGCTCCGGCTTCAGCAGCATGCCTTCGCCGCCGCCGAAGGGCCGGTCGTCCACGGTGCGGTGCAGGTCGTGCGTCCAGTTGCGCAGATCGTGAATTCGAATCTCGAGGGCTCCAGCCTCAGCGGCGCGCGCCACTACGCCGTGCCGGAACGGCCCGCCGAAGAAGTCCGGAAAGATGGTCAGAATGTGAAACTTCATGCGCGGATGTCTTCGAGGCCCTCGGGGAGGTCGGCCAGGATGAGCCGCTCGGCCGGACGGATATCTGTACAGATCGCCTTGACGAACGGGATCAGCATTCTGCCGCCGTCGATTTCGAGCAAGGGCGGGCCGCCATACTCCTCGAAGTTGGTGACGCGGCCGACCACGCGTCCCGACGCGCGCTCTCGCACTTCGCAGCCGATCAGGTCCGAGTGAAAATACTCGCCGGGTTCGAGCGTGACGCGCTCCGCGAGCGGCACCTGCACTTCCGCGCCACGAAGCGGCTCGGCGTCGGAGATGGAATCGATGCCGCGGAACTTGAACAGCAAAGCGCCGTCGTGCTCGCGCACGTGCTCGACCTCATAAACAGCGCCGGCGCCCATGAGGCGCACCTGTTTCAAGCGGGCAAAGCGTTCGGGCTTGCTGGAAAGAGAAACGGCCGTCAGTTCCCCGCGATTACCCCAGGGACGGCCGAGCGCGGCCACGGCAACCCAGTCGTCCGAGGCGCTACTCAAGAATCTCCAGCGTGTAGCGGCGATTCAGCTTCATGCCGGCAGCGCCCAGAATGGTGCGGATCGAGCGCGCCGTGCGGCCCTGTTTGCCGATCACCTTGCCCAGATCGCTGGGGGCAACCTTCAGCTCGAGAACCGTGGTCTGCTCGCCTTCGATGACGTTCACGTCCACTTCGTCCGGGATGTCGACCAGAGCCTTCGCGATATCCTCGATCAACTGTTTCATCGACTCCCCTCCTGCCCGGCTGACCGGCGCTTAAGCAGCGGCCGGCGCGGGATTGTTCTTCAGCAGACGCTCGACCGTGTCGGACAGTTGCGCCCCGTTCTTCGTCCAGTACGCGATGCGCTCGTGATTCAACTGCACCTTCGCGGGCGTCGTCAGCGGATTGTACTGCCCGACCACCTCCAGATTACGGCTGTCGCGCGCGCGTTCCTTTTGAATCACCACAACACGGTAGAACGGCTTTTTTTTGGCGCCGAAACGCGCCAGTCTGATCATCAGCATTCGTTTTTATCTTCCTCGAATTCCCTTTTCAAAATCCCGGTAGTCCAAGCTTGCCCATTCCCATTTTCCCCAATTTTTTGCCGAGGAAACCCATGTTGCCGGACAGGCTCTTCATCATCTTTCGTGCCTGCCCGTACTGTTTGAGCAGGTTGTTCACTTCATTGACCGACGTGCCGCTGCCGCGCGCGATGCGCCGCCGCCGGCTGCCGTTGATAATCATATGATTATCGCGCTCGCGCGGCGTCATCGAATCGATGATCGCAACGATGCGCGTCAGCTCTTTCTCGTCGGGCTGCATGTTGCGCATCTCTTTCATCATCCCGACCTGCGGCATCATCTTCAGGATGGAATCGAGCGAACCCAGTTTACGCAGCGCCTTCAGCTGATCGCGGAAGTCCTCGAGCGAGAAATCGTTCTCGATGAGCTTCCGCTGCATCTCCTCCTGCTGCTTCATATCGAAGGCTTCCTGCGCCTTCTCGACGAAGCTGACAATGTCACCCATGCCAAGGATGCGCGAGGCCGCGCGGTCGGGATGGAACGGTTCGAATGCGTCCGATTTCTCACCGATGCCGACGAACTTCAGCGGCTGCCCGGTGACGGAACGAATCGAAAGCGCCGCGCCGCCGCGGGCATCGCCGTCCATCTTGGTGAGGATGACGCCGGTGATGCCGAGCTGTTTGTGGAACTCGTCGGCAGACTTCACCGCGTCCTGGCCGGTCATGGCGTCGGCGACGAACAGAATCTCCACCGGGTTCAGCTGCGCTTTCAGCTCCTGAAGCTCGACCATTAGCTGATCGTCGATGTGAAGACGGCCGGCGGTATCGACCAGCAGGACGTCGCGACCGTTGTTGACCGCTTCCCGGCGCGCCGAACGCGCCAGATCGGCGGGAAGTTTCTCCTCGGCAGTTCCCGCGTATATGGGAGTTTTCAGATCGCGCGCGATGATGGCGAGTTGCTCACGAGCGGCGGGACGGTAAACGTCGACCGAAACCAGTTGCGGGCGATGGCCCTGCTTGGTCAGCCAGCGCGCCAGCTTGCCGGTCGAAGTGGTCTTGCCCGATCCCTGGAGTCCGACAATCAGAAAAACGCTGGGCGGCTCGTTGGCGAAACGCAGCTTGGCCTCGTGGCTGCCGAGGACCTTGATCAGTTCTTCATTGATGATGCCGATGACCTGCTGGTAGGGCGACAGGGAGTTGAGGACTTCCTGGCCCATGGCGCGCTGCCGGACGTTCTCGATGAGCTGTTTGACAACCTTGAAATTGACGTCGGCTTCGAGCAGGGCGACACGCACTTCGCGCAGGGCGGCGTCCATGTTTTCCGCGCTGAGACGGCCTTCGCCGCGCAGGTTCTTGAAGACACGCTGCAGTTTGTCGGACAGATTGTCGAACATGTTTTGGTTCAGGGTCGCTACGGCAGCCTTGGTACGCCCGGAGGTCCTGCGATTGACCTTTATTGTAGCGGATAGGGCGGATTTGCGGTTTTCCGGGGGAACTGCCGGGGAGGCTTGATAGGCTTGCAGATGGAAAGGAATTAACGAGGAGCGGTGATCGGGGGATTGGGATTCTTTCACTTTGTGGCAAACCAGTGGAAAGACCCGCTGGGGTCGCTAAGGCACCAGTTGTCGCGTGAACCCAGGCTAGAACGCCGATTGAGGGATCTTCCGGGCCGCGATTTTCTGATCGTGCTGCCGGAGTGCTTTAACTTCGCGGGAGATTACAAAAACATGGCCCTCGAACCCAAAATTTCTGCAAACGATGCCTTACGGCAGCTTGCTGACCTCTCCCGTGAGTATCGAATCGTATTCGTCACAGGCGTGCTCCACGCAATCGACAATTTTAATTCTGCGTACCTTGTCGATCACGACCTCGGCACTCCTACTCCGTGGCGATTGCTGTGTCACAAAATGGTCCCAGATCATACTGACCAATATAAGATCTGCGATGAAGAACCGACAAATTGCCGAAACCCTTCTCACTGGAAGGGTGCTTACGTTGGGGCCTTGATATGTGTCGACGCCCATCGGTCACTCACTATGGAAAACCGCCTCAAGGAATGCAAATGCGGCGGCCCGTCGGTTCTCTGCATACCGGCATGGGCGGACTCTGCTTCAAATCTATTTGCTTCCGACCGTTGGAAACGGTCCGAAAGGCCCATATCGCGTGTTGGCTAACTCTGATTCGAACGTCCAGAGTTTCATAACCAATAGACAGGGTGACAAAGTTGTAAAAAGCGGCAACCCGCATAACGTCCTCTTTGTGAGGACCTGGGCTGAACTGGACACCGCGAAAACATAAATGACCGGGGCTGCGGCTTAATCGGTCCAGGGTTTAAACGAATCACGCAAGGAGCGCAAGAAGATCGCGGTCGGTAAGCACGGCGATTCCGAACCCGGCGAGGAACTCTCTCACTGCTTGAGTTTCAAAGTGAACGTCACCAGTGCAGATTGCATCCACGCGGGCCGCGACGGCGGCCTCGATGACCGCCTGGTCCTTCGGGTCGTCGATCACCTGTGCCACTGGCCGAATCGAAACTTCCTCGCTGGCCGCTGACAAGAACTGACAGTACCGCTGGATCTCATCGTCAGACAGGGGCCATCGCGCCCGCATCCGCGGGCGACTCAATACGTCAGCTACCTCGCTCAGGATGTGCGACGAAACCACCAGCACGTGCTCGTCGTTATCGCGGATTCGGTCCAGAATCTTCCTTGCAAGTCCGTCAGGAGAAATCGCCGCACGAACGAGAATGTTCGTATCGAGGAGTATCCTCACCGGTGAGGGTGGCGGACCTCGCGGGCTACATCATCGGCCAGCTGCTCGGGATCCTCAACAGTCGACGCCTTCGATTCCATTAGTCCGAGATGGTCGTGCAGCCGGCGCCAGGCTTCCGTGCGCGCTTCGCCGCCGGGGGCTTCGTGGGCGCGGGAGGCCCAGATACCCAGTTCTTCATCGTCGGCGAGTTCACGACCGAGAAGAGCCTCCACAGCCCGTCTGGCAGGCAGAGGAAGCTCGCTGGTCCGGTGGATGGAGAGGTTCTGCATTGAAAACGAATCTCTGGCCTAATTCTACGCCATTTTGTCGACAGCGGGCTTACTTCTGGTGACCGGGCATGTGCTTGCGCAACACCGTGTTGATGAGCGTCTGCCAGCCGCGGCCCGCCTGCTGGTAGGCGGCAAGCACCTCCGGGTCAAGGCGAATCGTCTGGTTCACCTTGCGGTTTGCCTTCGGTGGGCGGCCTCTGCCGCGCCGAAACAGTTCTTCCGTTGCCTTCGCGCCGATAAGCCCCGGCAGCACTTCAGCCGCCGGACGGGCCTTGGCCATATCCTTCCGCGTCCATTCGGGATTGTCTGCGTCAGGGCGCGAGGGGCCAGGTTTTCGAGTGTTGCTCATACAGTTTTTCCTCATTCCGGTTGGCTTTCCTGAAGCTGATAACGCGAAGTTCATCCTTTCGCGGGGTGACAACGACGGTGTGCAGGCGACCATGCAGGAGAGCCAGAACACGCAAGCGCAGTTCACCGTAGTCGTGGCGGGTGTCCTCCACGATGAGTGCGGCTTCCCAATCGAGTTCTGCCGCAAGCGCAAAGGACAAGGCCGCGCTCGGCAATGTTCTTCGCGTTTTTGGCAGGGTCGAGGGTAAAACGCATCTGAATTATTGCTACAGCAATAATTGCACACTGTCAAGGATGGACCATCCAGAAACGAAGGGAACGACCGAACGCCCGTTGCTACCGGAGCGGCAGATAAACTATGCCGAATCCCCAGTCGGCTTCCGTCGCGCAATCGTCGAGCAGCAGAATATCCTCGACCGCCAGACTGATCGCGACGGAGTCCCGCACCAGAACAATGGGCGCGCAAACCGACTCTCGCGCTAACCGCTCATTCCTCGCAGACACCATCGTGGACAAATCGTGGGTAAGTACGACCCGGTCACTCGCAGTGGCCCACGCCAGTAGTGCAGTATCGGCTTGGCCGGAGACCTCCGCGACGTCCTGCGCCCGGACCACGTCGAACCCTGGCGAGCGCCGCAGCAGCCCGCGAATAACGGCGCCCCGGAAATTCTCGTCAGCCAGCCATTTCACTGGCTCTTGCGGCGTGCCAGCAGGCGATCCCGCAGGCCAGGCGGCGACCACCTTTCCAGATTGGTGGCCAAAAGCTCGTCCTCGTTATGCTCGCGCCTTGCCAGGTACTCGCCTATTTCCTTGCTGTGCTTCAGGTAATAGCCGATAACCTGGTATACGTCGGGGAGTTCGAGAGTCGGATAGTCCTGAACGATCTCTTCAGGCGTCGCGCCGCGATTGAAAGCACGGACTACGAGGTCCAGGGTGACACGAGTCCTTCCGACCCGGTACACGCCGGATTCGTCTTTCCCCAACGGAATGGCATCGACAACTTCGACTGCAGCCATATTTCAATTGTCACACTTTACGCGCAGAGCGCGATCGGCGCGGCGGCTGACTCTCCATGGCTGCCCGCAGGATGCGATTGATGCGAGTCTGGTAACCCCTGCCGTTGGCCTTCAGCCAATTCAGCACGTCCGCGTCGAGGCGGATCGTGAGCTGTTGCTTCGACGGCGGCCAGGGCACGGTTGCCTTGGTGAAGAATGACTCGTCGAGCGGTGGGATGTCCGAGTAGTCGATCTCGTCATCTTTCAGGCGATCAATCCTCGCCAAGTCGCTTTTGATAAGTTTCCTTCTCACGTCGATTGGCCTTTCTCATGGAAATAATCCGTACTGTGTCGTCACCGCGTGGCGTGTGGGCGATTACAACGACTCGGCCGGCCAGACGTCCCAGGGTAACCAGCCTCACTTCTCCATAATCGAAGCGGCTGTCCAGAAACGTAACGCACGGCCCGATCAGCACCTGTTCGGCGTCGGCGAAATCCAGGCCATGTTTGGCGAAGTTGCTGCGATTCTTCGCTTCGTCCCATTCGTAGTTCATCATCGCACGCTGTAACGTCTTTTGTAACTACAGGGGCGGAAAAACGATGGATACGCGGGATTACGCGGCGGTCCGCAGTACAGCGGCGCTCGGCAGACTCGTCTCTTCAACGCGCGGCAGCAGAATCTCGAACGAGGTTCCCAGACCCACCACGCTGTGCACGTTAATCTCTCCGCCACTCTCGCGCACGATCTTGCCGACGATCGAGAGTCCCGTGCCGTGTCCGTGGCCGCGGGGTTTTGTCGTGAAGCAGGGGTCGAAGATGTGTTCGCGGATGTCGGGTTCAATGCCGGCGCCGTTATCGGCCACGACCACCCGGACGAACTTCTCGATTCCGCTGCCCGTTTCCCGATCCACATTCGATGTGGAGACGAGCAAATCGCCGCCATCCGGCATCGCGTCCCACGCGTTCAGAATGAGATTGAGAATAACCTGATCGATCTCGCGGGAATCGCCGCGCACACGGCCCGTCTGCGGGCTCAGTTCCAGGGTGACGCGAACCGACGGTTCGAGCGCGGCCCGGACGAGATGCGTGACGCGCTGGCAAACCTCGCGGGCGTTCAGGAGCTTTTTGGAAGGGGCGGCCATGCTCAGGATGGCGGGATGGGTTCGGGGATACGGATTCACTCATTGCCGTAGTGCGCCGGACACGGGACTATTCTCACCAGAATGCGAAGCCCGTTCCCGTGGAGATAAAATAATCGGTTGAAGCCATGCCGAACACCTTAACGACCACCCGACTGTGCAGCGCCGCCGCCATTCTTCTCGCCTCCTGCCTGCTGTTTCCAGGGCCGGCACGGGCGGACGATTTTCCGGAGGGAGACGGGAAGGACACCCTCATGAAAGTGTGCACCGCATGCCATGGCCTCGAGTCGATTCCCCATCTCAGGTACAGCAAGCAGGAGTGGCAGTCGCTTGTTTACCAGATGCAGGACAACGGAGCCGACGCGACGGGCGACGAGCTCGATTCGATCATCGCTTACCTGACCAAAAACTTTGGCAAAGATCCAGCCGCGGACAGGGTGAACGTGAACACGGCCACGGCCAGTGAAATCGAACAGGGGCTTGGGCTGGCCACGAAAGAGGCGGCGGCCATTGTCCAGTACCGCACGAAGAACGGTAACTTCAAGACGATCGACGACCTGAAGAAAGTGGACGGCGTCGATGCGAAAAAGCTCGATGCCGCGAAGGACCGCGTCGCTTTCTGAAGCGCAAGTCGGCAGGCGGAACCGCCTGCCCCACATGTGGCTCAGTTCCCGATGTACTTCGAGTAGAGGCTGCGAGCCAGACCGACGTCGGTCGTGCCCTTGATGATGGCGCGGCCATCGGGAAAAACCGTGATGTCGTGGCCGCCGTTCGAAAAACGCAGCGCGAATTCGTTGCATCGCACCACGCCCAGACCTTCCAGTTGCCGGGCCAGATCCGCCAGATTCAGAGGACGCAGCCGCTCGTGGATCTGCACCGCGTTGCGCCCGCATAAACTCACCGGCGCGCGGCGGCCCTCGAGGTAAATGAATTCGCGGCGCGCGCAGGCAGGGCAATCGGGGTCGCGCGCGGGCATGGCGGTCTCGCGGACCGGCCCGTTCCAGAGGTCCGCAGTGAAAATCCGGCGGCGCACGGATGCGGCGCGCCCGCTCAGGATTTTGAGGGCTTCCATCGCCTGAATCGAGCCGATCAGGCTGGTCACGGGACCGAGGATGCCGGCGGTCTCGCAGGTTGGCTGGGCTCCGCGCGGGGCCTCCGGATAGATACAGCGGAAACACGCCGAATCGTCCGGCAGGATGGGCATGGCGATCCCGTAACCGCCAACCGCCGCGCCGTAGATCCAGGGGATGCGCGCGCGGACCGCGAAGTCGTTGATCAGCAGGCGGGTTTCGAAGTTGTCCGTTCCGTCGAGAATGACGTTCGCGCCGCCGAGCAGTTCATCGGCGTTCCCGGCATGCAGGTCGGAGATGCAGGCTTCGATGCGGATCGTCGAGTTGGCTTCGAGCAGATGCCTGCGCGCCGCTTCGGCCTTCGGCAGCCCCTCGCGCGCGTCGTCTTCGGTGTAGAGCAGTTGGCGTTGAAGATTGCTCTCCTCGATGTAATCGCGATCGATGAGCCGGAGCGTTCCTGCGCCGGCGCGCGCGAGCAGTGACGCCTGAACCGTTCCGAGCGCGCCGCAACCAACGATGACGGCCACCGAGGCGGCGAGTTGCTCCTGGCCTTCCGCGCCGATGGGAGCATAGCGAATCTGGCGGCTGTAGCGTTCCTGCGATGACAAAATGCGGCGTCCTGGAGCCATTGTAGGGTGCCCGGCGGCCGGTCCTGTCCTGCAGGTTAAATGGAGCTGGCGGAGGGGATTGAACCCCCGACCCTCTGATTACAAATCAGATGCTCTACCAGCTGAGCTACGCCAGCGCAAACTCCAAAACTCCATGCTAACAAAACAGCCGCGCCGTACAGGCGCCATAGTCGCCCGCCGTCGGCAGGGCACGGATTTCGTCCTCCTCCAGATAACGTATGGGTGCGGCGCGATCCAGCCTCTGCGCGACGCGCGCGAGTCCTGCCAGCGTGGCACAGGCTAAATCGGTCACCCTCTCATTCACGACCACGCCGGCCCCTTCCACGATCAGAAACGGATCGCACGCCGGCGCGGGCGAGGAGGCCTTCACGGTATCCGCCAGTTCGGAACGCGGAAAGGAGCGGATCTTCGGCGACAGGAAAATCGACTGACAGGGATAGAGCACACCGGGCGAAACGATCTCGATGGATAACGGGTCCGTCGCCAGAGCGTGTATGCAATCGTCTTCGGGCAATCGCCAGCCCGAACCCGCCACGCACTGCGCGAGGAACCGGTCGTCGGGCGGCGGCACGGGCCGGGGCTCGATGGCAAGCCGCTCCTCCACCTGGCGCAGAAGCGTCTCGGCCGCGCCGCAGTCGTCGCCGCAGACCGTCAAACCGTGGTTGGCGAGCACAAGCACATTGGTCCGGGGAGAGCGGGCCAGCGCCGCTTCGATTTCACGCGCCAGCGGCAGTCCCGAAGCCACAAACGGAATCCATTGCCAGGCGAGGCCGGCCAGGCGTTCGGCAAGCGCGGCAGGGCCGTCGCGCCGCACTGCCCAGGCGATGGTATTGACGGAATGGACGTGCAGCACGACCGCCTGCGGCAGCACCGCGTGCATGGCGGTTTCAACGGAGGCGCGCATTTCTCCGGACGTGAGGGATCTCCGCCCGCCTGGATCGTTCGTCTGCCACACGCGTTTTCTGGTCTCCGCAAGGTCCAGGGGAATGAAGATGTCTTCGCGCCGCGCGTGGGCCAGCCACTTACCCGAGGCCTTGATCCAGAGAGCCTCGCCGCACTTGATCGAAGTGTTTCCTGTGGCAGCCTGGGTGAGGGACGGATCTGCGCCGAGACGCGCCGAGAGGTCCGCCAGATCGGCGACCCTGGAATCTACGGCCATGCGTGATGCGCCGTCCGACACGATCTTGATTATTGCAACCCCGTTTGCCCCGGTGCTGCTGCCCTAAAGTGACGCGGTCCAAGCGCCGATAAGAAATCGTGAGGAACGACATATCGCCGGACGAGCGATTGCAAGTCCCGGCCGCGTCCACTCCGAAGATTCTGATCGTGGACGATGGCCCGGTCAACGTCGAGCTGCTGGAGGGGGTGCTTCAGGAAGAGGGATTTCGCACGCTGCGGGCGAATGACGGACCCACCGGACGCGCCATCGGACGTGCCGAGCGTCCCGATCTCATCCTGCTGGACGTGGTCATGCCGGGCGAGAGCGGGTTCGAGACCTGCACTCTTTTGAAGTCGGACCCTCTGACGGCCGATATTCCTATCATCTTCCTGTCGAAACTCGACGACCTGGCCAACAAAGTGAATGGACTCCGGATCGGCGGCGTGGATTTCATTTCGAAGCCAGTTCATGGCGAGGAGGTGCTGGCGCGCGTCCGCGTGCATCTGCGCATTCGGGAAAATAACCGCGCAGCCGTTCGCCAGCAGCAGGCGCGCCTCGAGGAGCTGCGGCACGCACAGCAGTCCATTCTCGTACGTCCGGAGGACTGCCCCGAGGCTTCGTTCGCGGTGTACTACGAGCCGCTCGAAGAAGCAGGCGGGGACTTCTATGACGTCGTCCCGGTGGATTCCGGAGTCTTCGGCTATTTTGTGGCGGACGTAAGCGGGCACGGGACGAGCGCCGCGTTCCTCACTTCCGCGGTGAAGGCTTTGCTGCGGCAGTATACGGGGCCGCTCTATTCGCCCGAGGACACCATGCGGGGGGTCGATGCCGTCATGCGCCAGATGCTGGGCGAGGAGCAATACCTGACGGCGTGTTACGCGCACCTGAACCGGCGCACCCGGCGGCTCTCGGTAGTCAGCGCCGGGCATCCGCCGCTCATTCTGGTGAGCGCGGCCGGTAAAGCCCAGATTGTGCGCATGGACAGCAGTGCCCTCGGCACGTTCAGCGCCGTGACGCTGCAGAGAAAAGATATCCGGGTTTCGCGCGGAGACCGTTTCTTCGTCTATAGCGACGGACTTATCGAATCTTCGCCGGGCGGCGGGCGGCGAGCCGGGATTGACGCCCTGATCGAAGCGTGCATTCTGCACCGGGACGAGCCTTTGGCGGAAGCCGTTTCAAGCATTGCGGCACAGCTTCGTCCATGCGGGAAGAAGGCCAGTGACGATCTGTTGCTCCTGGCCGCAGAAGTGACCCAATGAGCCGTTACCCAGTGAGCCGGCCCGTTTGCGAACTGCGCGCCGAGGTGCCTGCAACGCTCGCGGCAGTGGAGGAGTATGTGGCGCGCTTCCGGCTCTGGTGCGTAAACATCCGTGAGAATTTAGCCTTCCCCGGAGAACTGCTGCTCCGTGAGGCCCTTACAAATGCCGCCATGCACGGAAGTCGCGGCGAGCCAAGAAAGAACGTCCGTTGCATCGTGCGGTTGAAGCCGGGCCGCCTGGTGATCGCAGTTTGGGACGGCGGCGCCGGCTTCCGCTGGCGCGAAGTATGGGGACTTACCGTGGCGGTCTCGGCCGTGCGGGGCCGGGGAATCGAGATATTCCGGCGTTATGCGAGTGGCGTTCAGTTCAATTCGCGGGGGAATGGAGTAACGCTGGTCAGGCGTTTTTAACGACATGGAGCAAAAGATCATGAGCGCAGAATCGACTACACAGAAAGACAACCGGGCGGTAATCCGGCCCGAAGCCGACGTCGTCGCGGCCTCCGTGGCCGACTTACGGTCCAGGATGCGCGGACTAATCGGCGCCGGAGTCCGCGATCTGGTCGTGGATTTGAGCGGCGTGCAGATGGTCGATTCCGCCGGCCTTGGGCTGCTGATTTCGGCGCATAATTCGCTGCGGAAGGCGGGCGGTCAGCTCTCGGTGGTGCGCGCTTCGACAGACGTCTACGAATTGCTCCGGACGATGCGCATCCATCAGCATTTCAGCGTGTCGGCGGATTGAACCCGGAACGGCGATAAAGACATGAGCGATCTTAGCCCTGACGACGATTTGATATTGGAGTATCTGGCCGAAAGCCGCGAGCACCTGGCCACCATCGAAAACGACTTGCTCGCGATGGAGCAGGCTGGCGCGGCCATTGATGAACAACTGGTCAACCGCGTGTTCCGCGCGGCACATTCGATTAAAGGCGGCGCGGGTTTTTTCGATCTGGTCCGCATAAGAGAACTGGCGCATAAGACGGAGAACGTGCTCGATCTGATGCGTTCGGACCAGATGACGCCGGATTCGGAGAATGTCGGCATCCTGCTTCTGGCCTTCGACAAACTTCGGGAACTGATTTCCAGTTACATGGAAAGCAACGGTGCCGATATTTCGGAATTCGTTGCGGCCCTCACGGGTCTGACGGAGGACCACCTGCCCGCCTAGCGGAAGGGCACGGTTCGCGAGGAAAGCGCGAGCCCGGCCATGAAGACCGAAAGTCTGATGCGGGTCTCCGCGTTCGATCTCGACCAGGCGCGCCGCGCCGGTAAAAAGGTTTGCCTGATCGCGTACGATCTGATCGCCGATATTCAGCGGCGCGGCCGGACACCCCTTGGAGTATTGAGGAATCTGGCCGATTACGGAACGATTCTGGATACGCAGTTCGACCTGGATTCGGTGGGAACGCTCGATGACGAGCCATCCAACAAGATCATGCTCGAAGTCGGCTTCGCGAGCGTGCTGGATACCCGTTCGTTAAGCCGCATTCTGAGTCTCGATCCATCGCATATACGGGTCATTGAAGAAGACGCTTTGGCGGAGGTAAAAGCGATCCCCTCCGTACAAGTTCCGGCAGAAGTGGCTCCGGCGCCGCTTCGCCCGGAGGTCGCCGAGCCAGCCGCAAAAGCGGCGCAGGCGTCGCAGGCCAGTCAGGGGGACACGACCATCCGGCTCAATGTCGGACTGCTGGATTCGCTGATGACCCTGGCCGGAGAATTAGTCCTCAGCAGGAACCAGCTCAACGACGCCATCGCGAACAAAGACGATAAGGGCATCGGGGCTGGTGCGCACCGTCTGAGCATGGTCACATCCGAGCTGTAGGAGGCCGTTTCGCTGACTCGCATGCAGCCGGTGGGCACGCTGTTCACGAAGTTTCCCCGGCTGGTCCGCGATTTAGCCAAGAGCCTCGGCAAGGACGTGAACCTGCTGCTCGAAGGCGGCGAAGTCGAACTCGACAAGAGCATTCTCGAAGGACTCAGCGATCCGCTGACCCACATGGTTCGCAATTCGGTGGATCACGGCATCGAATCGCCGACCGCGCGTGCGGCCGCCGGGAAACCGCCCGCGGGCGTAGTGACATTGCGGGCCAGACACCAGGCAGGCCAAGTGGTCATCGAAGTCGCGGACGACGGCAAGGGCGTTTCGGCGGATAAAGTGGCCGCCTCCGCCTTGTCGAAAGGGCTCGTAACCGCCGAGCTGATCCAGAACATGGCGGATCGCGACAAACTTGCGCTCATCATGCTGCCCGGCGTTTCCACGGCCGAGAAGGTGACGAACGTCTCCGGCCGCGGGGTCGGCATGGACGTGGTCAAAACCAACCTCGACAAGCTGGGCGGAAAGATCGAAATCGACTCGGCTCCTGGCAAGGGTACGTCGTTCCGCATCAAGCTGCCGCTCACGCTGGCCATCATCCCCTCGTTGTTGATCTCCGAATCCGGGGAGCGCTTCGCCATTCCTCAGGTCAATGTCGGCGAGTTAATCCGAATTCCCGCGGATCAGATTGCGGCTCGGATCGACCGCGCCGGCGATTCCGAAGTAGTGCTGCTGCGCGACCGGCTGGTGCCGCTGATTCACCTGAGCGACGCTCTCGGAACGCCGCGGCGGGAAGGCGGTTCGAAGGCATTGAATGTGGTCCTGGTGGATACGGGAGCCTTCGAATACGGCCTGGCCGTCGAGAACTTGCACGACACGGTCGAGATCGTGGTTAAACCAATGGGAAGACACGTGCAGCGCCTGCACGACTATGCCGGCGCCACCATTCTGGGCGACGGAAGGGTAGCTGTCATCCTCGATGTCGCCGGACTGGCGGAAAGGACCGGCCTCGCCGGAGGAAGCGTTTCAGCCGTGCATGACGCTGTCGCAGAGGACGGCGCGTTGGGCGAGAACCACTCGCTGCTCCTGTTTCACAACGGCCCGGCCGAGCCCTGCGCCGTTTCCATCGAGCTCGTCACGCGTGTCGAGCGTGTCAGTCCCGCGCAGATCGACCTCCTCGGAGGCCGCAGAACCATGCAGTACGGAGGCGCGAGCCTTCCTCTGGTCACACTGCACGACGTCGCTCCCGTAGGAGATATGAAGGAGGACCAGCAGTGGGTGGTCATCGTGTTCGAGCAGTCCGGCAAGCCACTCGGCCTGCTGGCCGCCGAACCGGTAGACATGATTGAAACGAAAGTCGCTTTCGATACGAGGACTCTGCGCCAGCCCGGTATTGCGGGCTCCGGCATTCTCAACGGGCGCACCACGCTGATGCTGGACATTTTCGAACTGGCCGAAACGGTTCGGCGCCAGTGGCCGGAAGCGGCGGAGGTTCAGGAAGCCCGCGACAGCGCACCAAAGCTGAGCGGCACCGTTCTGGTCGCGGAGGATTCGGATTTCTTTCGGGGCCAGATCAAGCGTCTGATCGAAGCGGTTGGCTACAAAGTCCTGGCTGCCGGGGACGGTCAGGCAGCCTGGGAGCTGCTGGACCATCATGCCGGCGAAATCTCCGCTGTTGCCACGGATATCGAAATGCCGCGTCTGGACGGGCTGGGTCTCACGAAACGCATCCGCGGCGATGGGCGGTTTGCAGATTTGCCGGTGATCGCGCTTTCTTCTCTGGCGGCAGAGGACGAAATCGCGCGCGGGATGGCGGTTGGAGTGACCGAATATCAGGTCAAGCTCGACCCGGAACAGTTGCTTGAGAGCATCCGCAAGGCAGTCGACCACAAGAACACGCCGAGCCGCGTCTGCGTGTGATTCGGACATTCAGGACGAACAACCAGATTCCGGTGAACAAGAGTATGAGGAGAAATTTACGGTGAAATTCAGAGTGACGATTCCGGCTCGGATGGTAGCCATCGGCTGGGCCGCAGTGGCGATAACGGCGGTAGCCGGTTTGCTCGTCGAGCGCTCCGTGGTCCGCCGCCAGAGCATGGATCTTGCACGCAATGCCATGCAGGGCATCGTTCTCGCGGCCGAAAGCACGCGGGCCAGCGTGGGATCGATGAATGCCAGTGGCGATTTCGACCGGGCGGCGCTGCTGGCCGAAGCCAGGAAGTCTTCCGATTTCCGTGCGACCCGGCTCTACGGGACGATCCCGATTGTGGCCGCATGGCGATCCGTGCAGCACGTCGCCGACAAACAGGGGTACGAGTTCCGGACTCCGTCTCACGACCCAAGGAACGTGAAAAACACGCCGACTGCAGACGAGGAAAAGATACCGGCCACGCTGGCGGCAACCAAACAGGACTACTTCGGCGTCGACGAGGCAAGGAATCAAATGGTGTATGCACGGTCGATTACTTTGACGACGGAGTGCATGCCATGCCATGGCGATCCGGCAACCAGCCTCACCAAAAACGGAAAAGATCCCGTGGGCTTTCGCATGGAGGGATGGCGCGAGGGCGAAGTGCACGGCGCCTTTCTGTTGCGAGCCGGAATGGATCAGGTCGACCAGCAGGTGAAAGCCGGTATGGAAAAAACGGCGATCTGGCTGATCCCGATTGCGCTGTTGATCGGCTTCGGCGCTTTTCTCGCTGCCGGCCGCGTGAAGGCGCCGCTGGCGGAGGCTGTCCGGGCCTTGCAGAGGGTGTCGCGGGGCGACCTCACGGAAGTGTCGTTCACCCACAACAACGACGAAATCGGCCACATGACAATGGCTGTGCAGACGATGTCGGCAAGCCTGCGGGGGACGATCCACGATCTTTCCGGCGGAGCGGGGGTGTTGTCGGCTTCTTCCGAGGCGATGCTGGCCAGTTCCGGGCAGATGGCCGCGGGCGCTCGCCATGCCTCCGACAAGGCCCACTCGGTCGCCGCCGCGGCCGAAGAGATGAGTTCCAATGCCGCATCGGTGGCGGCGAGTATGGAGCAAGCCACGACCAATCTGGCCAATGTCGCATCGGCCACTGAACACATGACGTCGACCATCGGCGAAATCGCGGGGAATTCCGAGAAGGCGCGCCGGATCACCGACGAAGCGACTCGGCACGCTGCGCGGATCACGGAACAGATCAACCAGTTGGGCGAGGCAGCGCGCGAGATCGGCAAGGTAACAGAGGCCATCACGGAGATCTCCTCCCAGACGAATCTGCTGGCGCTCAATGCAACCATCGAAGCGGCCCGCGCCGGATCGGCGGGCAAGGGATTCGCGGTAGTGGCGAATGAAATCAAGGCGCTGGCGCAGCAGACAGCGGCGGCGACCGAGGATATCAAGACTCGCATCGCGGGCGTGCAGTCGGCAACCGCCGGCGGCATTACGGAAATCGAAAAAGTTTCGCGTGTGATCGAAAGGTGAGCTCTATTGTGGCGTCGATCGCGGCGGCCATCGAAGAACAGGTGGCGGCAACCAAAGGCATCGCGGGCAACATAGGCGAAGCTTCGCTTGGAATGACCGACGCCAACAAGCGCGTGTCCGAGACTTCGCAGGTGTCGCGCGAAATTGCGCGGGACATTATCGATGTGGATCGCGCGGCGGGCGAAATGGCGAGCGGCAGCGATCAAGTGCGATCGAGCGCGGAGGAACTCTCGAGGGTGGCGAAAAACTCACGCTGACGGCGGCCCGCTTTACCGTTTGATTCGGAAAGGAAAATTTCACGGTTGAAACCTTGGTTCAGCAAACTGCCCAGACCGTACTGCTCGCCACTTTCTTCGTGCGAAACGCGCTCTGCGCGCTCGATGCGTCAGTGGTACAGGAGGTGATTCGACCGGGATCGGTCACGCCCGTCCGGCACGCTCCAGCCGAGGTTTGCGGCGTGATCAACCTGCGCGGAAAGATCGTCACCCTGCCCTGAAGGCCCTGCGCTGCACCCGTTACACTCTGGTACTCACCGACTGCCAGATGCCCGGGATGGATGGCTACGAGCTGACGCGCCTCATTCGCGATCCTTCCTCAAACGTCCTCGATCGCGGGATTCCGATAGTGGCCGTAACTGCTCATGCCTTGTCCAGCGACCGGGACAGATGCCTCGCCGCGGGAATGGACGATTACATCGCCAAGCCCATTCGTCCGGCGGTGCTCGGGGAAGTTCTGGAACGGTGGAGCGCCGGCAGGAAGGAAGGTCGCGTAACCTCAACTCCAGTGCACCCTGGGCCGGCGCTACCTTCCGCGACCGACTTCGACGAGGCCGATCTGCTCGAACGCGTGATGGGGAATGAGGATCTGGCGCGCCGCGTAGCCGCAAGGTTCGTGGAGGACATGCCGAGGCAACTGGCCGCGCTGGCGGATGCCGTCCGGCGGGCCGAGGCGCAAACCACCCGGCAAGTCGCGCACGGCATCAAGGGTTCGGCCGCCAACGTGGGCGGAATGCCGCTGTGCCACGTCGCATCGAAACTGGAGAAACTGGGAGCGGCGGGGGATATGGAATCAGCCGCCGGGATTCTGGCGGATCTTTCGCGCGGCTTCGACACGCTCAAGTCCCGGCTTGAGCAGTTCTGCGACAGAGACGATGAAAGATAGAAAACTGGTGGGCCCTGCGGGATTTGAACCTGCAACCAACGGATTATGAGTCCGCTGCTCTAACCATTGAGCTAAGGGCCCAAACTGTTTATTTCAAAAACTTACGGCGATTTTGCCGCACTGCAGTTTTACTGCCTATGCCCAATTCTATGCCCACCCCGATTCGCGGAGGGAGCTGATTGGATACTTCCAGCTTCTCAAAGGCGCGCTCGACCGACTCCGGCGACGGATGCACGTAATGCTGCGAAATCGTGATGCCGTTGCGGCTGGCAATCTTCATGATTGTGAAGGTATCCACACCCAGCATACCGAGCCGGGACGGCATTGTGTGACGTAATGAATGCGCCACGAAGTCGGCCGGCATTTTAAGGGACTCCCGCACCTTCGCATGCGGATGATCGAGCGGCGTCACGAGCATGGGTTTGCCGGTCCTGCCCGGGAATACGAATTCCGAAGACGACTCTTTAGGGCGGGCAGCCAGCATGGCTTGTACCCGTGCGGTCAGGCTCACGGTTCGCGGCGCCGGACCGACTTCCTTTTCTGCGCTTCTTGAAGATAGTGGAATCTCGCGGTCGGAGCCGGATTCATATGAACGTCAGGCCGGCGGATCTTCGGCAGGCGATTAGCCCACCTTTCATCCAACCCGCCGGAAGCATTCGCTCCGATCTCAGGGTAATGCTTACAGGATGTTCGGCAGCAGAATGAAAAATCTGCAAAACTTTTATTTGCGTTCTCACGCACAGGGGGCCTGCCAACTATGCAAGCGTATGTAAGACAAGCGAGTCTGTCCGGGATATTCCTTCTGTGCTCTGTCGCCGCGGCCCAGGATGCGCAGCTCGCGGCTGTCGGCAAGACGGTTCTGTCCCTTCGCGATTACGCCAGGGCCAACCTCAGCTTCCACGGCGCTGTACCCGAAGTTACCGTCGCCAAACACGAGATTCGCGACTGGATCGAATCCCGGCTGGCATCCTTTCCCGAGAACGGCGATGAAGCCATGCTTGCGAATGATTTCCAGACCGGAATCTCGAACGCCAAACTTTTCTGCGACGACCAAAGCGACTGTCTTCCCACTTCGCTCGGATTCCTCGACGTCATCCAGGTGAATCGCGACCACGGCTTTTTGATGATCACGACGGCCGTCGGTATAGGCATCCGGTGCGGCTACGACGACTCCGCTTACGTTTACGAATGGAAAGCCAACAAGTGGCAGCGGATCTGGGAGAGCGAACAGAACGATTATTCGGAGGCCGCCTATCAACCCCAGACTCTGCATGCCGTCAAGGTTTCCGATGCGGCGCCGGATGGCACGCGACTGATTCTCACGCTGGGCACGCCCACCGGATGCGGCGGCGCATTTGTGCCGCTCTACTATCGCGTCTGGCGCACGGGCTCGCCCGTCCCTGTTATAGATAAGTCCGAACTTCTGAATGATGAGAGCGAACCGCCGGTCATCGGCAAGCTGACAGCGGACGACCTTCTGATCGAATTCTCGGCCGGAGGCACTGGCTACGGCGACACACACAAAGCTTTGCGGCATTTTGAATTTCGCGGCGCCACGGTGATTCAGACCGATCCGATCGCTCCAACGCCGCGCGATTTCGTGGAAGAGTGGCTGGCCGCGCCATGGAAAGACAGCGCCGGGCGCTCCGACTCTCCCGCGCTTCAGGAATGGCACGCGAAGCTGCATCGCGACGATGGCCAGGGTGATTACCCGGAGCCCGCGCTTGGCTGCAAAAGTGATCCGTCGCTGGTCGAGATCACAACGCATTTCGAAGGGCTGCCCAAACACTATTTTCTGGTGCGAACGAAACAGCCTCTGCGCTTTAGCATGGCTAACGTCGCCGATCAGCCCTTCGCCGACTGCACCCAGCCCGATCCGGCGGCAGACCAGCAACCTTCTCTGATGCCGGCCAACCAATGAAAACTCTTCGACCCGCTTTTTTGGTATATCATGGAAAACGCTTAGCGCATCTTTTATAAGGAGTTCCAAATGAATCGTCGAACAATGTTGATTCGTGTTGCGGCGGGGCTGTCCGTTGCCGCGGCGCTGGTTTTCACCGTTACTGCTGCCGGCACAGGGACTGCAAGCCTCGTGTCCGGTAAAGCTCAGCTCATGTCCGCGGGCCCGCTCGCCTTCGGTCCCGATGGCGTACTTTTCGTGGGTGATTCGATCGGCGGCGCGGTGGTCGCGCTGGATACGAATGACCACACGGCCCCGAAAGGCGCCGTCAAGATCGACGTCGACGGAGTCGATGCCAAAATCGCGGCACTGGCAGGTGTGACGCCGGATCAGATCGTCATCAACGATCTTAAAGTGAACCCCATTTCCAGGAACGTCTACCTGTCCGCTTCGCGCGGCAAAGGGCCGGATGCCATGCCGCTCATCGCGCGCGTGGACAGCAAGGGCGATGTCTCCCTGCTTTCGCTCGATAAAATTCCGAACGCATCGGTCAGCCTGACCGACGCTCCGGCGGCGAATCCCACCGCCCGGCAGAATCCGCGCATGATGACCATCACCGATATGAGCTATGTGAACGGCAACGTGATGGTGGCCGGCCTGTCGAACGAAGAGTGGTCTTCCGCGCTGCGCTCCATTCCGTTCCCGTTCAAGACTGCGGAACAGGGCGCCACGCTGCAGATCTGGCATGCGTCGCACGGCCGGTATGAGACCCAGTCTCCGGTGCGGACCTTCGTCCCGTACACGATCTCGGGTCAGCAGTACATTCTGGCCGCCTACACCTGCACGCCTCTGGTGAAGATTCCGGTCAGCGACCTGAAGCCGGGCGCCAAGGTGAAAGGCGTGACCATCGCCGATCTCGGTTCGGGCAATCAGCCGCTGGGTATGGTTCCTTACAAGAAGGATGGCCACGAATACATTCTGGTCGCCAACACCTCGCTCGGTCTGCTGAAGCTGAAGGCCGATAACCTCGAAACCTACAAGCCGATCGATTCGCCGACGGTCACCAACGTGGCCGGCGTCCCTTATGACACGCTCAGCAACAAGAACGTCCAGCAGCTGGCGAAGCTCGACGACGCGAATGCGGTGATCCTTACCGGAAAGCCCGGATCCGGTCCGGCCTTTAACCCGGGACCGGCCGTTGGTCCGCTGAACATCTCGACCATCGCGCTTCCCTAAGCAGCAGAGCTTTGCGAAAGTTCCACCTTGCCGCGATTGCGGTCCTCCTCGTAACGGGGATGACCGCAATCGCGGAATCTTTCTCTGTCCAGCTCGAAGGCGGCGCATTCAAAGTTGCGGGATGGCAGCCGCCGCGCACCGAACCCTCAAAGGGCTGGTCTTCTGTTTTCGCGGTCTATGCAGGCAGCGGCGATGTCCCGCCGTTGCTCGGCAGCTATGCCGTCGAAGGCGGATCCCTCGTCTTTCATCCCCGTTATCCCTTCGCGGCCGGTGTGCATTATCGCGCGGTGTTTCATCCGCCGGGCGGCGGCGCTCCGATCGGGAAGACCTTCGACGGGCCTGCGCGTGACGTCACTCCCGCAGCGCGCGTCGAGCGTATCTATCCGTCGGGCGACGTTCTTCCCAGCAACCAACTCAGGCTTTATATTTATTTCTCCGCGCCCATGAGCCGGGGCGAGGCGGCCGCGCGCATCCACATCCTGGACGACAAGGGCAAGCCTCTGCCGGGCGTGCTGCTTCCCGGCGAAGAACTGTGGGATCCGAATTTTCGCCGGCTCACGATGACCTTCGATCCGGGACGCATCAAGCGCGGGCTTACCTCGAACGAGGCTATGGGGCCTCCCATCACGGAGGGTAAACACTACACTCTTGTGATCGATCGCGACTGGAAGGACGCTCGCGGCGCGCCAATGGTTGAGGGCTTCCGCAAGTCCTTTCGGGGCGGCCCGAGCCAGCGCGCTTCCCCGGATCCCAAGCAGTGGAAAGTGACTGCACCAAAAGCGGGCACGTCCGAAGCTCTGACCGTGAACTTCCCGGCGCCGATGAACTACCCGCTTCTGCAGCGGATGCTGCAGGTTTCCG
>Ga0181521_10001788_pt1 | contig 26313 bp, 22 predicted proteins | sample PEATcosm2014_Bin_32_FD_119764 | JGI IMG/M metagenome (GOLD analysis project Ga0181521, IMG submission 119764) | Peatland microbial communities from MTU Mesocosm Facility, Houghton, MI, USA - PEATcosm2014_Bin02_60_metaG | ecosystem: Environmental > Terrestrial > Soil > Wetlands > Peat | place...
AGTACGCCTACGACTACCTCATAGGACACAAGTCCTTGATCAAGAAGTCGGTGTACTTGCCGAACGTGGTGGCCACGACCACGAACGCCAGCAACCCCAAGATCAGTCAGTACTTCTACAAGACCTCCGCTTAAGAGCTCAAAGGCTTTCCCGGCACTGTCGGCCGGCCCCCGGCCGTTCAGTGCCTCCGGGCTCGCTCTGTGCCAGCGACCCGGCGATGACGTCGCCGGGTCGCTGGGAGCAGGTGACCGCGCGGCAGCCATGAAGCCCGGCAGCCCGAGCGGGCCGCAAAGTCCCGTTTCGAGCCCAGCGCTTCGCGAGCGTTGCGGTCAGGTGACTCGTGGGCGGTCTCGCACGTCCTCTACGCCAGCTTCGAGAACCTCGGCCATCCGCTGGACGGCGTCGAACACGTCTACAAAGCGGGTGTAGAGCGGCGCAGGGCCGAGCCTGAGCACGTCGGGTGGTCGGAAGTCTCCGATGACCATCCGACGATCGATCAAAGCCTTGCACCACGGCCAGGCCCGGGGATGGGCGACCGATACGTGGGCTCCTCTCCGATCCGGATCGGTCGGACTGGCCAAGGTGGCGCCGAGCGGCTCGAGCTGGTCTCTCACGAGGTCCACCAACATGGCTGTGAACTGCTGCGATTTCGCCCATAGCACAGGGATGCCAGCTGACTCCACGGTCTCGGCCGCGGCGTCGACGGTCAATAGACCGAGCACCGGAGGGGTACCCGCGAGGAAGCGCTCCATCCCGGTCTTCGGGTCGTAGCTCGGGCCCATGGCGAACTGGTCCTGCTGGCCGAACCAGCCCCACACCGGTTGGCGCAGCTGGACCTGCAACCCACGCCTCACGTACGCGAACGCGGGCGAGCCAGGTCCGCCGTTCAGGTACTTGTAAGTGCAGCCCACAGCGAGGTCGGCGCCCGCCTCGTCCAAGCCGACCGGAATTGCGCCGGCGCTGTGGCACAGGTCCCACAGGACCAGTGCACCGTGACGGTGGGCTGCCTCGGTGATGGCAGCGAGGTCCAGTCGGGCACCTGAGCGGAAGTTGACATGCGAGAGGCATACCAAGGCCGTGTCGGCGTCGATCGCCGAGCCCACGACTTCGCTGTCGAGGCCGTCGATTGCACTACCGTGCAGAAGGCGCAACTCACGGCCGCTGGTCTCAGCGAGTCCCTGCAGCACGTAACGGTCCGTCGGGAAGTCGTCCGCGTCGGCCAAGATGACCCGCCGGTCGGGCCGGGCGGCCAGGCTGGCAGCCGCCAGCTTGTAGAGGTTGACGGTTGTGCTGTCACAAACCACGACCTGCCCAGGCCCGGCGCCGATGAGGCGGCCGACGCGGTCACCCACCGCGGCAGGTAGGTCTATCCACCTGGACCACCCGCCAACCAGGTTCTCAGACCAGTCGCGCACTGCCGCCGCCAGCCCCTCTGCCACAGACGCAGAGGGACGGCCCAGGGAGTTGCCGTCGAGGTAGATGGGACCGGCGACGGCGAACTGGCTCCGGTAGGGCGCCAGAGGGTCGGCAAGGTCCATCGTCACTGCGGCGGCGCGGTCCACCGTCCCATTCTGGCGCCTCCAGCCGAACCGATCATCTCGACTTTCCGCCTCGAGCTCGCAACGGCTGGTGCCTCGTCCGAAGGAAGTTGCTCAAGTGACCGATTACTCCCGTCGAAAATAGAGAGAGCGAATACGAGGTCAGGGGGTCTGTGTCACTTCCTAGGGCGAATGAAGCGTGGGTTGTCACTGGACCGCGGTCATCTGGAGCTCAAACTGGGCTGCCACGCGCCTGGAGGTGGTTCCTCGCCGTCGAGACTGTCTTGGCGCTTGTCTATTTCCCGTTCGGAATCCCGCCTGAGAAGCCTTTGATCTTCGGTTGGCTCCCCTGGATGCAATGGCCGGGCCAAGTTCCAGCGTGGGGACTGCTGGGATTGACGGCAGTCATGGCGATTGCCTACGGAGTAAGGCACAACAGACCGAATGCCCCAATATCCTGGTGGCTCCTCGGCGGTGGCCTGTTCGTCTTCGTCACGGGCGACACGACTTACAGGTTCACGTGTCAGATCATGGGCCAGCAACAGGTCCCGTTCCCCTTGTTCATCGACGCGATCCACATCGCGGCGTACCCGGTGCTTGCAGCCGGGCTGCTGCTTCTCGCCCGAGCGCGAGTTCCCGACGGCGATCGAGCCGGCCTGCTCGACGCGCTCACGATCACGCTCGGCATGGGCCTGCTGTCATGGATCTTCCTCATCGGCCCAAACCTCCGTGCGCCCGGTGGACTGCTGGTGCGGTTCACCGCTGCCGCACACCCATTCGGGGACGTCCTCGTTCTGGCGGCGTTGGCGCAACTTTGGAGCGCCGGCGCCATTCGCCACACTGCAGGACGGTTGCTGGCGATAGGGGCACTGGGAACGCTTGTCTCTGACTCACTGTACGAGCTGGGCCAGCTGCACCCGGGCTGGAATTGGCACGACGGCAACGTTGTCGATCTTGGCTGGGTCATCTTCTACGCGTGCTTCGGCGCGGCGGCACTGCACCCGTCGATGCGGGCATTGTCTCAGCCGAGGTCAGTTGCGCCGCTGCGTACCAGCCGCTCCCGGACGAGGCTGCTCACCGGAATCTCGCTCATCGCACCGGCCGTTCTGCTCGCGAAGACCTTGCAAGGCGATACCGTCGACGCGCCAGTCATCGCCGTGGTCGCCGGGCTCATGTTCCTTCTCGTGATCAGCAGAATGACCGGTCTCGTGCGGGTGTACGGGCAAGCTGTGGCGCGAGAGCAAGCTCTGCGCAGGTCGGTCGCAAGCCTCGTAGCGGCATCGGACCGCGACGCGATCTATCGGGCCACGATTGCGGGCATCAGGGAGCTGGTCTCGCGAAACGGAGACGACTTCAAAGTCACGTTCGCGGTGACGAACCCGGACGGCGAACCGGCAGTTGTCATGAAATCGAGCGATGGCGGAGCAGCAGGCCAGCAGAGCTTGACGGCTCTGTGGGTGACCGCGCGACAAAGCCTGGCCGACGGCGACGTGGAGAGCTATGTCATCGAGACGAATGGCATGCGTGGCGGCTCCGCGGAGCACGAGTTGTCTGAACAGTTCGTGTGTCCTTTGGTCGCCAAGGACCATCTGCAGGGGCTGATAGTTGTCACAAGTGCCGCCAGGTTCCCCTCCGAGCTCCGGAGTGCGATCGAGATTCTCGGCGCGCAGGCAGCAATGGCCATCGGCCGCGAGACGATGGGCGAAGCCTTTCACGCGCGTCGCGGTCAGGCGCAGTTCCAGACTCTCGTGCAGAATGCGTCGGATGTCATCCTGATCGCCCGTCCCGACACGACTATCACCTATCAGACTCCTTCAGCCGAGAGAATCCTCGGGTACCGAGACGGCTCCCTCGAGGGCAGGCGGTTCACCACTCTGCTCCACCCCGACGACATCGAACAGGCCTTGGCCGAGTACACAGGCGTAGCGTCTCGAGCAGGAACATCGACCACGGCGAAATGGCGGGTCCAGCATTGCGACGGTTCGTGGCGTCACGTCGAGGTGATAACGACCAACCTGATGCACGAACCGACCCTCGAAGGTATCGTCCTCACCCTGCGGGACGTGAGTGAGCGCACGAGTCTCGAGGAGGAGCTGAAGCACCAGGCCTTCCACGACGCGTTGAGCGGGCTCGCCAATCGCGCCCTGTTCCGGGACCGCCTCGAACATGCCTTGGCACGGGCAACTCGGTCGAAGTCGTCCCTGGCCGTCTTGTTCCTCGACCTTGACGACTTCAAGCTGATCAACGACAGCTTGGGGCACACTACGGGCGATGCTCTGTTGGTGGCGGTGGCCGGACGGCTCTCGGAGTCCCTCCGGAGCGGCGACACGGCGGCCCGGTTTGGCGGTGACGAGTTCGCGGTCCTGCTCGAGGAGACCTCCAGCCCGGAGGAGGCCTGTCAGGCCGCTGAACGCCTCATCTCGGCCCTACGCGCACCACTTGTGATAGGGGATCACGAGATCCAAGTGTGCGCCAGCGTAGGGGTCGCCCTCAGCCAGGCGGGGCGCGAGGATCCGACCGAGTTGATGCAGGCGGCAGACGTGGCCATGTACGCGGCAAAGGCTCACGGCAAGGGTCGTTACGAGGTGTACAAGTCAGACCTCCAGGTGGCCATCGTGCGGCGTCTGGACAGGATCGCCGATCTCCAGCGAGCCATAGACGGCCGAGAGTTCGTCGTGCACTACCAGCCGATCGTGAACCTCGGCGGGGGCAATGCAGTCGGGCTGGAAGCGCTCGTGCGGTGGCGCCATCCGGATCATGGGCTACTGCTTCCCGACGAGTTCATCGCACTCGCCGAGGAGACCGGCCTTGTTATCCCGCTTGATCGCTGGGTGCTCAAAGAGGCATGCGTCCAGACGCGCGAGTGGCAGTTCTGTCACTCGGACGCCCGTCGCTTGTGGGTCAGCGTCAACATCTCGGCCAGGCACTTCCAAGACGAGGGATTGGTGGAAGACGTCTCGACGGCACTGCGGGAGTCCGATCTCGATCCCCAGTTCCTGGTGCTGGAGATCACCGAGGGAGTGTTCGTCCAGGAGGCCGAGTCCGTCATCGAGCGGATGTTGGAGCTCAAGGCGCTCGGGATCCGCTTCGCCATTGACGATTTCGGCACCGGCTACTCGTCACTGAGCTACCTGAGGCGTTTTCCCATCGACATCTTGAAGCTGGACAAGTCCTTCGTGGACGACGTGGCCGTTTCCTCCGAGGACGGCGCGCTCGCCGAGACGATCGTCCAGCTCGGAAAGAACTTGCATCTTCAGACGATCGCCGAGGGCATCGAGCACGCGCCCCAGCTCGAGGCGCTCCGCGCCTTGGGATGCCAGCTCGGGCAAGGGTTCTACTTCACCAAAGGACTCCAGGCCAGTGAGATAGACGAACTCTTCTCGCGGAACTCGCAGGTCGAGTCCTTGGTAGAGGCAGTTTGGGTCGAAAACCCTTCCCTCACCGAGGAGACCGTCGGCTGATCGGCCCCGCGACCCTCACGCCGAGCCCGACGCGCACAGGCTTCGAGCGTCCGTCCGGCTTGGCAATCTGCTCTCGGCCCCACGCCGTCTGACGTGGCGACCCCGGCTCAAAGAGGCTGAAGGGTCGTTGTAGCCTGTTCTCAACGGGTCTGCGGTGTCACAGTCAGGTGGTCGAGGCTGTTGAGGCGTGAGCCCCTGATCGGAGGGCTCACATGCGTACGTCCCGAATAGCAGGCCTTATCGCCGTAGGAGCGATCTCCCTGCCACTCCTGTCGGGCCCCGCCTCGGCGACGGACGCAAGGCTGCGATCCACGCCGCCGATCGGAAGGCAACTGGCCGAACTGAAGGGCTCCGACACGATTGCCGATAATGGCTTCGGCGTCTCGGTGGCCATCTCGGGCACGACCGCCGTCGTGGGTGCACCGGGGTACGCCAAGAGCGCCGGCCGGGCGTATGTGTTCAAGAAGACGGGGACCGTTTGGAACCAGGTTGCCGAACTGAAGGGCTCCGACACTGTCGCCGGTGATTACCTCGGCTACTCGGTGGCCATCTCGGGCACGACCATCGCCGTATGTGCTCCGGGCCACTCGAAGGATGCCGGCCAGGAGTACATGTTCACCAACACCGCCAGCGGCTGGAAGCAGGCCGCCGAGCTGAAGGGCTCCGACACCGTCGCCGCTGACTACTTCGGCTACTCGGTGGCCATCTCGGGCACGACCGCCGTCGTGGGCTCGCCGGGCTACGCCAAGACCGCAGGTCGGGTCTACGTATTCACGAAGGCGGGGACCGCTTGGAAGCAGGCCGCCGAGCTGAAGGGCTCCGACACCGTCGCCGACAGCGGCTTCGGCTTTTCGGTGGCCGTCTCGGGCACGACCGCGGTCGTGGGTGCACCGATCTATACCAAGAACGCCGGTCGGGCGTACGTGTTCATCAACACGGCTGGCGGTTGGAAGCAGGTCGCCGAGCTGAAGGGCTCCGACACCGTCGGCGATGACGGCTTCGGCATCTCGGTGGCCATCTCGGGCACGACTGCCCTGGTGGGTGCCGACGGTCACGCGAAGGAAGCCGGCCGGGCGTACGTGTTCACCAACACGGCTGGCGGCTGGGAGCAGGCAGCCGAGCTGAAGGGCTCCGACACCGTTGCCGGTGACGGCTTCGGAATCTCGGTTGTCATGTCGGGCTCGACCGCCATCGCGGGTGCACCGGATCACGCGAAGGAATCCGGCCGGGCGTATGTGTTCACCAACACGGCGGGTGGTTGGAAGCAGGCCACCGAATTGAAGGGCTCCGACACCGTCGCCGCTGACGGCTTCGGCGTATCGGTGGCCATCTCGGGCACGAACGCCGTCGTGGGTGCACCTGATCGCGCCACGGACGCCGGCCGGGCGTACGTACTGGCTGCCTGAAGACTCGAGCGGACTCAGCCCGGGCGCCGCCGTGGCATCATGACGCCAGAGGCGGTAGTGCCAAAAGGCCCTAGCGCGACGACGCCGAGCAGTGCAGCCTTGGTTCAGCGGGGGCTTGAAGAAGAGAAAGGGGGGGCACCGTGTCTCAGGAGCCGTCACAAGTGATCGCGCCTCGAAGCGAAGCAGGCCCGCACACGCCTGAGGGCATTGCCGCTTTGGTGGCCGACCACCCGCTGCTCGCCGGGTTGCCGGGCGACATGGCCAGGCTTGTCACTGGCTGCGCCCGCAACGTCGCCGTGAAGTCCGGAGAGCTCTTGCTGGTCGAGGGAGAAGCTGCAGACACGTTGTTCCTGTTGCGCAGAGGCCGCGTGTCTCTGGAGGCACGCGCTCCGGGGCGGACGCCGCTGGTGATCGAGACTCTGGAGCCAGGGGCGGGGGTTGGGTGGTCGTGGCTGTTCCCCCCCTATCGCTGGCAGTTCGATGCACGCGCCACCGAACCGGTCGGGGCAATCGCCGTGGACGCCGCCTGTCTTCGCGCGAAGGCCGAGGCCGACCCGACCTTCGGCTATGAGCTGATCAAGAGGTTCGCCTCAGTGATGATGACTCGCCTGGATGCCGCACAGTTGCGCCTATTGGACCTTTACGGGAAGACGCGGTCTTAGAAAGGCGGAGGGATTACTCTGAGACCGTCGGATGCACAGGCGGGCTTGGGCTTCGAACCTGGAGATCGGAGGACAACATGATCGCCGCGATGTCTAGTGCAACTGCAACCGTGATCGGTGTGGTGTCCTTGCTAGGTGCCGTCGTGGTCGGCTTCGTCGTCGGGCCGAAGTGGTGGCACTGGGGGTCCTTCATCGTCCTGACCATCGTTCTGTTCATTCCCTTGGCGATGGCGTTCTTCATCCCGTTGCCCATCGTGGTCGTGCTGAACGTCGCCATAAGCCACAACGTCTGGCTGAAGAAGCACGCCGTCCCCCCTATGAAGGGCATCACCGCGTTGAGGTGAGGAGGGCAAGTCTCCCCGGGACAGTTCGTCCGGTGCTCGGGTAGGCAGAGTCGGAAAAGAACTTTCGCCGGGCTCAAGAGTCGCCAACGCCTCCACGCCGAAGATACGACACCGGCCTGACACGTCCCAGGGCGTCTCCTCGCGGCGGCCGTCAGCGAGCACAGGGGTGGCCCCGACGACGGGTCCGGATCGGGTCCGTCATGGCCGACTTGGACGGGGATGAGCTGCCGCCGCCGGAGTGCTCACGGCTCCGTCTCGCCCTGCGCGTTCGAGGCTGTGTCGTTTACTGTTGGCTGCTGATGGATTGGAGGAGCCGTCGATGATCGCGACCCTGAAGCAAGACGTGCGAGATGCCAACCTCGAGCTTGTCGAGCGCGGCCTCGTGTTCGACACTTTCGGGAACGCCAGTGGGATCGACCGGGATCTTGGCCTCGTCGTGATAAAGCCCAGCGGCGTGCCCTACAGCGAGCTGTCCCCGGACGACATGGCGGTCGTCTCGCTCGAGTCGGGCGAACATCTGGAGGGTCTGAAGCCATCGTCCGACACTCCGACACATCTCGAGATCTACAGGTCGTTCGCGACGGTGGGCGGCGTCGTTCACACACATTCGACGTGGGCGTCGAGCTGGGCACAAGCCCATCGATCGATCCCGTGCCTGGGAACCACGCACGCTGACTATTTCAGAGGCGCGATCCCCTGCAGTCGCGACCTGACCGGCGAAGAGATAACGGGCGCGTACGAGCAAGAAACGGGACGAGTGATCGTCGAGACGTTCGAAGCACTCGACCCCGACGAGGTGCCTGCGGTGCTCGTCGCGTCGCACGGAGTCTTCACCTGGGGACGCGATAGCTCGCGCGCGGTTCTTCACGCCGCGGTCGTGGAGCAGGTGGCCCGGATGGCGCAGCTTTCACTCGAGCTGAGCCCGGATCTCGGCCAGATCACCTCGCAACTGCTCGATCGCCACTTCCTGCGAAAGCACGGAGTCCACGCCTACTATGGCCAGGCGAGTGGCTGACACCTCTCCGAGCGACCCATCCCGGCGAAAGGCAAGGTTCGTCCTCGGTGCCACCAACTGAGTTCGAGTTCGCGAGCGCCGGTCGGATCGTTTTCGGGGCAGGTCGGGCAGTCGAGCTCGCGTCGTTCGCCGGGCGGCTGGGGTCGCGCGCCCTGGTGTGCACCGGCGCGGAGCCTGACCGGCACGTCGGGCTCCTGGAGGGCCTGAAAGTGCCTTTCACGACCTTCCCGGTCCACGGTGAGCCTACGGTGGCGCTGGCTCGAGCTGCAGTGGGGGTCGCGCGCGGCGAGGGTGTGGACCTGGTCGTCGCCGTGGGTGGCGGCAGTGTCATCGATCTCGGCAAGGCCGTGGCGATGCTGCTCGCCAATGGGGGAGACCCACTCGACTACTTGGAGGTCATAGGAGACGGCCGTCTCATCGACAAGCCTTCGGTACCGTGTGTCGCCCTGCCGACGACAGCAGGCACGGGAGCCGAGGTGACCCCGAACGCGGTTCTGGCCTCGCCTGAACATGGGCTGAAGGCGAGCTTGCGCAGCCCTGTGATGCATCCCACGGTGGCGCTTGTGGACCCACTGCTCACAGTGAGCTGCCCGCCCGCGGTAACTGCGTCGAGCGGGATGGATGCGCTGACCCAGTGTTTCGAGCCCCTCGTCTCCATCCGTGCCACACCGGTGACCGACGCGTTGGCAAGTGAGGGCCTGCGCCGGGCGGCTGCCGGCCTGCGCCGGAGCTGCGCCGATGGCAACGACCTGGAAGCCCGGACCGACATGGCACTGTGCAGCTTGCTCGGCGGGCTGGCTCTCGCGAACGCCAAGTTGGGCGCGGTGCACGGCCTGGCCGGTGTGATCGGCGGCACGGTGGACGTGCCCCACGGGGTGGCGTGTGCCGCGCTGCTCGTGGCGACCACCGAGGCCAACGTGAGGGCATTGCGCGCCCGGCAGCCGGACAGCCAGGCCCTGGCCAGGTACCAGCAGGCAGCCCGGCTGCTCACTGGCCGTGCCGACGCCACGATCGAGCAGGCCATCGCCTGGATCGGAGAGACCGTGAGACTGCTGGGGATACCGAAGCTGGCCCGCTACGGCCTGGGACCAGAGCACGCCGACGAGATTGTCGCCAGAGCACTTCATGCAAGCAGCACCAAAGGCAACCCGATCGAGCTGCGCGCCGACGAGCTGCACGCCGTATTGGCGGCAGCGACATGACAACGGCTCCGCCCTCGGTCGACCTGTCCGTCGAAGCCGCCTTGTTCGTGCGCGACCACGGCGGGAAGCTCTTCATCTGGACCCAGCGGCAGGTGTGCTGCAAGGGCCGGACCTCGTCGCGGACCCAGACCTCGTTCGAGGCCCCACCGTACCGGTCATTCGTTCGTGTCTTCTCGTGGGAACAGGTCGAGCTCTATCTGGCGGCCGGCCTGGCCCCAGCGGAGATCACGGTCGCGGTGACGTCATTCCCGAGGCGCCGGGTGATCGCGTTCTGGCCCAACTGCATGCACCAATGAGCCGGCGAGCTGGTGCGCCGGCTCATTGGCAATGATCAGCCGGACCGGCGCTATGCGCGCCCGGAGGGTTGCAACGGCAGCTCGATCAGCCCGTTGTGCCCGGGTCCGCGTGGGAAGACCGGCCACACGTCGATCACTCGGTCGTCGTCCACCACGTAGTAGCAGTCGTACATGTTCACCGTCGCCGGTGCGTACCCCGGGACCATGCGCAGCCACGACCCGACCGGAAGGTCCAGATCCGGGCCGGCGACAAAGATGCCGTGCTCCTCGTCGAACCGCAGCACCTCCAGGTCGATGCCCACGAGCGAGGGGCCGCCACCGATGCCGACCGACTTGTTCCCCGCGTCGACGATCAGGCGGTGCGGGGGGCGACTGATGACAGTCGTCGCGACGGTCAAAGGGTGCTCGAAGCCGCCCGCAACCCTTTCGCCGTGGAAGTTGTCCATCAGGACGTAGCTGCCAGCCTGGATCTCGGTGATGCCTGGACGTTCGGCCGTGAGCTTCCAGGTGACGGTCCCGCCCGCCGAGCGGACCGGGCATCCGATGCCCAAGGTGTCCAGGCGGTCGGCAATCTGAAGGAACATGTCCATCGCCGCGCGCTGCTTGACGACGAGGAGATCTTCGTCGAACTCGAGAGAGCAATGGCCTTCGTAGCCGGTGATGCCTTCGAGGCGCAGGTGGCCCAGGGCTGTCACCTGCTCGGCGAGCGCGATCGCTTCTTCTTCGGCGTCGACGCCGGCACGGTCCATCCCGGTGTCCACCTCGATCAGCACCCCGAGTTGCGAGCCCGCTGCGGCTGCCGCCGCCGACAGCTCGGCGGCATTGGCGGCTTGGTCGACGGCCACGAGCACGTGTCTGCCACGTGCAAGCTCCGCCAGGACGCGGATCTTCTCGGGATGCGCAACGGTGTTGACCACCAAGAGGTTGTCGAGTCCCGCCCAGGCCAGGGCGACCGCCTCCCAGACCGTGGCCACCGACAGCCCGATGGCGCCGGCGGCCACCTGCTTGGTGGCCAGCTCGACAGACTTGTGGACCTTGATGTGGGGACGGATCGCGGCCGGCAGGCCCTCGAGTGCAGCCGTCATGCGGGCGATGTTGCGTTCCGCGCCGGCGAGGTCCACGAGCAGGGCCGGCGTCGGCACCTCCTCGACGCGCCTGCCGATCATGGCGCCGTACATGTCGTGGACCAGCGCCCGCCGTCGCGCCAGCGGGTCGCGGATTGCGTCACTCGAACCGGGCGTCATTTGCCCTCCTTCGTGTGGGACGGGTCGGGCCTCTAGAGCTCCGCGTTGACGATGAAGCCGGCGTCGGCCAGCAGCGTGGCACTGGTCACGTAGCTTGCGTCATCGCTGAGCAGGAAAGCGATCACGCCCGCCATTTCCGAGGGGTCACCTATGCGGTGCAGCGCGATCCGGTCGAGGTAGTACTTGAGGATCTCGGGCTCGTCCATCATCGGCGCGCTCATGTTGGTCAGCACCGCACCTGGCTCGACGCAGTTGACCCGGATGCCGTGGGTTCCCACGACGCTTCCGAGTGCCTTGGCCAGCATCGAGATTCCGGCTTTGGTGACGCAGTAAGCCGTCTGGTAAGGCGCTCCGACGTGTGCCGAGATGGAGCTGACACAGACGATGGCCCCGCCGTGGCCCTCGGCGATCATCTGCTTGGCCGTCTCGGTGGTCACGACCCATGTCCCACGCAGGTTGGTGTTGCAGATCAGGTCCCACTGCTCGAGCGTGGTCTCGTTCCACGGCATGAACGGGTTGATCGCAGCGTTGGAGACGAGATAGTCGATATGGCCTTCGCGGCTCGCGACCTCCTGGACCATGTCCACGATCTGTTGCGGCACGCTCATGTCCGCGACGACGGGGAACCCCTCTCCGCCGGCCTCTTTGATCTCGCGCAGCGTCGTGGACGGATCCCCGGTCGGCCTCTGGTTGACGGCCACCAGGGCCCCTTCCGCGGCCAGCCGGACCGCGGCTGCGCGGCCGATCCCGTTGGTAGCTCCCGTGACCAGGGCGACTTTGCCCTCGAATCGCTTCATGCCCGGCTCCTTTCCTGTGACGACGGTCTCATGACGGACTGGGTGTGCGGCTCTGGCGGACAACCTCGAGCATGAAGCGCGCGTTGTCCAGCGGGGCGACGCCGTCGTAGATGGCGCTGCCGCTGACTACCAAGTCGGCGCCGAGGGTGGCGATGTGCTCGATGTTCGCTCTGGTTATCCCTCCGTCGACCTCGAGAAGGATCTCCCTGTCGCCGATCAGCTCCCGCGCCGCGGCGAGACGCCGTTCGGTGCTCGGGAGGAACTTCTGCCCACCCCAGCCCGGGTTGACGGCCAGCAGGAAGATCAGCTCGAGCTCGTCGATGAGCGGCTCGAGAACCTCGAGCGGAGTGCCGGGGTTCAAGGCGACGCCCCGGATGACGCCGCTGCCGGCGAGCGACTGGAGCACCCGGTGCGGGTGCCTGGTCGACTCCACGTGGAAGGTGATGATGCCGGCACCGGCGGCCACGAACGACTGCACCTTCTCGAGGGGCTCGTCGATCATTAGGTGGCAGTCCTTGATGAAGCTGTCGGGGATGGCTTTGACGATCGGTGGGCCGAGCGTGAACTGTGGGCAGAACACGCCGTCCATCACGTCGACGTGCACGACGGTGGCGCCGGCCTGCTCGAGGACCATCAGCTCGTCTCCGAGCCTCAACAGGTCCGCCGTCATCATCCCGACGCTCATCGTGGGCCCACCGTCCAGCAGTTGCCGGACGGTGGCCTTCATTGCCCGCTCCGCCCGAGCTCGAGGGCGAGGTCCTGGTAGGCCTGGAAGGCGTCTTCCGGCTTCAGCCCCTCGTGGACGACCTTGCCGACGGCCTGGATCATGGCAACGGGAGAATCCGACTGGAAGATGTTGCGGCCCATGTCCACACCGGCTGCGCCTTCTTGGATGGCACGGTACGCCATCGTCAGAGCATCCAGCTCGGCGAGCTTCTTCCCGCCGGCCATGACTATCGGCACCGGGCAACCGGCGGTGACGTGCTCGAAGCCGCTCTCGCAGTAGTAGGTCTTGACGATCTGGGCCCCGAGCTCCGCGCAGATCCGGGTGGCGAGCCCTAAGTAGCGCTCGTCGCGGACGAGATCGGTGCCGACGGCGGTGACGCCGAGAACCGGGATGCCGACGCGATAGCCCGCGTCCACGAGCTTGGTCAGGTTCTGGATCGACTGAGTCTCGAACTCGCCGCCGATGAAGGCCTGGACCGCGACCGCGTGCACGTTCATCCGCGCCGCGTCCTCGAGGTCGACCGCTGTGTGCTCGTTCGACAGCTCCTTCAAGATGCTCGGGCCGCCGCTCGCGCGGATCACGACCCCGCCGCGGTGCGACGCAGGGATGGTCGAGCGCAAGATGCCGCGTGTGCACATCAAAGCGTCCGCGTAGGGGGCGAGCGGGAGGATCGTCACATCGACGCGCTCGAGGCCCGTCGTCGGGCCTTGGAAGTAGCCGTGGTCGATCGCCAACATCACGGTGTGGCCGGTGTCCGGGCGGAAGATCCGCGACAGCCGGTTCTTCATCCCCCAGTCGTAGCTCGCGGAGCCCTTGAGGAAGAAACCCTGGTCGGGCGCGGGCACGTTTTCAAAGAAGTTCTTGTCGCTTCTTGTGTCGGTCTCGGGCATGTTGCCTCCTATGTAGCTATCGGTCAGGCGCCGGCGGCGCGCCACAGCGGGCGCACGAGGCCGGACTCCGCAAGCTCCATCGAGATGCGGTAGATGTCGAGCCACTGGTCCGCTAGGGCGCTGTAGGCCGCATTGGCCTGCGCGTCGGGCTCCACGGTCCGCTCGAAGGCCGCTACGGATGCTGCGGCCTCGTCGGTGCTGTTCCAAAGGCCGGCACCCACACCGGCGCAGACCGCGGCGCCGAGAGCAGTGGACTCCTTCACGACCGGAACGTGCAGCGGAATTCCCAACGTGTCCGCGACGATCTGTGGCCACAGGTGGCCTTTTGCGGCGCCACCCGTGAACACGGCTTCGGAGGCGGTGCAGTGCGCCACTTCTTCGATGATCCGCACGTGGGCCAGCGACACGTAAGCGGCGGCCTCCTCGATCGATCGGAAGCATTCGACGCGTCCGGAGCGTTCCGGGTTGGCCACGTCGAACCCGACGAAACCAGGCGTGGTGTGCACCCATCGGCTGGCCTGCATGGCGTTGGAGAACAACCCGACGACCCCATTGGACCCCGGCGGCACGGCGGCCGCCTTGCGCTCCAGGATGCTGTAGACCTCGACGCCCTCAGCGGCGGCTTGCGCACGCTCCAGCTCGCAGAACGCGTCGCGGAACCAGCGCATCACGAGGCCGCAGTAAAAGCCGATTCCTTCCATCATCCACAAGCCCGGGGTGGTGTGGCACAACGTGCGGAGCCGTGCCTTCGGATCGACCAGTGGTTCGTCGAGCAGCATTGTGTGCTGCCACATGCTGCCGCCGAGGATTGTGAGTCGCCCGGGGCCGGTGGCCCCGATGCCGAGCAGGCCGAGCTGGGTGTCGGCACCGCCGACGACGACCGGTGTCCCCTCGAGGAGCCCGGTCTCCCCGGCGGCCCGCGCCGTCACCGCACCGATGACCGTGCCGGACTCGACGATGGGCGGGCAGACGTCGCGCTTCAGCTCGCAGATGTCGAGTATCTCGTCGGACCAGTCGCGATGGGCCAGGTCGAACATTCCCGAACTGGAGCCGAGTGACGCGTCGGTGACGAACTGCCCCGACAGCTTTGTCAGGACCCAGTCACCGAGCATGCCGAGGTGCGCTATGGCGGCGAAGATTCCAGGCTCGTGCCGGGCGATCCAGCGGAACCGGGCCGGGGAGGTGATCGACACCCAGTCCCCGGCGTGGTTGTAGATCTTCTGGGCTTCTCCGGAGGCCACGAGCTCGGTGGCCTCTTCTGCGGCCCGCGAGTCGACATTCGGGCAGGCCCAGATCTCTTGAGCGTCGCTGCCGTAGAGCACCATGCCCTCACGCATGCTGGACGCGCTGACAGCGCGCACCGAGGCGGGGGAGACTTGCGCGCCGGCCAAGGCTTCGTGCACGCACTGGCCGATCAGCGACCAGTTCGCTCTCGTGTCGAACACCTGCGAATCGGGCACGCCGGGTGCCTGGCGGTGGCTGTACTCGCGTTGGCCGATCCCGGCCTGATGGCCGTCCACGCCGAACAGCACGGCCCGACAGCTGCCGGTCCCGACATCTATCGCCAGCAGGTAGTCCTCGCTCATAGCCCCAGTGCCTCGCGGTTGACGAGGTAGCACAGCGGGTCGCCCGAGGCGAACCGGCGGATCTCGTCTGCGATCATCTCGGCACCTTGAAGGAGAGTCTCGTGGGTGGCGCCCCCGATGTGCGGGGTCATGACGACGTTGGGGTGGCGCAGCAATCGGTGCCGACCAGTTCCGGTGCTCTGTCTCACCACGTCCAGGGCGGCCCCGGCCAGGTGTCCCGACTCGAGCGCCGCGTCAAGGGCGTCCTCGTCGACGAGCGTCTCTCGGGCCGTGTTGACGAAGTACGAGCCCCGGCGCATCTTCGCGAAGGTGGGCATGTCGAACAGGTTCGCGTTGTCCCTGGTCGAGCGCGCGTGCAAGGAAACGAAGTCGGACGTGGCCAGTAGCTCATCGAGGGTTGCCACATGGGCGACCGCGTCACTCGGATGGACGACAACGAAGGGGTCGTAGGCCACGACCGTCATGCCGAAGGCCAAAGCCCGCCGGGCCACTTGGCGCCCGATCAGTCCGTAGCCGACGAGACCGAGCGTGTGACGCCGCAGGTCGCTTCCGGTGAACTGGGCACCGTCCCAGTTGTCCTTGAGCTGATGGCCCTCGTCTAAGAAGCGCTGGGCCCGGGGGAAGCCCCTGGCCAGCATGATCAGGAAGGCGATGGTCTGGTCGGCAACGGCCTCGGCGTTCTTCCCAGGGCTGTTCACCAGTGGCAGCCGCCGGGAATTCACCGCGGCGACGTCGATGTTGACCGGGCCGCCGCGTGCGCAGCCGACGAACCGCAGCACCGCCGACGCGTCCAGCACTGCATCGGTGACCGGGGCTCCTTGGACCACGAGAGCTTCGACGCCCGCCATGTGCGCGCACAGATCGGATGGCACGCCCAGCCACTCTTTGATCCGCAGCTCGGACGGGGTCGTGGGTGTGAAGGCCTTGTCCTCGACCTGGAGGTACTCCACCTCGTGGTCTGCTTCCAAGACGGCGAACGCCTCCTGGAAGTAGTGGGACGGCATGTAGGGCTCGCCGACAGCCAAGATCTTCATCCCGGTTCCCCTTTTGAGCGCACGGCCGGATACAACACGCGCTCAGCCTGCAGCGACTTCTGCCGCCGGGCCACTTCTCCCCGGACTGCGCGGCGCCGCGCACGCCTCGGCGTTGTTCTTCTCGGAGCTTCGGCTTCCAAGCTCCGAAGGCACTATAACATCGTCCTGTACGTACAGCAATGCCGAGTTCGAGATATCTTCGAACGAGCCGCGGGACCGGCCGGCGTAGGTGGTGTTCAGCTGGGCAAGAGGCGCCAGGCTTAGGCTCGAGGACCGGCCCGAGATCAACAAGAGACCGGGAGGATCCGGTCCGCTCAGTCTTGAGGCGGATAGACCCGCACCGGGGTCATGTCCACGGCGTGCCCGCTTCCGGACTCCATGATCACCTTCAGCGTCGGCTGGGCGTCGACGTAGAAGAACCTGATCGATTCACCGATCCGACCCTCCATGATCACCGGGGCACCGATCTCCTCGAAGTACTCGCGGGTCTCCTCGGCGTCGTCGAGCGTCGCGCGCATCACAGCGACGTGGTGGACGCCCTCACCGTGCTCGTCCAGCCATTCCTTGTAGATGCTCGGCCCGTCCACCGGCTGGATGAGCTCGACGTCCACCGGTCCCACGTGCGCTTCCGCCCCGATCATGGTGTACGCGGTCGGCTCGCCGCGCAGGTAGGTGTCATGCAGCGCCGGTGGCTTGTGCTCGTAGATGTTCCACGGCCCCCAGCCGAGGGTCCGGTGGAAGCTCTCGAGGGCGGCTTCGATGTCCCGCACGACGAACGCGATCTGAGTGATCGGGAGCGGCCCGCTAGGCCGCCCATCGGTGAAGGTCACACGCTCGCTTGTGTGTTCCATCTCGTATCCCCTTCCACAGCTCACACGAGTCCCAGACGCTGTCGTCGCAGCTCCCACGCCACTTCCACGCTCCGTTTGCGACGAGGGATCCGTGGTCTGTGCGGCGGGAACTGCCGATCTGGCGACCTGACAGTAATTGTCGCCGCAAGCTAGCGTCAAGGAGGCCGGCAGAGCCGTTCGCGGCACTGTCGCCCCGGAGCAGTTGATCACGATACGCCGTGAACCTCGTCGGTTGTCGTGAGCTGATGGCCCTCCGGTCACCCATAGGTTCCCTGTCCGAATAGGAGCGGCAGATGACTGACCTCGCTGGTGTCATCGACAGGTCCTCTTCAATTCCGTTTCATCTTCAGTTGCGCAAGCTGTTGGAGCACCAGATCGAGACTGGTCAGTGGCCTCAGGGTGGTCGGCTGCCTTCCGAACCGTTCTTGAGCGAGTACTACGGCGTGTCGCGCGCGACCGTGCGCCAGGCGTTGCACGCCCTCGAAGAACAAGGTCTCATCCGGAAGGAAAAAGGTCGAGGGGCTTTCGTCAACCGGACCTCGTCCGGCTCCTGGCTCCTCCAGTGGGCAGGGGGGCTCTTCGACGACGAACTGTCTCGCCGCGGCGTGACGGTCGAGTCGACCGTGCTCCGGGCCTGCATCGAGCGCTTGCCCGACTGGGCCGCCGATGCGCTGCAGGTCGGCCGTGACGCCCAGGGAGTGACCTTGGAGAGGCTCCGCCGAGTCGACGGGGAGCTGGCGCTCTATGTGGTGAACCACCTCCCTGACGAGTACGCCGCCATCCTCCCGGAGATCCGGAAGAAGTCCACGGCGTCGCTCTACTGGACCTTGCGCGACAAGTGCGGTGTGGAAGTGGCAGGGAGCAGCCGAATGCTCGAAGCGGTGGCCGCGTCGCCCTCGCTCGCTCGCCAGCTGGTGGTGCCGCGCCGGTTTCCCCTTGTGTACATCCAGTCCGTCACCAGGGACGCGGCAGCGAAGCCGATCGACTGCTACCGAGCGTGGCTGCGCACTGACCGGTTGCGGATCGCCGTGGAGACCGACACGTGGCCGTCGTTGGCCGGACGTGTCGTGAGCCACTCCTTTGTCGGCATTCCCAACGATGATCAGTCGCCGACGGCGTGAATTTCTTCGTCTGAGCTTCCCGGATGGGCCAGAGCACCTGACGCAACGCTCCTCGCGTCCGGTCGGACGAGCTTTGAGGATCCATCGGAGCACCCGAAGAAGTGCTTGCACCTGTCCAGACAACTTGGTAGCTTGCGCCGACAGGGACTTCTGAAGCTCATCATCAAGGCCCCTCGGACTTGGCTGAACGGAGTCGTGCGATGGCAGAGGTCGCTGGCGATGGAGCCCGGAAGTGGTCGATCGCCGAGTTCGATCAGCTGTTCGACTCGGTCAAGAACTGGGGACTATGGGGTCCAGGCGACACCCGGGGGACACTGAACTACATCACCCCCGAGCACGTGCGTCAGGCGGCTTCCCTGGTGCGCACCGGCCGATCGATATCACTCTCACTGCCTGTGAACAAGGTCGCCGGGCCGGACAACCCGAACCCCGCGGTCCACTACATGGCGACCGGCCACGACAACGACATCGGCTCGGGCAGCTTGCGCTTTGCCACTGATTTCCTCGGCATGCAGTTCCACGGTGACTGCCACACGCACATCGACGCCTTGTGTCACATCGCCTACCGCGGCCAGCTCTACAACGGGCGCCCGGCGGCGCTCGTCACCACCTCGGGTGCGGACGTGTTCGACATCACCGAGTACTCGCAGGGCATCGTCGGCCGCGGCGTGCTGCTCGACATACCGCGACTTCGCGGCGTGCCGTGGCTCGAGCCCGGCACGGCCGTGACCCGGGCCGAGCTCGAAGCGGCGGAGCGGGCCCAAGGCGTGCACCTCGAAGAGGGGGACCTGTTCGTCTACCGGACCGGGCACAATCGTCGTCGGACCGAGCTCGGCCCGTGGGACAACGGTTACGGCGGGGACGGCAAGGCCGGGCTGCACGTCGATGCCATCTCGCTCCTGCACGAGCGTCACGTCGCGGGCTTCCTCCCAGACGGCGACGGTGAGACGGTGCCGAGCACGGTGGACGGGATCTTGTACCCGATCCATCCCTTGCAGATCACCGCAATGGGGATGCTGGCCGCGGACAGCCTCGACCTCGAGGACCTGGCTGAGGCCTGCGCAGCCGAGCATCGGTGGGAGTTCATGGTCGTCCTGGCGCCGCTGCGGATCCCGAGGGCCACCGGATCGCCTTTCAACCCGATCGCTGTGATGTAACTGGAGGCGGCAGGATGACTCTGCTACACGGTTCCCAATTGGGCCGCGCAAACCTGATGCGCCGTGTCGGCCGCCTGGAACAGGCGTTCGGGGTGCGGCTGGTGACACTCGGCGACGGCATCGGTCGCGGGGTCCGCTTGCTCGAGTTCGACAGCGGCAGCGGATTTCACTTCGAGGTCGTGGTGGACCGGTGCTTCGATGTAGGTGCCTGCAGCTTCAAGGGCAACTCGCTCACCTGGCTGTCATGTGCCGAGGTCGTCGGACCGTGGTACTCCGAGCCACTCCGCCTCGGCTGGTTCCGTACCTGGGGTGGGGGAATGGTCGTCACCTGCGGCCTCGACCACACCTTGTTGGGCGGCGTGGACTCCGCCGAGAACTTCCACATGGACGTGCAGCCCGAGATCGAGTACGGGCTGATGGGCCGGATCGGCATGCTGCCGGCCCGTCTGGTCAGCTACGGAGAGGAATGGCACGGCGACGAGTGCGTGCTTTACGCCGAGGGCGTCGTACGCCAGGCTGCGGTCTTCGCCGAGGCACTCGAACTGCACCGCCGGATAGAGCTCACAGTTGGAACCTCGGCGTTTCGCATCTCCGACCGGGTCGTGAACGTCGGTTACGAGTCGACATCGCACATGCTGCTGTACCACGTCAATATCGGCTACCCGGTGCTCGACCAAGGCTCGCGGCTCTTGATCCCGGCGCCACCGGGCGTGCCGACCGGCGATTGGCCACCGGTGGACTACCGGGTGATGACCGCCCCGCAGCCGCACTGCAGTGAGCAGTGCTACGAGCACACCGTGTCCGCCGAGCCGGACGGGACCGCACCGGTGGCGCTCGTCAACGATGCTCTCGGCCTTGGGGTGTACCAGCTCTACGACCGCAAGGCCATGCCGTTCCACACGCTGTGGCGGATGATGGGCGAGGGCACCTATGCCGTCGCCCTCGAGCCGACGACCAACCGCGATGCCGGTCGCTTCGACGCGAAAGAGCGCGGCGAGCTGCAGTGGATGGAGCCCGGTGAAGAGCGGCTTTATCACCTGGAAGTTGGGGCGCTGGAGGGCCCCGGAGAGATCTCGGCGTTCGCGGATCGTGTCAATGCCGTCGGGCTCCAACCGCCCGGCGCCGCGACGGCCTAGCACAGGCCGAGATTGCGGCGGCGCCGAACAGTAGTCGTCAGAGAGCTGAATCAGCAGTCCTTATTGAGGTGAACAAGTAGGGAGATTGAGGTAAATCAGTAGTCGTCATTGAGGAGGAGAAGATGGCCACAGAAGCAATTCCCGGCTCTGGACTAGAGCCGGCGACCAGGCTCAAAGCCCATGCAATCGGACTACCGGGCGCGACCATGCAGGCAGTGGCGACTATCGCCCCGGCGATTGCCGCCCTGTTCTTCACCCAGTACGTGGTGTCCCTGACCGGTGTGACGGCACCGCTCGCCTACGTGCTGGGCGTCTGTATCGTCCTCATGCTCGGTAGCACGCTCGTGCAGCTGTCCAAGCACATGAGCTCGGCTGGGGGCTACTACACCTTTGTGAGCCGGGCGCTCGGGCCGCGAGTCGGCTTCATCACCGCTTGGATGTACGTGTTCTACAACCCGGTGTGTGCCGGCCCGATCTATGCCTACTTCGGCTACCTGTTGGAACAGGAGCTGAAGGTCCACTACTCGATAAACGCGCCGTACCTGTGGTGGCTGACGTTGGTCGTCGGCGCCCCATTTGTCGCCTTCCTCGCCTGGCGGGGCTTGGCGCTCTCGGTGAAGGTGCTCGTCGGCCTCGGCCTTACGGAGATGGCGATCGTCTTCTCGCTCGCCCTGTCCGGATTCGCCAGCCCCGGACCCGGTGGGTTCAACTTCTCCAGCTGGGTTCCCTCCCACAGCCTTTCAGGTGAGGGATTCGCGCTGGCGATCGTCTTCTCGCTGCAGGCCCTTACGGGCTGGGAGGCGGCAGCCCCGCTCGCGGAGGAGACCGCGAACCCCCGGCGGAACGTCCCACGCGCGACGATGATCTCGATCATCGGGCTCGGGATCTTCCTCGTCGTCATGTACTGGGGCCAGATCATCGGATGGGGAACGAGCCTTCTCACCGGCACCAGCCCCCACGCCCTTGTCAACTCCCCTGACCTTCCCGGCCTCGCCATCGCGCAGCGGCTCTGGGGTGGTGCTTGGGTGATCGTGCTGGGCGCCATGTTCAGCTCGACCCTGGCCGTGTGCCAGGCGTGCAACAACGTCTCGACCCGTATCTGGTTCAAGATGGGCGAGACCGGCACGCTGCCCGCGTGGTTCGGCCACGTGCATCCCGTTCACAAGACGCCGACGTACGCCATCCTTGCCAACCTGGTGCTGTCCTTGGCTGTCGGGCTGGGCGTCGGCTTCGGCTTCAACGCTGCCCGGTCGTACTTCCTCACCAACGGCCTCGTGCTCGTCATGGCCGTGACGTACATCTACATCTCGGCCAATGTCGCCGTCTTCTTCTACTACCTGAAGCAGCGGCGGTCCGAGTTCAACGTGATGCTGCACTTCATCCTGCCGGTCGTGTCGACCGCTGCTCTGATCTATGTGACGGTCAAGTCGTTCCAGCCCTACCCGGCCTTCCCCTACGACTTGGCGCCCCTGATCGACGGCGTCTGGCTCGTGGTCGGGTTCGGGATCCTCATCTATCTGTGGGCGAGCAAGAAGGACCAGTGGATCGCCAAGCTGGGTCAATCCGCAGTGGAGTCCGACTACATCCCAGAGGTCGATGAAGCCGGCTCGGTGATTTGATGCAGTTCTGAAGCATTTGGCGGGGCCGGAAAGCCGGCCAACGCCGTAGACGAGTATCGTGCCCTCGGGTGCTGTTCAGCCCGGGGGCACGATCGCGATTTCGTCGGGAACACCGACAAAGGAGGGCACGTGCAACTACGAGAGAAGATTGACGCCGCTGAAGGTGTTCGCAAGTCCGACCTCGTGCTGACCGGCGGGCAGCTTGTCAATGTGGCGACAGGAGAGATCTACCCGGCCGACGTGGCCGTGGCCGGCGATCTCATCGCAGCCGTCGGCGATGTCGCGCCGCACACCGGACCGGACACGGCCGTCATCGACGTGAGCGGCCGGTACCTGGTCCCGGGTCTCATCGACGGCCACCTGCACATCGAGTGCAGCAAGCTGTCGATCACGATGTTCGCCGACGCGGTGGTCCGCTACGGCACGACGAGCGTCGTGTCCGGGCTCGACCAGACCTTCGCGGTAGCGGGGCTGGACGGAGTGAGGGACGCGCTCGTTGAGGCCGCTGCCAGCCCGATGAAGGTGTTCTGGGCCGCCCCCTACAAGGTGCCCTACACGATCCCGGAGTCGAACGTCGGGTTCCGCCTCGGTCCGGACACCCATGAGATCGCTCAGAAGTGGGACGACTGCTACGGGGTCTGGGAGACGGTCACGGAGTTCATCACTAGCCGCGACCCGGAAGTGCTCGAGGTGATCGAGATGGCCGCACGGAACCGGCTGCCGGTCTTCGGCTGTGCGCCGATGGCCAGCGAGGCCACCATCGGCGTGCTGGCGGCTGCCGGGGTGCGCCTCGACCACGAGAGCTACAACGCCGAAGAAGTCCTGACGAAGATGCGCGCGGGCATGTACGTGATGGTCCGCGAATCGGCCGTCGCCCATTTCATGGAGGAGAACATCCAGGTGGTCACCCGCCTCGGTGCGAACCCAGGCAGGGTCGGCTTTTGCACCGACGACGTGACCGCGACCAGCCTCCTCGGTGGCGGGCACCTCGACCGCCTCGTGCGGATGGCCATGAAGGCCGGCGTCCCGCCGATCACCGCGATTCAGATGGCCACCATCAACACTGCCCAGATGTACCGGATCGATCACCTGGTCGGGTCCATATGCCCGGGGCGGGCCGCCGATGTGCTCATCGTCGACGACCCGGTGAGCTTCGTCGTCGAACGAGTGATCTCCAAGGGGATCCCGGTGGCCGAAGGGCAACGCACAACGCGCCCACCTCGTGCACCGTCGCGCGGCCCGGCAATGCTCGACACGATGAAGCGGGCACCGCTCAGCCCCGACGAGATCAAGCTGACCACGACCCTCGCCTCCCCGGTGCGGGTGCTTGCAATGGACATGGACCGGGAGGTCCCCTTCGTCCGCCGTCGCCGCGACGTCGTCCTACCGGTGATCGACGGCATGGTCCAGCCGGAGGTGGCCCAGGATGCGCTGTATGTGACCGTGATCGAGCGGTACGGGAAGACCGGGACAGTTCCGGTCGCCGTGGTCTGCGGCTTCGGTCTGCGTTCCGGCGCGCTCGCGACCAGCGCCGCCCCCGACGACAACAACATCGTCTGCGTCGGCACGAACCCATCCGACATGGCCCGCGCGATCAACGAGGTGATCGGTATGGGAGGCGGCCTTGCGGTCGTGGACGGCGGGGCAGTGCTCGAGACGCTGGCGCTGCCAATCGGTGGCATCGTGGCCGATATCGACGTCGAGACGATGGCAGTGGCTGAAGCACGGCTGGACGCCGCAGCCCGCGGGCTCGGCTGCGAGCTGCCATCGGCGTTCGGCTACCTGATGTTCCTCGAGATCACTTCCATACCCGACTACGCGATCACCGACCTCGGCCTGGTGGGTGTCCGCGAGCTGGCCGTGCTGGACTCGGTGCTCGGCCCGGGCTGACGCGCCCGCCGGGCGGTTACTTCGGGCGCCTCTTGGCGCTCTTGGCCACGTGTTCGACAAGCGCGTCCGACCCTGGGAAGAAGACTCCTTCATGACCATCTTCGATCCAACGGACCTGGTAGGGGGGGCCTCCGTCGGCGCCGAGCACCTTGAGGACCTCGGCGGTCCGGTCAGGTTGGGCAACCGTGCGGCCCCGGACCACAAGGTGATCTCCGGTCTTCACATCCATCGTGGTACCTCCTCGACATCCGGGTTCCCATCGATCGTGGTTCCGTCGCCGTGCCTCAAGTGTAAGAGCCCAAGGTCCTGAGTTCCGAGCGAGATGTTCGCCGACCTGCGGCTCAGGCGAGTGCCACCGCCACCCGTTCTAGGATCGAGCGATGTTCGGCTCCGAATCGTTCCTCGTGACTCCCGAGGACTTGAGGCACCACGGCCGCCGCACCATCGACTGGGTCGCGGACTACCTGTCGAGCCTGGAGAGCTACCCGGTGCTCGCGAAGACAGTTCCCGGCGAGATCGCGGCGCTGCTGCCGCGGTCTGCCCCGGAGGAGCCCGAGCCGTTCGAGGCACTTCTCGCCGACCTCGACCGGATCGTGCTGCCGGGTACCACGCACTGGCAGTCGCCTGGGTTCTTCGGCTTCTTCCCCGCGAGCGCGTCGCCGCCGGCGATCCTCGGCGAGCTCGTTGCGGCCGGGCTTGCCGTCAACGGGATGGTGTGGGCTACGAGCCCGGCTTGCACCGAGATCGAGACCGTCGTGCTGGACTGGCTGGTCGAACTGCTCGGCCTGCCGGTTCGGTTCCGCTCGCAGTCGCAGGGCGGAGGCGTGATCCAGGACAGTGCGTCATCAGCGACGCTGTGCGCGTTGCTCGCTGCACGAGAGCGGGCAATGCGTGGTAATGCGGCTCTCGCCGACCTGTGCGTGTACACCTCGGTGGAGGCCCATTCGTCGGTGCAGAAGGGCGCCCGGGTCGCCGGCTTTTCTCCGGCGCACACACGCCTGGTCGCCGCCGACGAGACATTCGCGATGGATCCGGCCGCGCTCGAGTCAGCCGTCCGCACCGACCGCGAGGCTGGGCTCGTGCCCTGCTGCGTGGTCGCCACCGCCGGGACGACCTCCTCGATGGGTTTCGACCCCATCCGGGCGATCGGCGAGCTGTGCCGCGCCGAGCAGGCATGGCTCCACGTCGACGCGGCGATGGCGGGGTCCGCAGCGGTCTGCCCGGAGCTGCGAAGCCAGCACGACGGGCTCGAGCTCGCCGACAGCTATGCGTTCAACCCGCACAAGTGGCTGCTCACCAACTTCGACTGCGACTGCTTCTACGTCGCCGATCGGGCCAGCCTGATCGATGCCCTTTCGATCACGCCGGAGTATCTCCGCAACGACGCCAGCGAGTCCGGCGCGGTCATCGACTACCGGGACTGGCAGGTACCGCTGGGCAGGCGCTTCAGGGCGCTGAAGCTGTGGTTCGTGCTCCGCTCGTATGGAGGTGAAGGGTTGCGGCGCCACGTCCGCGAGCACGTGCGGCTGGCGGACTGGTTCACGGGACTTGTGGCCGCGGATCCTCGTTTCGAGCTCTGCGCTCCGCCAGCGTTGAACCTGACGTGCTTCAGGCACGTGGGGGGCGACGAGGTGTCCGAGCGGCTGCTGTCGGATCTCAATGCCACCGGCCGTGTCTTTCTCAGCCACACGAAGCTCGCCGGCCGCTACGTGATCCGGTGCTGCATCGGAGGGACCTGGACGGCGGAACGTCACGTGGAGATGCTGTGGCGGCTCATCGACGAGCTGGCTCCGGCGCCCTGAGCTGGTACAAGATCATCGGAGGTTGGAACGGCGACGGAGACGCCCGAGACAATCGCGAACAGGACCTTCCGACCGGTTCGAACCGCTTCTCACGGTGCCGCTGGTCGTCGTGGAGCCAGTCGTAGTAAGCACGAGCAAGTCGTTCCGCTAGCGAGAGGCTTTCCTGTGCGGTCCCTTCAACAGTGGGTTCCCGCTCGTCGGTCACAGGGCATCGTACGGCAGGTACAGCTCCGTCGTCTCTCCCCACACGGCCAGTCGGAGGGACGCAGCCTGAGCTGCTCAACCCGATCAAGCAGCCTCGCCAGCATGACCAGAAGCGTTGAGCAAAAGGGGACTCCTGTTCCTATCCCGCCTTCAGCACTTTGAACGAGTTCACGACCGCCTGCGACCCAGAAATGCCTTTGCAGCTCCCGGCGATCACGGTCACCTCGTAGCCTCCCTCTTGCAGGGTCCTAGTACGAAAGAGGTTCTGGGCGGCCATGCCCGGTTGGCGCTGGCGTCGGCTCCGTTTGTATTGGCATCGGTTTGATCCGCA
>Ga0181521_10001789_pt1 | contig 26307 bp, 18 predicted proteins | sample PEATcosm2014_Bin_32_FD_119764 | JGI IMG/M metagenome (GOLD analysis project Ga0181521, IMG submission 119764) | Peatland microbial communities from MTU Mesocosm Facility, Houghton, MI, USA - PEATcosm2014_Bin02_60_metaG | ecosystem: Environmental > Terrestrial > Soil > Wetlands > Peat | place...
CAGGAGAAGCTCACCCGCTGTCGACGGACCTTGGAGCAGATCAAGCCCGGCTGCACCAGCCCCAAGTCCAGAAAGCGGAAAAAATGAACTGTCTAGTTATTTCGCAGACACTACACTAGATTCCAAGCTGGAGGTGGACCGTTGCCACGGTTCTCGCGACGGACGGCGCTCGGCATTCTGGGGGCGCCGCTGTGCGCCGGCATCGCGCAGCAAGCCACGCCCACGCGCGACCGTATCTCGCTCAATGGCATCTGGCGGTGGAAGCCCGAGGGAGCCGCTGAATGGAGCGCCATCGCCATCCCCGATAGTTGGCCCAAAGACAGCCCGGCCATCGCCGCGCAATACCAGCGGGAGATCTCCATACCTGCCGGGTGGAGCGGGCGGCGTGTCACTCTCTCGGCGGACTGCATCAATTCCTACGCCGCGGTGTCTGTCGATGGCGTCCCGGCGGGCGAGATGCGCTACCCGGCGGGCGAAGTCGACCTGACTCCCTGGGCCCGGCCCGGCCGGACCCTCCTGCTGAGCATGCGGGTGATTGCCATGCCGCTCAAAGCCGTGATGCTCTCCTATAGCGATACGGCATCGGCGAGAACCGTCGAGGGAACCGTGGTGCGGCGCGGAATCACCGGCGATGTTTACCTGAACGCCATGCCCGCCGGTCCGCGCATCGCCCGCGTGAAGGCGGAGACTTCCGTCCGCCGCTCCCGGATTACGGTCGATGCGGCGCTCGAGGGCATCGATCCCGCCGCCCCGTACCGTCTGATCGCCAGGATCTACGACGGCGCCCGGCTGGTCAAGGAATTCGCCGGCGGCAAACCGCGCTTCACCGAGGCGTGGCAGCCGGAAAAGCTGTGGGATCTCCACACGCCGCGGAACCAGCACCAGCTCGTCTTGACGCTGGCCGGCGCGAGCGGGAAAGAATTCGACGCCGCGTGGCCCGTGCCCTTCGGTTTCCGCGAGCTTTGGATCGAGGGCCGCGATTTCTACCTGAACGGCTCGCGCATTTACCTCTCCGCCACACCGCTCGACAACGCGCAGACCAGCGCTTTGTCCGCCCGCTACGAGCCCACCCGCGCCGCCCTGCGCCACTTCAAGAGCTTCGGCGTGAACCTCGTCTACACCCACAATTACGGCTGCGAGCCCGGCACGCACTTCAGCTTCGAGGAAGTGCTGCGGGCCGCGGACGATGAAGGCGTGCTGGTGGCATTCTCGCAGCCGCACTTCGGCCAGTACGACTGGACCGCGCCCGACGCCGATACGCGCAACGGCTACGCGGAGCACGCGGCGTTCTATGTTCGCGTGGCCCAGAACCATCCGTCGGTGGTCTTCTATGCCACCAGCCATAACGGCGCCGGATACAGCGAGGACATGAATCCGGACCTGATCGATGGCCTGCACGAGCCGCGCGACCCGTGGTCGTTGCGCGGCGCGCAGCGCGCCCTCCGCGCGGAGGCCATCCTGCGCCGCCTGGACGGCAGCCGCATCGTGTATCACCACTCCGGCGGCAACCTGGGCGCCATGCATACGGTGAACTTCTACGGCAACTGGATTCCGCCGCAGGAGATGGACGACTGGTTCGAGCATTGGTCCACCACCGGCGTCAAGCCGTTATTCACCTGTGAATACAGCGTGCCGTTTCTGTGGGACTGGTCCATGTACCGCGGCTGGTACAAGGGCAAGCGCGAGTTCGGCGGCGCCGTGGTTCCCTGGGAGTTCCATGTGGCCGAATGGGATGCTCAGTTCCTCGGCCACCAGACTTATCGCATCGCCGAGGCCGAGAGAATCAACCTGCGCTGGGAAGCGGAGCAGTTCCGCCAAGGGCGCGCTGGTTGGCGCCGGTGGGATTATCCGTACGACCTCGGGTCGCGGGAATTCGCCGGCCGGCTGCGGATTATGGCGATGCAGGTCGAGCAGAACTGGCGCGCCTTCCGAACCTGGGGACTTTCCGCCAACGGCGCGCCGTGGGATATCGAAAACTATTGGACCAAGACCGGTGATCCCACGCCGGTGGCCCAGGCTCTCGGCCGCTGCAACATGCCATTGCTGGCCTATATCGCCGGAAAGCCCGCGGCCTTCACCGGCAAGGACCACAACTTCCGGGCGGGCGAGGCCGTGGAGAAACAGCTCATCGTGATCAATAACTCGCGCCAGAGCGTCACGGGGGAATGCCGCTGGCAGATAGGCGCCGCGTCCGGCCGCGCGAAAGTGACCCTGCCGCCCGGCCAACAGCGGCGGATTCCGCTGCGCTTTCGTGCGCCGTCACCCGGCGCCCACGAGTTGCGTGCGTCGGTCGCGTTCGCCAACGGGCAACCTCAGGAAGATGCGTTGCCCATCGACGTGCTGCCGCGCATGGCGCGGCCAAGCCCGCATGAACGCGTCGCAGTCTTCGATCCGGCCGGGTCCATCGAAGGGTTGGGCTCCCGGGTGGAAGCGGCGGCCGACCTCGCGGGGTTCGACACGCTCATCGTCGGCAAAGGGGCCTTGACCCTCGGCGCAGCCGCGCCGGATATTTCGCGCGTGCGGGACGGGCTGAAGGTGATCCTGTTCGAGCAATCCGGCGAGGTGCTCGAGAGGCGTTTCGGATTTCGCGTGGCGGAGTACGGATTGCGTTGCGTCTTCCCGCGAATCCCCGGGCATCCTGTATTGGAGGGACTCGGCGAACCGCACCTGCGGAACTGGCGCGGCCAGTCCACGCTGCTGTCCCCGCGTCTCCACTACCAGCCCGGAACCCAGTTCAACCTGGCGCCCACCGTACAGTGGGCGGGGATTCCGGTGACGCGCGTCTGGCGCGCGGGCAATCGCGGGACGGTCGCTTCGGTCCTCATCGAAAAACCGGCGTGCGGCGATTTCATGCCCGTGCTGGATGGCGGCTACGGCTTGCAATACACTCCCCTGGTGGAGTATCGCGAAGGCTCGGGCATGGTGCTGTTCTGCCAGATGGATGTGACCGCGCGGACGGAGGGCGATCCGGCCGCGGAGTTGCTGGTGCGCAACATCCTGGACTACGTTGCCCGCTGGCGGCCGGTGGCCCGCGGAGGCGTACGCTACCATGGCGATCCCGCGGGGGAAAGGTATTTGGAGTCCGCCGGTATCGCCATCTCCCAACGCGGCGAATCCGTGGCGGCATTCGCGCTCGAGCAGCGGGAGGCGCAAACCCTCGCGCCCGGCATCTCGATTGAGGTGGGAGAGCATATCGCTGCGTATTTCGATCCCTTCGGCCCTGGGTCGCCGTTTACCGGCATTTCTCCCGCCGACCTGTTCAATCGCGATCCGCGCAACATCCCGCTGGTGACCGGCGGCGCAAACCTGGTGGGCAACGGAGTGCTGGCGGCATCCGAAAACGGACACGTCGTCTTCAGCCAGATTGCTCCATGGCAGTTCGATTATTCCGGCGGCCGGATGAATGTGAAGCGCACGTTCCGCAATGTGGCGCGCATGACGGCGCGGCTCCTGGGAAACCTGGGAGCCGGGATGCGCACGCCGCTTCTGGCGCGTTTCGCGGCGCCGGTTGCGGAGGGCGAAAAACGCTGGCTCAACGGCTTGTATATGGACGTGCCGGAGGAGTGGGACGATCCCTATCGATTCTTCCGCTGGTAGGTGTGGCGGGCAAACTTGCCTTTGGATTGCGACCCCGGCATAGCGATTGTAGGCGGCCTGAATTGGCAACGCACGACCACGCCATCAGCCATTTCGTCGAATGGTATTACCGGCGGTTGGGCCCGCAACCGGGGGCGGGAATACCTCGAGTCAAAGGGGTACGGCACCTTGGCGTCCGCGTGGGCAACTGGCTCACGGCCGCCCAGGGCAAGCTCCTGCTGGAACGGGCGGACATCGCCACGCTGCGCGGAAAACGGAACCACGCCATCCTGGCGATGTTACGCGGTGGCGGCCTCCGGCGCGGCGCGCTTGGGGCGCGGCCAAGTGTGGATTGGCCGCCCCTTTGGCGGCCAGGGAGCATCTGTTCCTCGGAACGCCGGGTTGGGGACTACCGGCAGGGGCTTTTCCCGGACGGGAAACCGCCCAAAGGAAAGAGGCCCCGAGGCTGGCGTGACCCGCACTGTTCAATCGACCGTATACTGTGAAGCGTGACCCGCATATTGGCTACCTTCCTGGCTCTGCCGCTGCTGGCGGCTCAGCCCGCTCGCTTCGCGGAACACACCGTTGCCACCGGCCTGCGCGGCGGCTACCAGGTGGTGGTCGCCGACCTGAACCACGATGGCAAACCCGATCTGATCGCCTTGTCCAGTGGCATGCCCGAACTGGTCTGGTATGAGAATCCGACCTGGGAGCGCCACGTCATCGCCGGCGGCCTGAGCCGCATGATCAACTGCGCCGTCGTGGCCGTCGAAGGAGATCCCATCCCCGAAATCGTGCTCGCCAGCGAATTCTCCAACCAGGCCAAGGATAGCCAGGGCATCATCACCTTGCTGCGGCACAACGGCGACCCGCGCCAGCCTTGGACAGCGCGCGAAATCGACCGGCTGCCGGCCTCGCATCGGCTTCGTGTCGCCAGGATCGATGCCGGCAAGCCCGTCGTCATCAATGCCCCGCTCACCGGCGCCAACGCCGAGCCGCCGGATTATCGCGGCCAGACCCCTCTCGTCTTCTACCGGCCCGGCGAATGGAAACGGCATCTCATCAGCGACGAAAACAGCGGCGTCGTACACGGCATCTTCGTCACCGACTGGGACGGCGAAGGGTTTGACGAAATTCTGACCGCCAGCTTTGGCGGCATCCACCTCTTCAAGCTGGGGAAGGACGGCCGCTGGACGCGCACGGAAATTGCCCGGGGCGATCCCGCGCCCTGGCCGAAGTCCGGATCCAGCGATATCGCAGTGGGCCGCCTGGGGGCGGAGCGCTTTCTCGCCGCCATCGAGCCCTGGCACGGGAATCAGGTTGCGATCTATCGGGAGCGCAATAGGGTCTGGGAGCGCAGCGTGATCGACGATTCGTTAGTGGACGGCCACACCATTCTCACTGCCGACCTGAACGGCGACGGCGCCGACGAGGTGATCGCCGGCTATCGCGGCCAGGGCCGCAGCGTGTACGTCTATTACGCCGGCGGCGGACACTGGACGCGCGTCCCTCTGGATAGCGGCGGCATGGGCGCCGCCGCCTGCGCGGTCGCGGACCTGAACGGCGATCGCCGCCCGGACGTTGTCTGCATCGGTTCGGCGACCGCCAATTTGAAGTGGTATGAGAACCTGGGCGTGCGCTGACGCCCTGTGCGCGTATGCAGCCGCTGCCGGTGGCCGATTTCGGCCATCCGGTGACTCGCGAGCAGCAAGACCTCCTGCAACCTGTTGACCTTAAAAGTACACAGACTGGCAAACCGATTGCTGAAAACCAGGATGAGAAGCTGGATCTAACCAGTTAGGAGGAGGTCGATATATGAAAAAGACATTTCTGGCCCTGGCTGTTGCGGTGATGACGCTCGCGCCCATGAGCGCTTCGGCCGCCGTCCGCGTATTTGTGGGAGGCGGTTATTACGCTCCGTTTTGGGGACCGTACTGGGGACCTTACAACGGCTACGCTTATCACCCGAACTCGGGCGAAGTAAAGCTGGACACCAAGGTGAAGGACGCTGCCGTGTTCATCAATGGCGCTTACGCCGGCACCACGCACGAGAACAAGACGATGCATCTGCGTCCTGGCAACTACAACATTGAAATCAAGGAAGGCGGCAACACGCAATACGCCGAAAAGATCTTCGTAGCTGCCGGCAAGACCATCCACATTCACCCCGAGCTATAAGCGGCGCCTGCGTCTCGCCGCCGGTCCGGCGGCCGGTGGCAGGAAGCGGGCCGCGTGCCGGCCTCGGGTCTACCGCACAGACTCTGACATGCCGCGATTCAGTTTTCGGACGATTGCGCGCGCAGCCACGGCCGGACCATGCCGTCGAAACCGCCCGAAAAACAGCGCATAGTCGTTGGCTTCGGCGAACCACACCTGCTTGCCATCGGCCGCGGCAATCTGTACTTGAATGTAATGGCCTGGCGCAATCATGTGCGAACCCAACGTTTGGTAAAGGCTTGTCATCACGAAATCCGCTTCTTCAGGACGCTTGACCACCTGCAGCGGCAAGCCCTGGTCGCGAATCTCGGCGATAATGAACTGGTCGAGGTTCCATTCCATGGGCGCAACGTAGATCCTGGCGCCGCGCGGCACGCTCTCGGAAACCCGCTGCTGGGCGTCCGCCCAGCCTCTCCGGTCGCCAAGCCTAAAACAAAAAACGCCCAGTATCGCACGACTGGAGTCTAGCACCTGTACACCCCGATTTCGAGGGGTCCCTTGGGGGAGCCAGGCAGCGCTTTTGCGGGTGGCCGGATGGCCCGTCTCCAACCCGCGGCGCGGCCAACGGGCAGCCTGCTCAAGTCGAGAGTCTCGACGAATCAAAAAGGCGTCGTCGTCACGACCTCGGGCGGCAATTGCGTGGAATTGTCGGGAAATATAACGATTGCCAGCTCGACCTTAACCGTGACCACCCTCTTACTGAAGGTGCCAAATCCGCCTCCAAAGGGATTCCAATAGGGAATCCCCGGACTGTATCCGACTGTGACATGACCATGAGCTACCCATTTATCCCATTTGTCTTTATGGCCGTAAGTGCTTGTGCACCCTTGGCGGTCAGCCTCTTCGCGCTCAATGACCACCTCCGATTCGCCCAGGACCTCCCAAAAGGGACCTGATTGGGTAACCGCGATCTTGGTTTTGTCCAGGTGCACGTTCATGATCCTGCAATCTGTACTGTCGGCCTCGACGTCCAGATTTACGTTAAACCCGAACAAGGCGCCCCATGAGTAAGTGTATTCCCGATGTCCGTGAACCATAAGTGAGCCTCCCGGTCACGTGTTCTTGTGGCGCTCGCACCACGCTTACCCTTTCTTCTTCGGTGTCTTTTTGGCCGTATGCCTCGCGGGTTTGTCGTTCCCGCGAACCTTGCGGCCCTTATTGGGGAAATTATCGACCGCGCGAGAAACAATACGAACTTGGCCCGTCGGTGCGTCGTAGAAGCCGACAACCCGGCTCCGCACGTTAATGGGCGCCGCGATATCGAAAAGGTCGTTAACAATAACCTCGGCCAGACGAAGGTCGATCGCTCCAGTATCCAGGTTCAGCGTGCCGGAAGACTCGCAGCCGGGAGCCAGCACAATCCGGTTGATGCCCGAATGGCGGCCATCCGGAAACGTCACTGACGGCGCACACAGATTGAGTTCGACAATCTGCACCGCTTGAAGGTGACCTGCAATCGGACCGAGCCTTGCGATCGCGTGCCCGGTCGCCTGCGTCAATTCAATCGCGCCGCCGCCCAAACTGGCTGGAAGCGGCACATTCGCCCGTACACTCTCTTCCCTCAGTTCGAACCGCATGCTTCCATCGGAATGGGCGCCGGTCTTTTGGTACTGTCCCGAGGTGTGTTCGCTGCCCTCCTGGGGTATCTTCCGCCATATCGTGTATTCTATGACGGCATCGCCGGTAATGGACGCCTCAATGTCGCTGGTTAAGTCGGAATCCCATGCGAGGTCGACTGTATGGCTAAGTGGACCGCAACACTTCGTCCATGGCGGGGTGGGACAGCCGGCGGGGTTGAGATCCACATCCGGGAAGTCATAATGGATCTTCCAAAGATTATAATTCGGGACCAGGGGCAACTTGTACTCGATCTTCAGATCGCATTGAATCTTCTTTACTTGACCGCTTATGCAGTAAGGTCCGGTACAGTCCGCCCAAAAATCGAGGGTAAAATTGAACTTCAGCGGCGCCGTCAAGGCTCCTTTGTAATTGGAGCCGACAACCGGCGGGAAAGTCACATCCAGAGTGGCGCCGCCCTGAACCTCTTTGGTCTCGGGTTCTTTCCGGCCGGCATAGTTCAATGGGGGCATCGGTACCGGGTCGGGTTTGTGAAGACTCAGGCCTTTCAGAGCCATAGCTTGAATGTTCACGAGCTGCGTTCCATCTTTATTCACAAGAACGGTCAGCGTCAGATCCGCGAACGCACCCGTGACTTGAACCTCACATCTTGCCATTTTATTTCCCTCGCTTCCAGAACTGCCAACCTCGGGTTTCCCGGCGGCCCGACTAGAGTTCGGCCTTGCCTCGAGCTTGCGACGAGGCTATTCAATGGGTTCGGTTAAGATTGCATGGCGCCAAGGTTAAGATCGTGTGTGAAGTATACACTCTTTTTTTGCAAAGTTCTTCAAAAACCACCGGGAATTCCAGGAACAACTTGGAAATTTACACTCGGTTCCGGCCGGCTCGTGGCGTTCTCCGTCCACTATCTTCGCCATTAGCATCGCTTGTGTTGACACGCGATGGATCCGGTTCGGCGCTTTAGCCGGATGGGTAACTTCCGGATGCTCGACAAACCCCCCGCAGCGCTACCGCTCCCTGCGTTAGGCAGGCCCAAACCAGAGCCGTTAGCTACAAGTTTCGCTATGTCCAGGCATCCGCTCATTCCTGTAACGAGAATTGAGGTCCCCAAGACCGACGTGCGCGCCGTGCGCCGGAAACTTCGTCTGAGCCAGCCCCAATTCGCCGCTAAGTTTGGATTTCAACCTGCCACGGTGCGGAACTGGGAACAGGGCCGAACCAGACCGGACGGACCGGCGCGCGTGTTGCTTGCCGTGATCGCGCGTCATCCCGAAGCTGTGGAGGACGCGCTGCGAAAGGCCGGTTGGAATCCACCGTCCGGCTGGGTGCGCCGCCGCCAACACATTTTCCCGATCGTCGGACGGATCGGTCTCACCGGTGAAGTCCCGCCCGGCAAGTTGAACCTGGCGAAAAGCTGCCGCTGGTTCGAGGTGAACGTCCTCCCCATCCGGGACCCCTTTGGAGGCGGTCTACGCCCGGCCCATCTGCTCGAACAGTTCCGAGCCATCCAGAGGGCTGTTGCGCGGCTTCGGGAAGGCCGTTCGCCGGCGAGCGGAGCGGCCCGCGACGAGCGCGGCGGCATCATCCGGCATACACAGGACTCCGGAAAAAGCCTCGGCACGGTGTTCGGCTTGAGACGGCCCGGCTCTCGGGAGAGAGCCTGCGTCCCAACGATCACGATGTAGTGCGGCGGGAAACGGGCCCGTCGGCCGGATGGGACGTAACACGCCCGGGCTGACATGCCGCAGGTCATCCGATACCGGTTCCGAGGAAGGTTGACGAAACTGCAACAGCCGCCGGACAGGCTGCCCCTGCCTGGTCGTGACGCACCGGGCCGATGTGCCAAGCCGGATTTTTGAAGGCGCGTCAACTTGTCGAGACGACCAGAAGACAGATGACCATCACTTCTCAGGGGAAGGTTGTAACTTTAGGTGTGATGCGCGGGTTGCCCGCGGTCGCACCGCCGGTGTTGTTGATGACATTGCTGATCTCGCCGTTATTGCCCAGGCGAACGGTGATCATGCTGTGGAACCTGACGTTCGGGTTGTTGGGAACCTCAATGGCCCTGGTCAGCACGACGCCGCGATTCCGGAAAACACTGTAGATTCCAAGCCCCCAGGCCTCGTGGCTGGTCACATTGTCGGCCACCTTGTACGAAGCCCAGCCATTCGTTCCGGGTGCGCTTGTGTAGCTCGCCTGATCGGTAGGATCATACGGGATCTCGGATTGATAGAAGTATACGCGCCCGCCGTTGCCGTTCCAAAGGACCTGGAACTCCTGGTAATGTTCAACGAACAGGCCGTAAACCGTGACTGCGTTTCCATTCACAACCAGCCCGTTCGCGCTGGTATTGCTGTTCCAGCCCACGCCGGCGCCATGGTCCGCGCGCCAGATCCAGGTGTGATCCACGATGGTGTCGCTGCTGTTGATCCTCAGGTTGACTGATGCGCGCCCCACGCCGGGGCCGCCCACCCGGAAAAACACGTCGTGGAGAGAGATCGGGTTCCTGGCGTGGCTGGCATTGCTTCCGCTCGGACCCACTTCGAGCAGCACCGGTGAATTGGTCTCTCCTGCGTCGAATAGCAGGCCGGCTATGATCACACCGTCCACATCGGCAATCGTCATGGCCGTGACGCCATGGTTTGCCCTCAGAGTGGCGAACCCAAGCCCCAACACTACCGTGTTAGCCCGGTGGACGCGTATGGTGTCCGTCAGCTCGTAGATGCCGGGTGTCAACAGCAGGTTCTTGCCCTTGGCCAACTGGGCATTAATGGTCGCCGCGCTGTCGAGATCCGGCCGGGCAACGTAGAACCGATTCATCGGGATTGACCTTCCGGGGGTCGATCCGCCCCGCCAGGTGATGCCCGAACTGTTGGTGCGCAGCGAAGGAACTCGTACGCTGTACGTCCCGGACGCATCGACCTCCAGAAAGGGTTTCTCGCGGACGATCGGGACCTTGGCGATCTTTGTGTAAGGCGGGGTGGGCCATTCGCCCGCCGGCGGATTGACAACCCCGACGAAGACCATGTTCCAGTTCGAGCCAGTCCAACCGCCCCATTCGGTGTTTCGCGAGACCCACTGTTGTTGTGGACCGGCGCCCACGTTGCCGTCAATCAGGTCGTCGGACATCCAGCCGCCGCTCGCCCATCCGCCGTTCTGGTGAAGCACAATGTCACCTCGAACGTGCATACGGCGAAGGGGAGCGGCCTGTGAAACGGCCCACTTCATGGCGCCGTCGGAGGGCGCCACCGAGAAGCCCTCGGCAGCCTTCCAAAAGGTACAGGTAGCGTTGTTCCTCGGCAGGGTCGCGTCCGAGTGCACGTTGCCAGTGATACGGACGTTGTCGGGCGAGGCCCCCAATCCCAGAACTTGCGTATAGTATCCAATCGGGATGTCCAGTTTGTAGTCCCCGGGCGCAAACAGCAAGGCGCTGCGCGCGCGGCCGAATTGGTTGTTCCGCTGGGTGGCGTAGACGTTCTCGATTTGTTCCTGAATCGCCGCTGCCGGCATGGATGAGTTGAAGATGAGCACGTTCGGCCCGAAATTCGGCTTTGTGCTGTCGGCCGCCATTGCCGGCCGGCCGGGATACGCGAGCAGGACCAGGATCAGGCTGAACCTGGCCAGCGCTCCAGGATCTCCGCCGCCACACGGAGTACAACGCATAAACGTCTCCATTCCGCCGTTCTCCTTGGTCGACAAACCTCGATTCCTTTACTGGGAATCGGCTCGCCCACGGATGTCTGGCCGGCGAGCCTTTCGGGCGCTCAACGTTCTTGATTGCGTACTCCAACGCTGTCGCACGAAGAACTGAATCTCCAGACAACACGATAACGCACCGCAGAGGCGTGCACGATGCAGAGGCGAAGGGCGCCTGTAGAGAGCGCTTGGTCGCCTATCGATAGCTCGCCGTCACTTTTTGATTATTGTGAAGATTCTGAGAAGCGGAGTGGCAGAAACGATTTGCCGGGTTTCTGGCGGGAAATGCCGGGGCGCTGTCGGGTTATTTTCAGAAACCCGGCGTCGGCAGCCTGCTTGAACTTGGGACCTCTTGCACCCCAAACCGAACTCGCTAAATAGGAAGAAGGAGTCTGTTTTCTGAAACACCATCTGGAAGAACCTGATTCGTGCCACGTCCACTCGTGCGAATGTAGATCCACAGTCTAGGTTCCCGAAGTGATCGCCTCAATGGCTTCTTGGTCGATGCCCCTCTCTGCGGATTCCGAACTGATGCCGATCAGCGTTCCGAACTGATGTCGATCGGTTTTACGGTTGTAGCCCGGAACGGTGATCGACATCTTGACGTCCGGTGAACACACGGGGGAACGAGATCCCGCCCGGCGGAAAGGTGGGTGGCAAACGGGGCGGCTGGCGATCAGCGGAACAGGTCCGCCGGGCAACCCATTTCCTTCACCGCGCCCGCGGCGGCTAATGCCGCCTTTGACGGTTGGCCGTTTTGCGCGTACCACTCGGCCACGTTGCGCGACGCCGTACAAACCTGGGTGTGCACCATGGGGCAATTCATATCGATGCTGGCGCCTTTCACGGCGCAGCTTTGGGGCTCGGCTTGTTTGTAGAATTGCAACAATCGAGCGGCCAGCTCCACGGCGCCCGGATCGATTACCAGTCCTTCGATGAGCGCCACTGCGGCGCCGTTGCGATCTCCCATCGCGCGATAAACCTCGGAGCCTAATTCCTCGAAGGTGTGGTCTGTCCTGAGTCCGCGCCCGGCAATCAAAGATTGCAGCGCTTTTTGCGGTTCTCCCAGCCGCAGGTACACGCGGGCCAATGTCAGATATAGCTGGTCGTAGCCGTAGGCCCTCACGCGCCTGCCGTTTTCCCGGTTGATCGCCAGGCTCTCCTGCTGGCCGGCGCGATCGATGCGTTCGCCGCGTTGCAGCACGTCGAGGGCGCGCCGGTACCATTCCCCGCCGCCGGCGCCGGCCGCGTCGCCTTTGCGGCGGAAGCACTCCCCGGCCGCCGCGTACAGGCGCACGTTGTTGAGCGCATCCGGCACGGGGTCGACAATGCGCAGCGCGGCCTCGGCTTCCCGGACGGCGCGGTCCAGTTCGCCGGGCCGGTCTTCGAGCTGCATCGACAAAACCGAATGCGCGCGGGCAGCTTGCGGGACCGCGCGGGCCGCCGAAGTCCAGAGCGAGAGCTCGTCGTACCAATCGAAATTGCGGACGAAGGTTCGCGCGCCGAGGACGCAGCAGAGCAGCGCGGTGGCGGCCAGAATCCGCCGGGGCTGCCGCAGGCGCGCCAGGAGCAGCACCACGCATCCGGCCAGGCCGATAGCCGGCAAATACACAAGCCGCTCGGCGATGGTCACGCCAATCGCCAGGAAGAAGTTCGCCACGGGCGCCAGCGCGATGAAGAACCAGAACACGAAAAAGAACAGCGGCTTGCTTCTGCGGTACGCGGCGGCGGCTGCCGCCACCGCGCCCAGACAGACGGCCGCGCCCAGCCATGCGCGCCAGTCGGTAAGGGTGGCGAGGGGCAGTTGATTGTACGAATAGTCGGCCGAAAGTTTCACCGGCCAGAAGAACAGGCGCAGGTACTCGAGAGTATATTTGAGGGAAGTGAGCTTGGCGGTAAGGAAATCCGCCGCCACAATGGGGTTGTCGGTGAACGGAATCAGGTCCAGCGGATGGGTGGCCCGCAGCCAGGTTCGCAGATAAAAAAAGATGGCGAAGGGTATTGCCATGGCCGCGTAGCCCGGCCATCGCTTGCGCCATGTGGCGCGCGCGGAAAACGTCAGGTCGTACAGCAGCATGATGCCGGGCAGGACCACGCCGCTCTCTTTGGAAAACATGGCCACCACGGCGGCCTCCGCCAGCCCGCCCATCCACGCCGCTTTGCGCCGCCCGCGCGCGCTCTGCCCATAGGCATGGCAGACGATTCCGGCCAGCACGCCCAACGCCGCCAGCGCATCGGCGCGCCCCACGATGTTGGTGACGGCTTCGGTCGCGAGCGGGTGCACGCCCCACAGCGCGGCCAACGCAATCGCCAGGGTTGGGTCCGCAAACAGCAGCAGACCCAGGCAATACACCAGCGCGATGTTGGCCAGGTGAATCGCCAGATTGACCGCATGGTAACCGGCGGGATTTTGTGCGTTGCCCAGCAGCGCGTAATTGATCAGGTAAGTGAGAGTGGTCAGCGGCCGGTACAAATTGGTGGTGCTGGACTTGTACCAATACTGTTCGCTGAAGATCTGACGCAGATTTTCCGCGGTGACGGCGCGCACGCGCGCATCCCGCTCCACGATCCAGACGTCGTCATAAACAATCCCCGCGCGGAAAGAGTTGGAATAACAGATGAGCGCCAGCGCCCACACCGCCAGAATGCGCAGGAGGTGGGGCTTCCAGGCAATGGGGGTTGCCGGAACGTCGGGAGGATCTGGTGATTTTGGAACGCGCTTCTGGGGCACCGCTGCGCTTCACTGTAACATGGGTGCGGGACAGGCCGGGAAGGCCTGTCCTACCCCTGTGTCACAAGTTTCCAAAGAAGAAACAGCATCCCGGCGGCAAATCCCGCGCCGGCTTCGTATTCCTTGTTTCTTAGATAGAGGGAGAAGCGAAAAGGTTGCGGATTTTTTTGCGCGCGGGCGCGCAGCCGCGGAAGCAGCGCCGGCACGCGCGCGGCATAATTCGCGTAATCGGGGAAAAGCGTTCGCAAATGCTGCTCTTCGAGTTGGATCACGGGCAGATAAACCAGCCCGAACACCGCGGCAAACAGCAGGCCGAGCCAGGCGTTGCGCGCGGCCATCGCCAGGCCGGCGGCCACCAGCAGCGTCCCTACATATAAAGGGTTGCGCAAATGGGCGTAAGGGCCGCCGGTCGCGAGTCGCTGATTTTTCGCCAGGCATCCGGCCGCCCAGGCGCGCAGCGCCAGTCCCGCCACGCTGAGGGGCAAGCCCACCGCCAGGGAGCGCGCCGAGGGATGGGAAAGCCACGCGAAGACGCATACCAGGAGGAAGCCGCTGGGCACCCGCAGTTTGGCAACGGCATCCGCGTAGCGCTTGGGAAACTGCACCATCAGGCGATGCACCCGGCCGGCTGGCGATGGCCGCCCAGCACGGCTCGCAACGCCTCGAACACTTCATCGGGAGAAATTCGCCGCATGCTTTCGTCGATGGCCGAGCCCCGCTGGTAGGTGGTGGGCGCCTGGGCGCCGCGCAACACCGAGAGCGACCCGCCGTAGGGGCCATTGCGAGCCGGGTCCGTGGGCCCGAAAATCGCGATCCCCGGTTTGGCGAGCGCGGCCGCCAGGTGCAGCGGGCCGCTATCGACTCCCAGAACGGCGGCGGCGCGCCGCGTGGCGTGAATGAGCCCCGGGATGCCGGAAAAATGCGGCGCCGCCTCGCATACCTGGGAAATGGGCGCTCCGGGCGGGCCGTTGAGCACCAGCGGAATTTTCAATTCGTGGCGCAGCCGCGCCGCCAGTTGGGCGTAATGCGGCATGGGCCACTGTTTCTGAGGCCAACCGGCGAGCGGCGACGCCAGCACGAATTCGCCCTCGGGCAACTCGCCTTCGGCGCGGCCCGGCGGCAGGGGAAAAGTGCGCAGCACGCTGGCCGCCCCGGCGGCCGCCGCCAGGTCCAGCGCCCGGTCCACCACGTGAGCGCTGGCGCTCAGCGTCTTGTTGGAGTAAAAGAGGCCCGCCGCGCGCTCGCGCGTCTGGCTCTGATGAAAGCCGAAGATGCGCTCGGCGCGGGCCGCCGAAGCTACCAGCGCCGATTTCAACAGCCCCTGAAAATCCACCGCGAAATCGTACGGCTCGGCGCGCAACTGGCGCCAGCTTTCCAGCAGACCGCCCGGCAGATTGCGGCGCAAAAACAGCAGCCGGTCCACAAAGGGGTTGTCTTCCAATAGCGGGGCCCAGCGCGGCTCTACGATCCAGGTGATCCGCGACCCGGGAAAGCTGTGTTTCAAGGAAGCCACTGCGGGCAGGCTGTGGACGATGTCTCCCATCGCCCCCAGCCTGACCACGAGAATGCGGCTGTTAGTGTGGCGTCCCATCTAAGCCTTGATCCGTGAGACCGGCAGCGCCGGTACACAACCGGCGCCATCCTGCCCCACTAGGTTTGGCGGCGTTGCACATGCTCCATCAACTGGCGGCGCTGGCGCGCGTCGGCTTCTTCCAGGCGCACAACCGCCGCCGGCTGAAAACGTTCGATCAGCCGATCCACATCTCCAATTTCGGCGGTTATCACGTAGTCTACCACGCGCAAAGCGGCCGTCATGCGGGCGCGCTCGGCCTGCTCCATAAGTTCCCCTTCGAGCGGTAAAACCAATACAATCAGGGTTTTCGCTCCGGTAGTGCGGCGCACGGCGGCAAGCTGGCGGGCGTGCTCCGCGCGCAGGATATCGAAGTAGCCGGTGACCAGCGCTACGGGCGCGGCGCCGGCCGGGAGGGCTTCGCCCGGGCTTAGGATTTTTCTTCGCGTGTCCATACTGTTTTCAGCAGATCCCGGGCGGCCGCGGCAACGCGTTCCACCGCAACCCCGGTCATGCAGCGATGATCGATGGGACATTCGCGGAGCAGACACGGGCTGCACTCGGCGTGTTCGCGGATGACGCGCGCCAGCGGCCCGCACGGCCCGGTGGTGGTATCGTCCGTCGCTCCGAAGATGGCTACCGCGGGAACTCCCGCGGCTGCGGCGATGTGCATGGCGCCGGAATCGTTGGTAAGAAACAAGCGGCAGGCCGCCGCCAGGTCGATGAACTCGCGCAGGCTGGTCTGGCCGGCCAGGTTTTTGGCGTCCACCCCGCCGCGGCGCGTTCCGGCCGCAACTTGCTCGCAAAGCTGGCGCTCGGCGGCGGATCCAAACACCAGCACGGTCGCGTCCATTTCGCGCGCCAGGAGCCGCGCGGTCTCGGAGAAACGCTCGGGCAGCCAGCGTTTGGCGTTGCCATAGGCCGCGCCCGGGCTCACCCCGATAGCCGTCTCCGCCGCGCCGAACGAGCGCAAATGCGCCTGCCCCGCCGCGCGCGCCTCCGCCAGGCCGTCCAGCAGAATGGAGTGGCAGTCGGGAAAACGCTCCATGATTCCAGCGCGGCGCAGCAGCTCCAGGTAATAAAAACGTTCGTGGCGCGGAATGTCTCCCGCTTCCGGAACGGCGATGGCCCGCGTGAGCAGCCAGCCGCGCCCGTCGCGGCTATAGCCGATGCGCTCGGGAATTCGCGCGAGGTACGCCAGGAGCGCGGCGTCGAAAGCGTTCTGCAGCAGAATCGCCGCATCGAAGCGCTCACCGCGCAAGCGCGCCGCGAATTCCCGCCGCGCGCGCCATCCCCGCTGAGGCGGATACGGGATCACCTGGTCGATGGCGCTTTCGCGCGCGTACAGATCCGCCACCCAGGGGCGCGCCACTACCGCGAGGTACGCATGCGGCAGGGCCGCGCGAATGGCGCGCACCGCCGGCAGCGACATTACGGCATCGCCCAGCCAGTTGGTCGCGCGCACACAGACGCGCGACACCGCCGATGGATTAAAAGCCACCAGATTTCAGCATACCAACCGGCTCCGCCGCCGCCTCCGGTCCCTGAATTGCGGGGATCGCAATCGTTATGAGATACCAGGTGACATTCCGCAAAAGGTTCACCCCCGGGGGCGAACCCGGCGACGATCCGAAATCGCTCATCGACACCGAAGATGGCGTGGTGCAAGATGCCGAGTTTGTAGAGCTCATCGAGCCGGCGGGTTTGGGAGTCGCCGGGGACCTGAATGAAGGCAGCGGCTCCCCGGAGAGCAACGATAACGGCTTTCTGGGGTTGGGAACCGAAACCTGGGTTTTCGCTATCGCCGAAGGCCGCGAAAAGGAATTCACCGACGCGTTGGTGGAAAGCAAAGTGGTGCTGGATTTCGAAGAGGTGCCGGACGAATCGCTGACCACGTGAGCGGGGGGGCGGGCCGTGTCGAGTGCGCCGGAGCGCATCGCCAGGAGTGGCGATGCGGCACACACTCTTGCCGCGCACTCGTGCCTGACTGCCAGCCTGCCCTACTGCGTTAAGCTGAAGGTACATGAGACTGCTGGTGGTCGAGGACGAAAAACGCATCGCCGACTTTTTGTGCCGCGGCCTGGAAGGCGCCGGCTATGCGGTGGACGCCGCGCTGACCGGCGCCGCCGCGATCGAGCAAATCCACGCCACCGATTACGACCTGGTGATTCTCGACCTCATGCTGCCCGATATGGACGGCCTGCAGGTCCTCGAGAAAATCCGCAACCGCAAAGTGGGTCCGCCGGTTCTGATTCTCAGCGCGCGCGGCGGCTTGGATGATCGCGTGAAGGGCCTGGAGCAGGGCGCCGACGATTACCTGGTCAAACCGTTCGCCTTCGTCGAACTGCTGGCTCGCGTGCGCGCCCTGTTGCGGCGCGGCCAACCGGCTCCCGAAAAACTCCAAGTCGCCGATCTCACGCTGGATTGCATCCGCCGCAAAGTCACGCGCGGTGTCGAAGCCATCGATCTGGCGCCCAAGGAATTCGGCATTCTGGAATACATGATGCGCAACCGCGGCCGGCCGCTCAGCCGCACCATGATCGTCGAGCACGTGTGGGACATGGATTACGACGGGCTCACCAATATCGTGGACGTCTACATCCGCCATCTGCGCAGCAAAATCGACGACCGTTTTCAGCAGAAGCTGATCCAGACGGTACGCGGCATCGGTTACATGATCGAAGCGCCCGACCGGCCGGCCGAGCGGCCGGTGGACCAGGTTCCCGAGCGGCAGGCGTGATGTCGCGGTGGCCCATGTGGGGTAAGGGCGATGTGCGGCGCATCATGCGCGGGCTGCGCTTCCGCCTGACGGCCGGCTACGCTGTCTTTTTCGCGCTGCTGTTGATCGGCATCGCCACCGGTTTCCGCCAGTATCTGAAGAGCACGCTCGACACCCAGGCCCGAGAGGATCTGAACGAAGAGTGGGCCGCCGTGAAGGGCGGCTTCCTGCGCTTCTTCAACGGCCCCGAGATGGGCTGGTACGTGGACTGGTATTACGCCGAGGACGATCCCGACGAAACCACCGCCGTGCTGGACATCAAGAAGACCTACCTGGTCACCGATCAGTACGGCAAGGTGCTGCTGGACGGCAAAACCAAGGATCGCCAGGTTTCCACGGAATACGAAGACATCGGCATCGATAAACCCGCCGACATTCAAGCGCGGGTGCGCCGGGCGGTACAGGATTTCAAGCCCAACACTCCCATCACTCCCACCTGGACGGTGCGCAAGGATTCCTCCGGCGCCCGCTACCTGCTGCGCAGCGCCGTCACATTTCCCTACGCCTCGCCCAACGACCACGGCGTGCCATTTTACGTGGCGCTGGGGACGCCGCTTTCCGAAAACGACAAGATTCTGAGCGAATATACGCGCAGCGTCTTCATCGGCGTGATTCCCGGCGGCCTGATCCTGGGCTCTTTCCTGGGATGGGTGATGGCCGGGCGCGTGTTGACGCCGGTCAAGGAAGTTGCCCATGCCGCGCAGCGCATCTCCGGATCGAACCTCAGCCTGCGGATTCCGGCGCGCCAGGCGGATGACGAGCTGGATTATCTCATTCTCACTTTCAATCGCATGATCGAGCGGCTGGAAGCCTCTTTCCAGCAGATGAAGCAGTTCTCGACCGACGTTTCGCACGAGCTGCGCACGCCCATCACGGCCATCCGCGGGCAGCTCGAAGTCGCGCTGTTTACGGCCAAGACCACCGATCAGTATCGCGAAGCCATTTTCAACGCCTTGCAGGATATCGACCGCCTGTCGCAGATCGTGCGCGCGCTGCTGTTGCTCTCGCAGGCCGAATCGGGCCAGTTGGCGCTGCAAAAGTCGCACTTGAATCTGGGCCAGGCGGTGGAGGAATTGGTGGAGCAGTTCCAGATTCCCGCCGAAGCCGCCGGCGTGCGCTTGACGTCCAACCTGCCGGCCGGCTGCTTCGTGGACGCGGACCGCGTGCAGATCGACCGCATGATCACCAACCTGCTCTCCAACGCCATCAAGTTCACGCCCGAAGGCGGCGCGGTGCGGGTGTGGCTGCGGCCTTCGCCGGAGTATGTCGAGCTCGTCGTCGAAGACACCGGCTGCGGCATCGCGGGGGAACATCTTCCGCACATCTTCGACCGCTTCTATCGCGTGCCGGGCACGGGCACCGCGCCGGCTCCGGAACAAGGGCTCGGCCTGGGGCTCAGCTTCGTAGCCTGGATCGTGAAGGCGCACCGCGGCGCCATCGACGTGGAAAGCACCCCCGGCAAGGGCACGCGATTTGTCATCACACTGCCCGCTGCGGGAGTGGGGTCGGACAGCGTGGAGCTGGACGGGGAATCGGTGCGGCGCGCGTGAGGCGCGGGGCGCGTGGAGTCGGTGCGGTGCGTGAGGTCTGGTGCGGCGCGTGCGTGAAGTCGGCGCCGCGCGGGAAATCGGCGCCGGGGTGGAAAGGCTGCCGGGAACGTAAGAAAAAGAGCCGGGGAAGCGGAGCGCATCCCCGGCCCATTAGTTTGAGGCTGGACCGAATCAGAAGTGAATGCGCAGTCCGAACTCCATCTGCCGCGGGGTGTTGGACTGGCCGGTGATGCGGCCAAAAGTCGCCGGGCTGCTCCAGTTCAAGCTTCCGTTGCTGGGCTGCATATGGTTCAGCAGGTTGGTGAACTGGAAGCTGAGAGTGGCGCCCACCCGTCCCTCTTTCCAAACCCCGATGTCTTTGAGGGCGGTGGCGTCAATGTTCCAGGTCGGTAAGCCGCGCAGGTTGCCGTAGCCGCCGCAACTGGTGTCGAAGCCCAGGAAGCAGGGCCGCAGTTCGTTGTAGACGGCAGCCGGGTTGGAAAACATGTTGATGTGGGTCGAATTGTTGGTGCCCACGGCCTCGTTGGCCAATTGCGGGGCGGTGGGGTTGGTGATGGTGCTGCCGGCGTTGTTGTAGTAAGCGCTGACCGCGCCGGTTAAAGCGGCCGAACCTACGGCGCAGTCCGCCGTAGAGGTCATGCTTCCGGAACTGGACTCGCCGAACGCCGCGCTGCCGGCGGGCTGGGAGCCTTCGGTGTAGGTGGCGCAGACGGCGGCCCCGCTCTGCGCGGTGAACAGCGGGGAGACAATCCATCCGCCCAGCACGTGGCCGAGGACGCCGTGCTGCCCTTTGTAGTACGGCGACGCGTAATATACCGCGGCGTTGTACTGGAACTTGACGTCGAAACCGTTGGGTCCGTAGTTGGCCTGCATGTTCCAGGCATCCAGCGCGGTATTGGAGCTATTGGCCTGGGCCAGCGGAGCCGTACCCAGGGCGCGGCCCCAGGTGAAGTTGGAAACCGCCGTAAGACCGTGGTAATCGGTGGTTTTGAAGGTGGCGTACAGGGCGTTGTAGTTCCCGTACCCCATGCTGGTGGTTAAGGCGAGCGAGGTGGCTTGCAGCGGCGTGACCCCGCCGCCCGCACCGCTGATCATGGTGCGGCCCAGCGTCCAGGAAGACGCGTTGTTGAGAGCGGCCCAGATGGTGGAAACGCCCGCGCTCTTAAAATTGGACGTCATTTTGGACGCCACCGCGTCGGTGCAATTCTGGTAGCCCTGGCAATAGGAAGAGCCGGCTCCGCCCAGGGCGGCTTCGAAGAACGGCTGCGCCGCGATGGTGGCGGGATTGGCGTTGGCGAAATACAACTGGCTGGCGACCGCGTAGTAGGCCTGTGCGAAGCTCTGCCCGCCCAGGGTCGTCATATACGGCACGTCATCCAGGTTCATCTCCTGCAGTTCGTTGCGGATGATGCGGCCCAGGTAGCCGACTTCGAGCATGGCGTTGGTGCGGAACTGGCGCTGCACCGCGATGCTGAAGTTGTCGGTGCGTTCCGGCCGGTAGTGGGGATCCAGGGTATTGACGTCGCCCGCCGAGACGGCGCCGTTGTACCCCATGAAGAACGGCTGGGCCAGCGTCTGCGAGGGCGCCGGGAGCGGAGCCGACATGCCGTCCGTGCCGATACGGAACACGTTGGTGGGATCGACGTTGCCGGCGCCGGCGCAGGTTCCGTTCTTGTTGGGGCCGGCGCAGGTCACCGGCTGGATGGGTCCGATGCCGAGCAACGGGACCAATACCAGGTTGACGCCGTTGAGGCGGCCCCAGATACGGCCATATCCGCCGCGCAGCACGCTCTTGCCGTTGCCGAAGAGAGCCCCCAGAATCCCACCGTCGAATTTCGGATTCCAGGCGGCGGAAATACGCGGGCTAAATTCGCCATAGAAAGGATCGTAGGGATACTTCAGGCCGGAGCCGACGTTGCGGACGGTGGCGAAACCGAGGACCGGTGCGTAGACCTGCCCGGCCAATGCGGCCTTCTCGCGGTCCGCCAGGTAATCGGCTGTATCCACCTGCTGGCCGTCCTGGGTCACTACCGTCACCTGTTTTCCGTTGATCTCGTAGGGCGGCATTTCGAGCGCCCAGCCGAGGCTATAGGTCAAGGTGAACGCTGGTTTCACCTTCCAGGTGTCGCTGAAATACACGCTGTAGGATGGAATGATGCTCTGATCGAAGGCCGGCTGTCCGACCGGGTTTATCGTAAGGTTGGTGCCGGAGCGCGTGTAAGCCACTTGCGGCTGGCTGACCAGGCCGAGCACCTCGGAGTAGAGGTTTTCGTAGGAGCTGAGATAGCTGGTGCCCACAGTGGTGGGGATCCACGGAGAGTTCGTGAAATTGATGTTGGTGCTGGCGATCTGGTAGATAATCTGGTCGTTGATGCCGGAGCCGTTGTCGGTGCGCATGTGGTAATCGAAATTGCGCTGGTAGGTTCCGCCGAACTGGAACAAGTGGGTGCCCTTCAGCATGCTAATGCTGTCGGTGACGATCTTGTCCTGGCCGTCCCAGAAGCGTTGGCGGGTGCACTGCGTGCCCACGTTATAGGGGATCAGGGTATTGGCGCAGGTGCTGCTTTCCGCGGTGGAATTGGTGGCGCCGCTGGCGATCTCGACCGCGCCGCCCAGTCCGGGGAGTTGCGGGGGCGCATTGGCGGTGCCCCACTGCCAGAAATTGCGCGTGTAATTGAAACGGAATTCGTTGGTGGTGCTGGGCGTGACCGTGGTGGTCATGCCGAGGACCAGGAATCCCGGATCCTGCGGCCGCGGAGCCGTGGATGCCGGCACTCCCTTGGTATCGCCTGGCAGGAGGCCGCCGATATCGGCCTGGTTATCGGTCAGGTTGACCAGCCGCATGTAGCGATAGGTGGCAAACAAGCGCCACTTATCGCCGAAATCGTGGTCCACACGGGCCACGTACGAATTCTCCGTCAGGGGCTGCCGGATGGTGGCTAAGAAGCCCTCGACGTTGTAGCCGTCCCCGCCGTTGCTGGCATAATACGAGTCGTTGGGCTCAGGCATGTACGACCAGATTTTCGAAACGATGGGGTTGACGCCCAAGCCGCGAGGATCGCATTGTCCGCCGGGACACGTCGCGGACGGATAGGTGACGCCGTTCACGGTGACCGGCGAAGGGTTGAGGTTGTACGGCAAATAAACGCCCGCCGAGTTGGGGACGAAAATCACGCCCGCGCGCATGGTATCGGTGGGGACGGGACGCTCGTAGGTGCCCACGTTGGGGTACCGCAGACCCTCGTAGTTCAGGAAGAAGAAGGTCTTTCCGCCGGCGATCTTGGGAGTGAGCGGCCCCCCCAGGGCTCCGCCAAAGCGGTTGCGATGGTTGGAAGGCAGCGGCGTGTAAGGCGACAATACCTGGCCCGACGAGGTGGTAAGCGGCGTGTGGTTATTGGACCAGGAGTTGGCCGCGCCCACGTCCGTTCCGTAGTAATACCAGTAGGCGGCGCCGTGAAATTGAGTGGTGCCGCGCTTGGTGACCATCTGGACCTGGGAGCCGATGGAATTGTTGAAATCGGCGCTCTGGCTGAACGTGGAGACGCGGAATTCCTCGACGCTTTCCACTGGGGTGGGAACCACCGCCGACGGGACGCCGGCTTGCTGCGTGCCGCCGAGGCCGGTGAAGTTGGTGCCATAGCGGTCGGTTTCGCCGGACATGTCGTCGGAGGCGTTGCCGCCGTCGAGCATGAAGGTGTTCTGGTCTTCATAAGCTCCGGCTGTGTAACCCGAGAGCGTAACGCCGGGTTGCAGCACCGCCAGCGTGGACACATCGCGCCCCAGGTTGGGCAGGGCGACCAGGGCTGCGCCGGAAAGCGACGTACCCACGGCCGCGCTGGTAGTTTGCAGCTCCGCAAGATTGGTGGCTTTGACTTCGACGGTGGCCGTGGCCGCGCCGATCTCCAGTTTGGCGTTGACGGTCAAAGTGCTGCCGATCTGCACCTGCTGCGCCGCCACGTTATAGGCCTCAAAGCCCTCCTTGCTAAACGTAATGTTGTACGTCCCGGATGGGACATTGACGAAAATGTACCGCCCCGCTCCGTTGGTTGAGGTTGTGAGTATGGTGCCGGTTGCCGTGTCGGCAAGAAGGATCTGCGCACTGGGAACCAAGGCGCCTTGTTGATCCGTCACCACCCCGGTGATCGTGCTGGTTGAAGTTGCTTGTGACCACGCCGGCATAGTGCTGAGACATAGCAGTACTCCCAGCAGAACGAGCGGCAGCCCAGGTAAGAACCGGAACTTTCCAAAACGAGAGAACATATAACCACCTCTATAAATTGAGACCCAATTACCCCGGACCTGCCCGGCGGCTGGCCGCCAGGCAATAACGCATAGAAACGGGCCGGTCGTTATCCACACGCATAATCATGGCCCTGGCGCCAGTTCCGGAAGCGCCGGAACCGGGCCGGCCGTGCCGCGGTTATCGTCGTGTGGTCGAACACCCTGGCGCCGAACCCATCAGCACGGCGACCTGGCCGAGGTGGCTAACCCGGAGTTGCTGCAACCAGAATCCCCCGGATGCACCGCCGTTTCTAAAAACTCATGGCGTACTCTTGGACGCGTTGGCGCAAAACTCCTCGCCGCGGAAACTGTATCCGCTTCGCTCCACCCCCTCTTAACGGGTAAGACAACACCGCTCAGGGGTGTTACACGGAATCGGATAGGCAGGAGTATGCCATAACCAGATTTAATTTACAAGGGTAAAAAGATATAAAACTCTTTTCTGCCGCTGTTTGCGCACCACCTACGAGTGGATAGCGCTATGACGTGCAGGCCACATCGCGGAATCGGCATGGTTTTATGGATTCTTCCTGCAATACGCGCGATGGATTGGCTGCCGCGGGCGCCGCTGGCCGCGGCAAGCCTTCACATGCGCGAAGAGTTCCCGCTTCCGGGAGGTTTCCTGGCGATCGTCAATGTCATCTTGCTGGCGGTATGCCGCAACATTGGGCTGCCCCGACGTACGCCTTTGGGGATTGCCCCAAGTCACGCAGTTACTCTCCGGGCGTGATCACTGGAGTAGCCGTCTATGCGCCCCTGGCTATCTTCGGCTACAGCCACTTCGTGCGCGGCGGAGCGGTTTTCGCCGGCGTGGCGGCGATGGCCTGTGCGATTGGCGGCTCCTATCGGTTTTGGCCGGCCGCTTGCCATGGATGGTTCGAGAAGTGCTGCGATGAAACTGGCTGATGCCGAAACGCATCGCCAGGCGTGGCGATGCGGCACGCAGAAGTGCGTGCGCCACCTGGCCGCAACCCCTTGTGACCCCCCTTACGTTCTTCGTGCAACCTGATAGTATCTAGAAGCTATGCTCATCACCTCGGCAATTCTGGCGATCTTCGTCTATGGAATGATCGCCGCCATGCTGGGCACCATCCTGCCCGACATCTCCCAAAAGTTCTCGCTTTCGCCGAAACAAAACGGCAATATTGCGTTGTTTCAGGCCATCGGCTTGATGGTGGGGTCTTTTTTCGTGGGCCCGCTGATGGATGTCGAGGGGAAGCGGGTCGGCATGCTGGCCGGCCTGGGGCTGGTGGTATTGGCGCTGCTGCTGCTGCGCGGCGCGGGCGGATACCAATCGGTCATAGCCGCCATGTTCCTGCTGGGCGCCGGCGGGGGAGTGGTGGTGACCGCGGCCAATAATTTGAACGTCGATATCAACCCCGCCAACCCGGCCGTGATCAGCAACTGGCTGAACCTCTTCTTCGGCCTGGGCGGGATGGTCACCCCGCTGGTGAGCGCCAAAATCTTTCAGAAGAATCCGCGCTCGTTGACGCTGTTCGCCGCCATCCTGGCAATGCTCGGGCTCGCGGCCAGCGTGGTTGCGCCGTTTAAACCGGCCGGCGGGAAGGTGTCGTTCCAGTTCTCCTCGGTTGGCGATTTGGCGACCAGTCCGCGCCTGCTGGTGCTCTGCCTGATACTGTTCCTCTATGTGGCCTGCGAAGTGGGCGTATGGAACTGGCTGGTGCGGCACCTGGTGGCGCAGGGGCTTCCCGAAGGCAAAGCTCTCACCATTCTTTCGCTGGGCTTCGCGCTGGGCCTGTTGATCGGCCGCATCGCCGCGGCCCAGATTCTGGCGCACGCGGCGCCCAAAACGGTACTGGCAGGCGCCGCCGCCCTGATGGCCGTCACCACTTTCCTCATGCTGCGCGCCGCCAGCCCCGCGATGGCCCAAGCCATGGTCTTTCTGGCCGGCCTGGCGATGGCGCCGGTCTTTCCCACCACGCTGGGAGTGGTGGGGGCCACCTTCACCGGCGCCACTGCCGGCACGGCCATCGGAATCGCGGTGACCGCCGGCTGGTTCGGACTGGCCGTCAGCTCTCCCATCATCGGCGGCATCGCCGGAGACGATCCCAAGCGGCTGAAGAAAGCCCTGCTCCTGATTCCCAGCGCGTCGCTGGTGATGCTGCTGGTGGCGCTGACGCTGTAAAACCCGCGCCGGGTGCGGGCTGCCGGGGATTCGGAAACAAGTGGTGAGTCTGCCTGCAAAGGGCTAGTGTAGTGTCCAACAAATAACTAGACAAGATAACCCGGCTCGCGTTATCCTGGGGCATGGGGAAGTCATGTCAGCTTTCGGAAGTGGAGCGGGACAAACTCCGGCAGTGGACGGCGG
>Ga0181521_10001794_pt1 | contig 26263 bp, 22 predicted proteins | sample PEATcosm2014_Bin_32_FD_119764 | JGI IMG/M metagenome (GOLD analysis project Ga0181521, IMG submission 119764) | Peatland microbial communities from MTU Mesocosm Facility, Houghton, MI, USA - PEATcosm2014_Bin02_60_metaG | ecosystem: Environmental > Terrestrial > Soil > Wetlands > Peat | place...
GAGTCTGCGATGAAGCCAGTCGGAAAGCCGGATGCCGGAAATCGGCACGTCCGGTTTGATGAGCGGGGTTGGGAAACGGGGCGGCGCTCGGCGTCAGTACCCGCGCCCAACCTCGACTCTACCAGTGGGAAGAGTGAGCCGGGCGTATCGGGAGCGATCTTGCGCGCGTCTCAAGAAAGGAGCGCCGCAGCGCGCTCCGGGGGATTACACTGAGGAAAGGAATGAAGTTCGCGGCCCTTTTTCTCCTGAGCCTTGCGCCATTGGGTCAGGCCGGCTCGACCGGGTATTTTGTGCCGGAGCACCGGGTGTCCGGAATCGGAGTGGCGCGCGACGATATCTCGAGCGACCTGCTGGAAGCGCGCACGGATCTGATGATCCAGTCGCAGACGTTCATCATCATGCGCGACCCGCTGGCCGTTGCGGGCGCGCGGCGCATCACCACGGACCGCAGGCTGCAATCCATTTTCCGCGCCGCGGCTCTGCGCAGCGGCTTGTCCAGCGCGCTGCTGGAAGCCATTGCATACCTGGAAAGCTGGGGCGACGCCAAAGCGGAAAGCGTCGCGGGACCGAAAGGGATCATGCAGATTTCGGCCGCCACGGCGCGCAGCATGAAGCTGCGAGTGGTGCAGGCGACGCGCTACCGGGTGACGCGCGAAAAGGTGCAGGTGGTTTCGAAGGGCAGAAAGCCGCGCTACAAAACGGTCACGCACCGCACGCCCTACACCGTGACGATTCGCGACGATCGCCTGGTTCCGGAGCGCGCCATTCCCGCGGCAGCCGTCTACCTGGCGGGCATGGAGCAGAAGTTTCAGGGGCTCGACTGGGCCATTTTCGCCTACCATTGCGGGCAGGGCTGCGTTTCCACGATGCTGGATATCACGCGGCGCGCGCGCGGCATTCCCAAGGACGAGATCACCGTGGCGCGCATGTTCTTCTCCAGCGATCCGGCCTGGAACCGCGAGTTGTACGAAGCCATCCAGCAGCAGATGCAGCGCGATTACTCTCCCACTTACTATTTCCGCGTCAAACGCGCGGAGCAGTTGCTGGCGCTCTACCGGCGCGACCGGGCGGCGTTTCTTGCGCTGGCGCAGGAGTACCACAGCGATTTTTTCACCGCGGTGCGCGCGCCCCACCGTCTCTCGGTGTGGCTGAAGCGCGACGATTTGATTTACAAAAGCTGGGACGATATCCGGGCGGATGCGGGCAAGCGGCTGTTCAAGGCTTTCGACCGTCCCGAATATTTCGGATACCGGCTGCACCTGGACCCGGAGGACCCGGCGAATCTGGAATATTATTCGCAGGCGTCGCCTTCGGCGATCGGGACCTTGATGTACATTGCGTTCGAGACGCGGCGGCTGTTTGACGAGTTGAAACCCAAGGACGAGAAGTTCGAGCCGCTGACGGTCACTTCGCTGGTGGAATCGACGGACGGGGCGAAGGACGATATCAACAGGCTGGCGCACCGCTCGGGGCAGGTGTTCGACATCGACTACTCAGGTTTGGCTCCGGGGGAACTGGAATGCCTGCGGTTCGTGCTGGACGATCTGGGGTGGGAGGGGTGCCTGGGCTTTATCGAAGAGGGGCGGGATAATTTGCATATCGGCTGCTCGCCCAGCTCGCGGGATTTTTTTACGGCGGTCTTTCACGAGGCCGTAGGGGGTTAAGCGGGGCGCGCTTCAGCTCGCGGGCCGGGCGCAACCCGGCTGGGGCGGACCACGCGTTGCGATGGTCCGCCCCGCCGTGCATCTCGCGTCTCCTACGCCGTGGCCGGGCTGGTGGCCACGCCGCGATTCTCCATGGGCACAATGTCGCGGGCCGGCTGGCCGATGTAGAGCTGCCGCGGGCGAGCGATCTTCTGTTCCGGATCGCACAGCATCTCCTGCCACTGGGCGAGCCAGCCCACCGTGCGCGGAATGGCAAACAGCACCGTGAACATCTCCGGCTTGAATCCCATGGCCTGGTAGATGATGCCGGAGTAGAAGTCCACATTGGGATAGAGCTTGCGCTTCACGAAGTATTCGTCTTCCAGGGCGATGCGCTCCAGCTCCAGCGCGACATCCAGCTTGGGGTTGCGGCCGGTGATTTCGAAGACGCTATCGGCGGCCCACTTGATGATGCGGGCGCGCGGGTCGTAGTTCTTGTAGACGCGGTGCCCGAAGCCCATCAGCTTGAACTGGCCGGCCTTCACCTTTTCCACATAGGCCGGGACGTTATCCTTCGAGCCAATGACATCCAGCATCTTGAGAACTTCCTCATTCGCGCCACCGTGCAGCGGGCCCGACAAGGCGGCGCAAGCGGCGGCCGTGGAGAGGAACGGGTCCGCCTGGGAACTGCCTACGGCGCGCATGGCGTTGGTGCTGCAGTTCTGTTCGTGGTCGGCGTGCAGGATGAACAGGATATCGAGCGCGCGCGCCATGACGGGATTGGCCTGATATTTGGGCTCCATCATCTTCCACAGCATGTTCATGAAATTGGCGGCGTAATCCAGGTCGTTATCGGGATAAACGTAGGGGTAGCCGAGGCTGTGACGGTAGGTATAGGCGGCGATGGTAGGCATTTTGCCGATGAGGCGCTTGATCTGCAGGCCGCGCACTTTGGGGTCGAGCACGTGCCGGGATTCGGGATAAACCGTGGAGAGGGCGGCCACCGTGCTGGCCAGCATCCCCATGGGGTGGGCATCGTAACGGAAACCTTCCAGAAACTTTTTGGTGGTTTCGTGCAGCATGGTATGCAGCGTGATTTCGGCTCTCCAATCCTTGAGTTGCGGCGCGGTGGGCAACTCTCCGAACAGAATGAGATAGGCCACTTCGAGAAAAGTGCATTTTTCAGCCAATTGTTCGATGGGATATCCTCTATACCGCAGAATTCCCTTGTCCCCATCGATGAAAGTGATGGCGCTGCGGCACGATGCCGTGTTCATGAAAGCCGGGTCATAGGTCATGAGTCCGAAGTCGTCGGGACCGGTTTTGAATTGCCGCAGGTCCATGGCACGAATTGCCCCGTCCTGAATGGGAATCTCACAAGCAGCCTGGGTACGTTGATCGACCAGGCTTAAAGCGTCTTTGGCCATATTTTCCTTTCTGGAGTCTGGTGGCGGAATGGCCCGCCGTTTCTTGCCATCGGGTATGCCGAGCGATGGGGCAGCCGGCCGTCACATCCAACGGCCGGCGGGATTGCCGAGGGTGCTGATTGGGTGCAACTGGCGGCGCCGGTCCAACCGGCCTGCGGGAGCTCCGCGCCGTCCATGCTCTCGTGGCAATATTCCACGAAAATGGTCCTCCCATGCCCGAGCCGGCGAACCGCAACCGCGTCCTCGGCCGAATCAGCCCTGATATTAAGACGTTTCAATCCTATCTCGTGTCGATATCTACGTCAAGCCGTGGAAAATGTCGCCGCAAAGTTCGGCTGGCGATGTCGGAGCGGAACTGCCGAATTCATCGGGAGGAAGTTTTCCGTGCGCTACAATACTGGCAGATAAAAAGGTGTGATTAGCCTGAAAGAGGATCCATGGAACGAACCATTTCTTTCACGCTCAACGGCAAGCCGGCCAGCGTCAAGGTGGACGACGAGCGCATGCTCCTGTGGGTGCTGCGCTCCGATCTGGGCCTGACCGGAACCAAGTTCGGCTGCGGCGAAGCTTTGTGCGGCGCCTGCACCGTGATTGTGGATAAGCAGGCCGTCCGGTCCTGCTCCACGCCGGTCAAAGACGTCGCCGGCAAGCAGATCGTCACCATTGAAGGGCTGGGGCGGAACGGGCTGCATGCGCTGCAGCAGGCCTTCGCGGCGCACCATGCGTTCCAGTGCGGGTATTGCACGCCGGGCATGATTCTGACGGCCTACGCGCTGCTGCTGAAAACTCCCCAGCCGACGCACGAAGAGATCATCCGCCACATGGACGACAACCTGTGCCGCTGCGGCGCGCACGTGCGCATAGTCGACGCCATTCAGGATGCCGCGGGTCTGGCCAAAGGAGGTGCGCTGTGACGCACAGCGAATTGAATCCGACGCGCCGCGGCTTTTTAGGCGCCGCGGGCAGCGGCCTCTTCGTTTTCTTCGGCGTGAACCGCGTGGACGCTTACCAGGAGCCGGCGCGGCTTCCGCAACGCGTCAACATGCCGAGCGACCTCAACGCCTACCTGCGCATCGGCGCCGATGGGCGGGTCACCTGTTTCTCAGGCAAGGTGGAGTTGGGGCAGGGCCCCACGACGGCCCTGGCGCAGCTTCTGGCCGAGGAACTCGATGTCGAGTACCAGTCCGTTGACGTGGTGCTGGGCGACACCGACTTATGCCCTTACGATATGGGCACGTTCGGCTCGATGTGCATGCCCATGTTCGGCCCGGCGCTGCGCGCGGCGGCGGCGGAGGCGCGCGCGGTCCTGCTAGAAATGGCCGCCGAGCAACTGCACGCGCCCGTCGAGCGGTTAAAGGTGAAGGCCGGGGTGATCACCGACCCCAGCGCGCCCGGCAAACCCATCACCTATGCGCAACTGGTGGAGGGGAAGCGCATCGAACGGCACCTCGCCAACGTACCGCTGAAGGCGGTCGCCAACTTCACGGTTGCGGCGCATCCCGCCGCCCGCAAGGACGCGCTGGACAAGGTGACGGGGAAGGGAAAGTACGCCGCCGATTATACCGTCCCCGGCTTGCTGCACGGGCGCATCGTTCGGCCTCCGGCGCACGGCGCCAAACTGCTGAGCGCCGATACCAGCGCGGCCGAAAAATTCGGAGCGCGCGTGGTGCGGGATGGCGACCTGCTGGCCGTGCTGCACGAGCGGCCCGACCTGGCGGATCGGGCTCTGGGGCTGGTCAAGGCGCAGTTCGAGCCTCCGCCGCCGTCGGTCGACGACAAGACCATTTTCGACCACCTGCTGAAGACCGCGCCGCCATTCCGCCCGGCCGGTGGCGCCGGTGACATAGCCGCCGGCGAGAAGGCGTCCGCCGCGATTGTGGAAGCGACTTATCTGAACAGCTACGTGGCGCACGCCCCCATGGAAACCCACTCGGCCACGGCCAACATCGAAAACGGCAAGGCCACCGTGTGGGCCAGTACCCAATCGCCCTTCTCGGTGCGCTCGCAAGTGGCGCAGGCGCTCGGCTTGGCGCAGCAGAATGTGCGCATCGTGGCGCCCTATGTGGGGGGCGGATTCGGCGGCAAGAGCGGGGGACAGCAGGCGGTGGAGGCCGCGCGCCTGGCCAAAGCCACAGGCAAACCCGTGCAGGTGGTGTGGAACCGCGCGGAGGAGTTTTTCCACGATACGTTCCGCCCGGCGGCGGTGGTGAAAATCCGCGCCGGCCTTACCAGCGAAGGAAAGATCGCGCTATGGGACCTCAGTGTAGTGGGCGCGGGTGAGCGCGAGGCCAATCCCTTTTACGATATTCCCAACAAGCGGGCTCTTTCGGCGGGAGGCTGGCAGGGCGGCAACCCTCCGGGGATGCATCCCTTCGGCGTGGGTGCGTGGCGCGCGCCTTCCGTCAACACCAATTCCTTCGCGCGGGAATCGCATATGGATATGCTGGCGGCCAAAGCCGGAGTCGATCCGCTGGAGTTTCGTCTGAATCATCTCTCCGACCCACGCCTGCGGCGGGTGCTGGAAGCCGCCGCCAAGCAGTTCGGCTGGCAGCCCGCGAAGGGACCCAGCGGGCGCGGCGTGGGAATCGCTTGCGGCATCTATTCCAACGCCCGCACCGCGACCGTGGCGGAGGTCTCCGTCAATAGGAGCACCGGCCACGTGCAGGTGAAGCGTTTGGTGTCGGCCCTGGATGTGGGCTGGGCGGTCAATCCGGATGGCATGCGCCAACAGATGGAAGGCTGCCTGACCATGGGACTGGGCTACACGTTGAGCGAAGAGGTGCATTTCAAGGACGGCGAAGTGCTCGACCGCAATTTCGGCAGCTACGAATTGCCGCGATTCTCCTGGCTTCCGAAGATCGAGACCATCTTAATCGACAATCCGGGGACCGCCCCGTTGGGCGGCGGCGAACCGCCCATCATCACCGTGGGAGCCGTGGTGGCCAACGCCATTTACGACGCCGTGGGCGCCCGAGTGCTGCAATTGCCGATGACTCCGGAAAGGATTGTGGCGGCGATCGGGAAGAAGGGATAGCGGGTTGCGGAGAGCGCGACCAGCCAAGAGCGCGACCGGGGGGTCGCGCGCGGGCGAGGGCGCCCGCCCTACTGGCTTGCGCGGCTCGGTTAAAGACCCAGATCGCGTTCGATCTGTTCCAACGTTCGCCCTTTGGTTTCGGGCACGCGAAATTTGACGAACAGGAAACCGGCAACGCAGATGGCCCCGTAGAGCCAGAACGTACCGGCCGGACCCAGCGCCGCGTGGAGCGCGGGGAATGTGTACGTCAGGGCGAAACAGGCAATCCACAATGCCGAGACCGCAATCGATATGGCCGGCCCGCGCACGCGATTGGGAAAGATCTCGCTGATCAACACCCACGTCACCGGCGCCAGCGACATGGAGTAGCAGGCGATGGTGCAAAGCGTCAACAGCAGCACCGGCAGGCCCTTCAGCCCGAAGTAATACGCCAGGCCGAGCAGCCCGTGGGAGATGGCGATGCCGGCGCAGCCGGCCAGCATCAGGGCGCGCCGCCCCAGCCGGTCCACGAATCCCAGCGCCACCAGGGTGAAGGCCAGATTGATGGCGCCCGTGATCACGATGTTGAACAAGATGCCGCTGATGCTGTAACCGGCGCCGCGATAGATCTCCTCGGCGTAGTTGAAGATCACGTTGATGCCGCTCCACTGTTGCAGCGCGGCCAGCACGATCCCCACTCCCAGGATCCGGCGCAGGCCGGGCGCCAGCACCTCCGCGAGGCGCACGCGCGTTTCCGCGCCAATGCTGTCGCGAATCTGCTGGAGGACGCTGTCCGCATAGTGCGCCCCGCCGATGCGCGCCAGCACGCGCCGCGCGGCCTCCGCTCGATTCTTCTGCACCAGCCAGCGGGGGCTCTCCGGCACGAAAAACGCGGCCGCGAAGAATACCACCGAGGGGACGGCTACCGCGGTGAACATCCACCGCCAGGCGAACTGGCCGTTCCAGGATTGGCGGATGGCCTCCTGGGTGGCGCCGTCCAAGACTGGCCGGGCGATCAGCCAGTTGACGATCTGCGCCGCCAGGATGCCCACCACGATGGTCAACTGATTGAGCGATACGAGGCGCCCGCGCCACCGCTCCGGACTGATCTCGGCGATGTACAGGGGCGACACATTGGAGGCCATCCCGATGGCCACGCCGCCCGCGATGCGCCACGCGACGAACCACGAAAAGGCCATCGCCCAGCCGGTGAGGATGGAGGAAATCGCGAAAAGAAAGGCGGAAAGAATGAGCAGCCGCCGGCGGCCGAGGCGTTCGCTGAGAGCGCCGCTGGCGACGGAGCCGAACAGGCAGCCGACCAGCGCGCAACTGTTGGCCCACCCCACCTGATGCTGGGTGTGCAAGCCAAAGAAGGCTTCGTAGAAAGGCTTGGCGCCGCCGATCACCACCCAGTCGTAGCCGAAGAGCAAGCCACCCAGGGCAGCCACCGCGGAGATGGTCCAGACGTAGCGCGCATTGTAAGCGGGGTTCACTGGAATCTCAGGTCCATGGCGCCGGCGTGGTTGGGGTCCATGGCGAGAACCTCGTCCAGCAGGCGGAGGGCCGCGGCGGTTTCGCCCAGCCCATAGCGCGCCTGGGCTTCTAGAAACCGGGCTTCGACGAGATTGCGCTTTTGCAGATCGTCATGGAACAGCAGCATGGTGGGCAGGGAAGTGGTGAAGTAATCGATCCGGATTTGCCGCGACGCCTGCTCGCGCGCCTGTTCCAGCAACCCGCGGAGATACTGTTCGGCTTCTTCCGCCCGGCCCAACTGGCGCAACGCCAGCGCGCGATATAGGCCGTGGCCTTGGGCGGCGCGCGCGAACTGGCCGAGCCCGTAATAGATCTCGGTGGGATGATCCAGGGGATGGCGAGCCTCGCCCAGGTTTTCCGGACAGCGCAATGCCTCTTCGTACAGGCCCAACAGCAGGTGGGCGCGAACGTGCTGCGCCAGCGCCAGGCCTTCGCCGCCCTCCCACGGCTGGAATTTGCGGCCGGCGAGCACCTGGCGAGCTTTAGCGGGCTGCCGCGTCTGGTTATAAAGCGCCAAGAGTTCGACGGAGAGATCGTCGCGCCCCTCCACCAGGAGGCGATGCTTCTCGATCTCCGCCAGCCGCTCGGCCGGAAGCACGCCCAGGCGCTTCCAAAGCTGATCGCGCTCGTAGAAGATACGCGCATCGGAGGGATTGGCGGCGAAGGCGCGTTCGAACGCGGCCCGCGCCCTGGCCGCATCCTCGAGCACGTTGCAGTAGCCGATTCCCAGGTTGCGCCACGCTACCGCCAGCGACGGCTCGAACTCCACGGCGCGCTCCCAGTGGTCAATCGCTTCGCCATGGCGCCGCCGGTCATACAACCAATTTCCCAGGTAATAGTGCGCCCGCGCGGCGTCCGGATGCAAAGAAACGGCGCGCTGGAGGAGCAGGAACTCCTCCAAACGGCTGGGGAAACAGTAATCGGGCGAGGCATCCGCGGCGCGGCCCAGCGCATATTGAAGCATGGGCACGGAGCCATCGCGCGCGGCGAAGTCCGCGCCCGCCAGCACCTCGGCCGCCTCCGCGCTTAGCCCCGCGCGCTCCAGGTCGAAAGCCACGTCCAGGCGCGTCTGGTTGTCCCCTGGAACGGTCTGGTCGCGCAGCCAATTCGCCCAGGCATCCAGCGGATCGAGCGCCAGGGTCTCGGCAACCCAGCGCGCGGCTTCCGCGGTGCGTCCCTGCCGGAGCAGGATGGTTGCCATCAGGTTGCGCGCCTGCAACAGATCGCTATTGACGCGCAGCGCCAGGTGAATGTGCTCCTCGGCCTTGCTCCACTGGCTGCGTTTGGCGTCCAGCTCCGCCACGGCGTAATAGGCCGCGGCGCGCCAGCCCCAGTTCCAGGTGGCTTTATAAAAGGCCGCGTAGGCCTCTTCATCGCGGCCCAGGTAGCGGAGGGTCAAACCGAGGTTGTAATAAGGCTCGCCGTCGCAGGGATTGGGATTGCGCCGGGTGAGCCGCGCAATGGCTCGCCGGAAATGCCGCTCCGCCTGGTCGAATTCGCCGCGCTCGAGATGGCGGCGGCCCAGGGCGTTGTTGCAGCGCGAATCGCCGGGATCGCGCCGCAGCGCTTCCCGCCAGTAATCTTCCGGAAACCGCGTGGCGTGCCGGTACTGCTCCAGGTGCAGCCCGGTGATGTAGAGTTCGTCGTTGCCGGCGATGTCCGCCGGGAGGGGCGGCTCGGTACAGGGTTGCGGCGCGGCTTCCCCGGCCGGCTCGCGCGCCACGTAGCGGATCAATTCGCGCCCGCCCGCTTCGACGATCAGAGTTGGCTTTTCCGCGGCGCAAGCGATTTCCATTACAAACGGGCTGCCCGGCGCCAGGTCCACTTCCCAGCGGGCCACCGGATCGAGCCGCACCACCGCGCCAGGGTGCGCGCTGGTAACGTTTACGCCCACGCGCGCCTGGCCGTCCCGCACTTGCAGGCTGACGGCCGCATCCACATTGGCCGCATGGGCCGGTCCGATTTTCTGAATGGGATACCAGTATTGGCTGAAGGTTCTGGTTTCGTAAGGCGCCAGGAAGGAAAAGTCCGGCTGATTATCGGTATAGACCCCGGCCATCAGTTCGATGTAGGGGCCATCCTGGTCGGTGAGGTTGCGGTCCCAGGCGTAGCCGAATTCCTGGTTGCCCCAGGTCCACTGTTTTTTGCCCGGCGAAATGTGATGGTTGGCGACATGCACCAGCCCGGCTTGGCGCGCGTGATCGTAACCACCCACGAAATCGCCCTGGCTGCCGAGAGCCATGTAGCTGGTGGGCACCGGGATATTGGCGTACCAGCTTAAATCGTTGGGCGCATACGTTCCGGGGGGAGGGAAGCAGCGCGGGCGCTCCTCTTCCGGCACGCCTTGGCGCGCGCGCGCCGCGTAGTCCACCCCGTAGTAAACGCCGTCGGCGAGCGGGAAACTGCTGATGGCGCGGCCGGCGTGATCGGCCACGTAGCGCACGTCCGGCGGAAAGAAGCTCTGGTAGCGCTCGTGCACGTGCGCGGCCGCGTTGGCCCACCACAGGAATGTCTGCACGAAGGGCGTGCGATTGTAGAGCCGCACCTTCAGCTCCACGAAGGCCTTCCCCGGATGCAGGCACACGCCGTGCATGCCCTTGAGCCGGTTCATGGGGTCGTGATCGCTCGACCAGACGGTTTGCGACCCATCGGCGTGCCGCTCGATGTGCGAGCTCACCGGCAGAAAAGTCGCGGGACGGTGGTGCTGCGGCCAGTTGAACTCCACGCCGCCAGAGATCCACGGTCCCGCCAGCCCCACCAGCGCGGGCTTAATGACATTCTGCCGGTAGAAGAAGTCGTAGCCGTTGGTCTTGTCTATCCCCACGTGCAGCCGTCCGCCGATCTCCGGCAGCACCATCACCCGCAGGTATTCGTTTTCGATGTGCGCAGCCTTCCAGGCGCGGTCGCGTTTTTCGGTTGCCACGCGGTCCGTGAAGGGCAGGGGATACACACGGCCGCTGGAGCCCTGGTAAACGCGCTTCTCCAGAAACATGGGATTAGGGTCCGGCGGAGCAGGTTCATACGTGGGGATGGTCACGGGCTGCATCCACGCTTTCACCGGCGCGTTCTGGGATGGCGGCGCGGGCGGCAAATCGAAACCCTTCTGTTTGGCGTCCATTGGTTTATCTGTGGTCCAGGATTTTTTCGACGTCTTGGGGGGAAAGCCGCGCCGCCGGATCGAAGCGCTGTGCGTAGTTCAGCAAGCTATGCAGCATCTGGCGCGCCACCGGACGCTGATCGAGATTGCTCGAAAGATCGAAGGACGCCGCCAGCAGCTTTCCCGATCCCACCGCGGCCTCGAATACATAGCCCAGTTTGTAGTTGCGATGAAAGTCGTCGATCACCTGCACGATGGGGCGGAAATCCGCGGAAGTGTCGTTGAGGACGAACACGCGCGAGGCTTCCGTCAGTTCCCACCACTGGAAGTCTTCGTAACCGGCGGTGGGGAATTGCGCCAGCGCGGGATGTTTCGGATCGCACAGGATTCCCATGTGGCTGGGCTGCGCGGTGAAACTCTGGCCGCCCCAGGCCTTGGACCAGAATACCGGCAGAAAGCGATTGGCTTCCAGCGCCGGCCCCTCGACGGAGTGCAGCAGGACGCGCCGCCCCTGCGCCAGCGCCTCGCGCGCCGCATCCCAAGTGGTCGCGACGGTCACGCCGGCCGGCGCCAGGGTGCTGACGTTGCCGCCATAGACCCAGATGTTCCAATCGTTGCGCGCTTCCGTTCCGGGAATCTCGATGGTCAGGGTCAAGTGCCCTTCGAGTTCGCCCAGGGGCACGCGAATATCGCCCAACGGCGTAACGCTGCCGAGCGGGACATTCACCTTGGGAAACTCGCCGCCGCGCACGATCCGGCCTGTATCGTTCGTCAGCCGCCATTTCGCCGCCGCGCCAATGATCGCTGCCTTACCGTAATGCGCCACTTCCGCGCGCGCCTCGAAGGTTTCGCCGGCTTTCCAGACAAACTTGTTCATGCGCGCCAGCGGCACGGTCTGGCTGGAAAAGCGGCGAAACTCCTCGGGCGTGAGAATGCCTTTGGAATCCCAGAAGGAATCCAGCAGCCCTACCAGCGCCTCGCCCTGTCCCGGAAAATCCTCCAACTGAAGAAGAAAGTAACCGCCCAGGTTGGGGGTGCGCAGGGCCGCCTCGATCTCTTCCTTATATATGGACCAGGAGAATCGCCCGGAGGCATACTGAAATTCGCGCGACTGCGCGATCATGCCGCGCGCGGCAAGCTGATCGCGGAACACTTCCAGGTTGCGCGCCTTGAGCACGCCGGTGTATTTGGCGATCTCGTCGAAACTCGGATAGACCGCCCACTGGCCCATTTCGTGCGACACCAGCGGCACCGGCACGGCTTTCACGCTGGCTGCGAAATCGTGGTCGGCGCCATCCTCGGTGCGGCCGAAGCGCGTGCCGTTGATGCGCAGCCGTCCCGCGGAAGTTTGCTGCGTGACGTAGTAATCGGAAGTCGCTCCCGGCGCGCGCCGCCGGTAATCGGCGGAAAACGTGTACAGCCGGCGCGGATCGGCGGCCTTGAATTCGGCGACCAGGCCATCCAGGAACACGTCATCGCCGCTCAGTTCATTGCCCAGGCAGAGCATGCTGAACGAGGGATGGTTGCCGTACTGCTTGAGGATGCGAAAGCCTTCGGCGCGCATGTAATCGTCGAGCGCCGCATCCTTGCCCGCCACGTGACTCCACACCGGCAGTTCGACGTGCAGCAGGAAACCCGCCCGGTCCGCCGCGCGGAAGGCCGCTTCGGGCGGACAGTTGGAGTGGAAGCGGAATGCGTTGAGCCCGTAGGAGCGGGCGATGCGGAACAGGCGCGCCCATTCCGCTTCCTTGGTGGGCGGGTATCCGGTCAAGGGAAAGATGTTGCACTCCAGCGTTCCGCGCAGGAAGATGGGGCGGCCGTTGAGGACAAACTGGGTGCCGCGCGTGGAGATCCGCCGCATGCCGAAGGGCGCGTCCACTACGTCGTCGCCGAAGCGCAGCACCAGAGTGTAGAGGGAAGGTTCGTACTCATCCCACAACCTGGCGCCAGCTACCGGCACAGCCAGGTCGAACTTGCCCGACACGCGGGCGGAGACGGCGGCCTGCGCCAGTTCGGGCACATTGGCGGTAAGCTCGCCTGCCGCGGGAGCGCCATGCAGGCTGCGGATTTGGCCGGTGACGCGCAACCGTTTGGCGGCAATGTCCGGGTACAACTCCACATCGTCGATCCACACGGAGGGCGACGCGCGCAGCTCGATCATTCCCACGATGCCGTTCCAGTTGGTTTGCGTATGTTCGGTCATGCTGTGGGCATCGCGTCCCACTTCGATGCGGTAAGTGTTATCGACGCAGATGGTGATGCGGTGGGCGCCGGGCGTGAGCGCGCCGGAGAGATCGTATTGGTGGGGCGTCGAGAGGCTGTTCTGCGTGCCGAACGGCTGGCCGTCCACCCAGACCTCGGTCTGGTAGTGCGGGCGCTCGAGGAATAGCGTAATCCTTTGCCCGCGCCAGGCGGGCGGAATCACGACCTGCCTGTCATACCAGGCCGGCCCTTCATAGCGGTAGGGGCGCGACAGCCAGCCTTTCTCGGGCGCGATCACTTTCGTGCCATAGCCGCCCTGGTCCGTGCTGCCGGGCAGAAAAATCGTTTGGGCGTCGAGCTTGCGGAGGAACCAGCGCTCCTGGTGGCCGGCGCCCGCGGCATCGAGTTGAAATCCCCAGGTGCCCTCCAGGGGGATACGCCGCGCATCGGCGGCGGAAAGGGAAACGACGGCCGCGGCAGTGGTCAGGAGCAGACGGAAAAGCACACGCTCACTATAACGCCATCGTCGCGCTCGGGTCCGGATAAGGGGAAGGCTCCGTCCAGGGACGCCGGGATCATCTGCCCATGCCCGTGCCACGTTGCAATGCGAGTTGCTGCAAGGTGGCCTGCGGGTACCTGGTAACGCCGGCCTTCCTCCCGGCACGGCGATGGCGGCGCCCGCCGCGCCATCCTGGCCGCGGTTCGGATAGATGCGCACTTCCAGCTTTTCGCAAAAGCAAGAACTTGTGGTCTCAATAACAAGTATTCACAAGAAACCGAAGATGGTGGTATACTTTTGGCCTCGCGAGAGTTTCGTGCCATTCAAACGCCTGCTCACCGAAGAACGGCGCAGAAAGATCCTGGAGCTCCTGGAGAAAGAGGGCCGCGTCACCGTGAACGATCTGGTGCGGCGTTTTGAAGTGTCGCAGGTCACCATGCGTTCCGACCTCGACATCCTCGCTGAAAACGGCGCATTAATCCGGTCGCACGGGGGCGCGGTCCGCCGGCTGGATCCCATACAGGACTATTCGGTCGCCTTCAAGGAAACCCTTCATCATGCGGAGAAAGTGCGCATCGGCCAGGCCGCGGCGGGATTGGTGAAGCCGAACCAGACGATCATCCTCGACTCGGGCACCACCACTCTACAAGTGGCGCGGCGCCTCAAGCAGCAAAAGTTGAAAGGGCTGGCAGTCGTCACCAACGCGCTGAATATCGCCAATGAACTGATCGACGCTCCGAACCTGTCGCTGATCATGATCGGCGGCATCCTTCGCCAGGTTTCGAACTCGTTTGTAGGGCCCCAAGCGGAAAGGATGCTCTCCGCATTGCATGCGGACCATCTCTTTCTCGCCGTGGACGGCCTGGACTTCGACGTTGGACCGACCACTCCGGATATTCTGGAGGCGCAGTTGAACAGTCTCATGATTAAGGTGTCGAGCGAAGTGACGGTTGTCGCGGACTCGAGCAAAATTGGCCGCCGCAGCCTGTCCACGATCGACAGCCTGTCTTCCATCCACCGCCTGATCACCGACGACCGCATCAAGGCGGAAGCGGCGCACACGCTCAGAGCCCGCGGCGTGGAACTGATCATCGTCTGATGGCTGGCTGAGCAAAGCCGTCGCGGCAATGCAGCGGGAAAATTGCGCGGGCCGCGAATAAAGACAACCGGCGCGGCAACCAGCCGGGCTCGTCGCAGAAATACTGCTGCGGGAACTCGCGCCCCTCGGGCACCGCATCGGTGCCGAACAGAATGCGATCCTGGTATTCCTCAAAGAACTGGCGGGCCCGCGACGAAGGTGGTCCGCCGATGGCGGCCGATCACCCGATCCAGCGCTTCCAGCAACTCCCCATTGCCTGGGAAAGCATTGCCGTAGAACGACCAGTCCGGGTGGTTGCGCAGTTCCTCGAAGCGCTCGTTAAACCGGTCGGGTCGTCCACCTTGACGAGTTCCCCTCCACTGCCGCGGAGATACAGACCCAGCGTCTTGAGCACCTTCAGGCCGCGCGCACCGTCTCGTTTGGCCTGCTCCACGAGGTCCGCCTGCAGCTTCGGGTTTAAACGTGGCGAAGCGCCCCGCGTACCTATGGTCGAACTTCTCGACTGCCTCTTGAAGGCCCCGCCCACAACCGCCGGTGAGATTTACGAGAGTGCGAATGTTGCGCCGGTCCATCGCCTCCAGCAGCGCTTCCGGAGAAGCCAGGTAGGTGTTGGTTTCATCCTTCGACCACGACAGATGGGTGTGGAAATCGATAACCGGAAATCGCGAACGCTCGATCCGTGTTTCGGAAACCCGCAGCATGCTCCTGGGCTGGTAGTCCGCGACGTCGATTTGCCTTCCCGCGGCCAGCGTGGGCAGAGGCGCCGGCGGCGACACTTCGCCGCCTGGATTTCCGCACATTACCGCCCCTCGCCGAACACCTGGATGAAGACCGTGCGCGCCAGCGGTCCATCGTATTCGACGAAGTAGATCCGCTGGCGGCTGCCGCGCACCACTTTGCCGTTCTCCACCGGAAACATGCAGTTTACGCCGCCGAGGATGCTCTTCAGGTGATCGCCCGCGTTGAAGCCCAGGCGGCCATCATAGTCCAGGTAGCGATTATGCCAGTAGCCGTAGGTCCCTTGGGGCGGATCCTTGGGAGCCAGCCGTTCGAGATGCGCCAGGACGTCGCGCTCCAGGCATTCGATGCCTTCGGTCACCAGTACACCGGCCGACGTGTGCGCCGTCATGGCCATCACCATGCCGTCCTGGAGTCCGCTTTCCGAAACCACGCGGTCCACGTCGGGCGTAATGTCGATCATCTCCATGTCCTTATGGGACTGGACTTCGAGCCGTTCGAGTTTGACGATCATACACCCTCCAAAACCTTGCGCTCCGGAGGTTCGTTCTCGAGTAACCCCGGCCGGCGCGCCTCCAGCAGCCGCCTCGCATTGCCGCGGAAAATCAAGGTCAGGCACTCATCGGAAAACCCCAGCGAACGCAAGGCGCGGGCCATATTCTTGATCTCCACGCGCGGGTAGTTCGATCCGAATAGAATCTGCCGCCGCAAACTGCGCTCGAAGACGGTCAGCGGCAACGCCTCTGTCATGGAATAGCGCAGGAAATCTTGCGGGTTGTCGAAATACAGCGCGGCCGTGTCCAGGTGCACGTTGGGGTATTTCAACGCGAGCGCGACGGCCTCGGTGACCCACGGCCACGCCAGATGCGCCAGCACGATTTGCAGATCCGGAAAATCCGCCGCCACATTCTCGAATCGCAGGGGCTGGCCATACTGCAGGCGGCTGCCGGGCTCCCAGCTCATTCCAGCGTGGAATAGAATCGGGATGCCCAGCCGCCGCGCCGTTTCGTAGACGGGATACACCGACGTGTCGTCCGCGAAGAAGCGCTGCGTCGCCGGCGACAGTTTCAGGCCGCGTAGTCCCAGGTTGGCGATCGCGTCTGCGAGCGTTTCGGCCGCGTCCGGCTGATGCGGGTCCACGCTCGCAAACCCGATCAGCCGCGGGCTCATCGAGCACAGTTCCGAGATCTGCCGATTGGTATAGATGGTGGCGCCCAACGCGGTCGTGGCATCGATGGGCAGCACCACCGCCTGTTCCAGGCCGGCTGCGTCCAACTCCAGGTGAAAGGTTTCCAGCGGTTGGAAATTATTGCCGATATAGAACGTCTCGCGTGCGGTTCTCGCCAGGTCCGGGTGCCGCGCGATCATCTCCCGGACCAGCACGGGATGTGTGTGAAAGTCAATTCCTAAAGGCTGCATGCATCATTTTCCTCGACTTCTTGTATGGATGCCCGGCATCGCGTGCCTCCCATCGTGCGGGTGCACCGCTGGACGGCATGTCCGGCCGCAACCCTCCGGCCAGGCATCGGAAGAACCCCAGTAACTGCCCAACCATGACATCGACCACCGAAACGTTGTCGTCTCCGAGCGCCCCCAACCCTGGAGTCTCGATCGCGACATCGCCCGCCCGCAGCAGTTCCGGCGACACGTCCTCGCCGACAATCAGCAGGCGCGCGCCAATCTCCTTGCGGTGTAGTTCCGCGATCAGGTCCTCTTCGTACGCGCGCGTCACGGGATCGCAGGCCAGGAAGCAAACCACCAGCGTCTCCCGATTCACCAGGCACATGGGACCGTGGCGCGACTCCAGGTAGGTCTCCGCCATGGCCGGGATGCAGCCGGCGTTCATCTCGAGCATTTTTAACGCCGATTCGCGAGCCGCGCCGAATCGACAACCGCTCGCCAGAAAAACGGCCCGGCGGAACGGACCTTCGGCCCCATTTCGGATCGCAGCGGAAACTGCTGGTCATCACCAGGCTGCGGTCATCCGCTTCGCGGGCATGCGAATCCGGCGTGAGATATTCTGTGAACTGCCGCCCCGCGGCCAGTGTCTGCAGCCATTCTCCAAGAGCGTTGCAGCGGGGGGGTGCAGGGGCGTGGCGCATTTTATTTCGATCAGATAATAACAACCAACAAAAGCAAAAGCAAGTGATTATTACTTTCTATCGGGGTAAGCCGGCAGTCCAGGCGGATCGGATCGGCGCCCATTCCGTGGGCCTCCAGCGGTAGCGCTTGATGTCTGGGATCTTCACAAGCTTGCCTCCGCTCGCAGGCGTGGGCCGCAACGCGGCGGCGCTGCTTGGAAAAATGGCGAATCTCCCAGCGTCTCCCGGATTGACAGGTACTTTGCCTTAAGGATTAAAGCAAGACAAAGCCATACAAAAGGAAGAGAATGGCGGGGACGACGGGGCTCGAACCCGATAGGGGCGGTGGTGGGTGGTGGGGGCGGGTGCTAAGTGGTTTTGTTTTCAGTAGGCGCCCAGGTCGGTTGTCCACGTAATCACGGCGCATTTTCATGGCGTGGTTGCACGTTGGTTGCACGAATTCACGTTCAGAACAGATCGGAATGTGTGCCGGTGCGGACCAGGTACAGGTCGTCGCCCTCCACCTTGTAGATCAGCAGCCAGTCGGGCTCGATGTGGCAGTCGCGGAAGTGGCGCCACTCGCCGCTCAGCAGGTGATCCTTGTAACGGGCCGGTGGCGGCTTTCCCTCGATCAGCAGCAGAATGACCTCCCGCAGCTTCGCTGATCGGTGTCCGCAACGATCAGATCCCCAGTTCCTTGAAGAGCGCGCCGGGGGAGGGGTGGCGCTTCCCCTTGGCCCGGCCGGCCGCGCGCATCGCCTTCACGGTCGTGGCGGCTTGCAGGGCCGGCTATCCTCAATGAACCGTTCCATGTTGTACTCCATGTTGGATAGCCACCTCTGGATCTCCTCCGTGGGCGACTGCGCCGTTTCCAGTGCGCCGGGGAGCACCGACCCGGATGGGCGCGGTTTCTCAACGCGCGGCGCACAGCGGCGCGGCATCGCCGAAGTTGCGCAGCTTCATGATCAGGGTGGTGCGTTTCAGGCCCAGCAACTCGGCCGCCGCGGTCTTGTTGCCGGCGGTTTTTTGCAGGGCCTGTTCCAGCATGTTCCTCTCGAAATGGCTGACCGCGGTTTCGAAATCCATGATATCCGCGGCGGGGAAAGGAATCGCCGCCGGCTCGAAGGGAACCACCTGGATGGACACAGCGGGCGCCAAACCGAAATCTCCGGGGTACAGGGACTCCCGTTCGCCGCTCATCGCGACCGCCATTTCCACCGCGTTCTCCAGTTGCCGCACATTGCCCGGCCAGGCACAGGCGCGCAAACGCTGGATGGCTTCGGGTGTCACTTTCTTGACGGGAATGCATTCCAATTGACAGATCTTCTTCACGAAGTGATCCACCAGCAGGGCGATATCGCTCTCGCGCTTGCGCAAGGGCGGCATTTCCAGAGGCACGACGTTGAGGCGGTAGTAGAGATCCTCGCGGAATCTTCCCTGCCGCACCCGTTCCAGCAGGCTCACGTTGGTGGCGGCGATCACCCGCACATCCACTTTAATGGTTTCGGAGCTTCCCAAGCGCTGGATTTCCCGGTCCTGCAATACCCTGAGGAGCTTGGATTGGAGCTCCAGGGGCATATCCCCGATCTCGTCCAGGAACAGGGTTCCCTTATGCGCCTGTTCGAAGCGTCCGACGCGGGTTTGAACGGCGCCCGTGAACGCGCCTCTGACGTGCCCGAACAGTTCGGCTTCCAGCAGGTTTTCGGGAAGCGCGCTGCAATTAATGGCAACCATGGGCTGATTGGCCCGCGGGCCGGACAGGTGGAGCGCACGGGCGGCCATTTCCTTGCCGGTTCCGGTTTCGCCGCCAATCAGTACCGTGCAGCGGCGTCCACCGATCAGCCGGATGGTTTCCACCACCGTCTGCATGGCGCGGCTCTCCCCCACCAGGAAACTGCGCCATGGCTCGCTGGCCGTCGACTGTTGCAACGCCTGCTTGCGCCCTCTGCGTTCCTCCATGGCGTTTTCCAGGCAATCGCGAAGGTTTTCCGGCGTATCCCGGTATCCCAGACAATGGTATGCGCCGGCGCGCACCAGGCGGACCGTCTCGGCGGCGCACATTTCCGGGTTCCAGAACACCACGGGAAGCGCCGCATCCACGTTGTGCACGAATTCCAGCGTGTCCAGCGCGCTGGCGTCCGGCGGCTCTCCCAGGATCAGAACGCAGTCGAAATCCCCTTTCAACAGCGCTCCCGACGCCTCCGCCAGGTTGGCAACGGTTGTGATATCAAAATCTAATAGGGCTTGGCGGCATTCGTCATCGACAGCGGGAAAACAGGGATTTGAGATCTGAAAGAGTTTTTTCGACGACATGTTCAAACTTATGCCAGTACTCCGCTCAGGATTATACCCGGAATTTAGCTATATCCTCAGTACTAACCTCGGATACTATTCAGAATTGTCCGAGTTTGATATTGTGGATTCGGCCCTGATCGTGCAAGCCTCGTAGACGAAGGATCGATGAGCATGCGAATTCAAAATGACGGAATCGCCGGCCCCTCGGCATCCGGGCCTGCCGCGGCGGAGAGCGTCGCGCAATCGGGAGCATCCACCCGGGCCGGCTCCGCCGGCAGCAGCAGCGGCGCCGACCAGGTGGAGATCTCGTCACTTTCCGGAAACGTCGCCGCGGCGGCGGCCACACTGGCCAGCACACAGGCGGATCGTGTCAGTCAGCTTGCCGCGCTCTACGCCAAAGGCGAGTACCGGGTGGATTCGATGCAACTCAGCCGGGCGCTGATTTCGAGCGCCATCTCCAGCGGGTCCGAAGAAGAGGAAAGCTGATGCGGGGCCAGCCCGTTTGCGAGCGCCTCCGCGTGGCGCGCACGAATATCCGGCTGGCGTCCCAGAGCTGCACAGCGCCGGACCTGGCCAGTCTGCAGCGCGCCATTCATCTCCTGGAAACCGCCGCGGACGCAATGCGCCAGGTGGAACGGGAGGTTCGCTCCGCGGCGCCGCCGGACAGCTCCGCGCTATGGCGCGAAGCCGCCATGCTGAAACGCGAGGTGGCGGGCATGATGCGCGTGATCGACGGCTGCGCGGCTTTGTGGCGCGGCCTCTCCGTGCGGCTCGGCTGCACGGCTCTCACCTATACTCCTCGCGGCCACGCGATAGCGGCGTCTCCCTCCGCCGCGGCCTGTGAAATGCAAGGGTAAAAGCCGCAATGTCGAATCTTATGGCGATGCTGAGCGCATCGGGGAATGCCCTGGATGTCTATCAGCAGGCGTTGAACGTAGTTCAGAACAATGTAAACAACTCGTCGACACCCGGGTACGCAACCCAGAGCCTCAATCTGGAGGCCCAGCCTCTGGACGTGGCCGACGGTCTCACCGGCGGGGTGGCGTCCGCGGGTCTGGACAATTCGCGCGATCCGTACGCCGAGGAGCAGGTTCAGCAGCAGACCCAGGCTCTCGGCAAGTATACCGCCCAAGCCAATGCCACCGGCTCGCTCCAAAGCTTTTTCGATGCCACCGGAAACAGCGGCGTCGCGGCCGATCTCACTTCCTTCTTCGAAAGCGTTTCCGCCTGGAGCGTCACCCCCAGCGACCCCGCCTTGAGCCAGTCCGTGCTGGATAGCGCCGGCACGCTGGCATCCGACATCCAGGGCTTGGCCAGCTCCCTGTCCCAGAACGGGCAACAGATGGATACCAGCATCGCTTCCACGGCCAGTCAGATCAATAGCATCGCGGCGCAAATCCAGCAGTACAACGCGCAGCGCGTGACCGAGACCACCCCCGACCCGGGCGAAGACGCCCAGTTGTACAGCGCCCTGGACAACCTCTCTCAGCTCACCAATTTCAGCACCGTCACACAGGCCGATGGCGCCGTCACGGTGTTGCTCGGCGGCGGCGCGCCGCTGGTCATCGGACAGCAGCAGTACCAGTTGAGCACGGCTTCCTCCGCCAACGGCGCGCAGGTGCTGGACTCGCAAGGCAACGACATCACCTCGCAGATCACGGGCGGCCAACTGGGGGGATTGCTGGATGTGCGCAATCGCGTGCTGGGCTCCATGCTGGGCGATGGCCAGCAGGCCGGCTCGCTCAACCAGTTCGCTTCCGCATTGGCCGGCAGCGTCAACCAGATCCTCGAATCGGGCACCGTGTCCTCGGCTTCCGGGGCTGCCGCCGGCACGGCATTATTCACGTACGATACGCCGGCCGACGCGGCTTCCACCATCGAAGTCAATCCCAATATCACTCCGTCGCAGTTGGCTCCCGTGGATTCCTCCGGAAACGCCAACGGCAATGCCAACCAACTGGCGGCCTTGGCCAGCCAGCCTTTGACCCAACTGGGGGGAAACAGTCTCACGCAATTTTTCGGGGACGTGACCAGCGGCATCGGCGCCGAAAACCAGAATGCCACCGACAACCAGCAGAGCCAGCAGCAGGTGGTCGCGCAGGCCACCAGCCTGGTCAACCAGGTATCGGGCGTCTCGCTGGACGAACAAGCCACCAACGTGCTTCAGTTCCAGCGCGCTTACCAGGCAACCGCCCAGGTGCTTACGTCCATCAACAATCTGGCCGATTGCATTTTGAACCTGATTCAGCCGACTACTTCATAAGGATAAGCGATGGTACTGAATATCAACGGAGCGACCCAAGCGTATCTGGCCGATCTGAACCTCACCCAGCAGCAGATCAATCAGGCGCAGGCCGAAGTGAGTTCGGGCTACCGCGTGCAATCGCCGTCCGACGATCCCGCGGCCGTGCCTTCCATATTGGAGGTGCAGTCCGAGATCGGCATGAATCAGCAGGTCCAGGCCAACCTGAACAGCGCCGGCACGGAACTCTCCACCGCGGATTCGGCGCTGCAGAGCGCCGTTCAGGCGGTGCAAAACGCCGCTACCCTGGCGTCGCAGGGGGCCAATTCCACGGCTACCGCCAGCGAACGCGCCATCCTGGCCCAGCAGGTCGCCGGATTGCAGCAGACCCTGGTGGGAATCAGCCAGACACAGGTAAACGGCAGCTATATTTTCAGCGGGGACCAGGATACCGGTCCGGCTTACGAACTCGACTCCACCCAGCCCAACGGCGTGCAACAGTTGATTTCCGCGCCTTCCACGCGGGTGATTGTGGACGCCACGGGCACGGCTATCGGGGTCGCCGAAACCGCCCAGCAGATCTTCGACGCGCGCAATCCGGATGGCTCCGACGCGTCCGGAAATGTCTTCGCCGCGGTGAATTCGCTCTTGACGGCGCTGAACAACAACGATCAGGCAGGCATCAGCCAGGCGGCTTCCGCGCTGCAAACGGCGGGCACGTACTTGAACCAGCAACTGGCGTTTTACGGCGAGGCCGAGGATCGCGTCAGCGCGGCCAACGACCTGGCGCAGAAGTTTCAAACCCAGCAACAGTCGCAGCTCAGCAATCTGCGCGACGCCGATATTCCCACCGTCGCCGAGCAGTTGACGCAAGCCCAACTGGACCAGCAGGCGGCCCTGTCGGCGGAAGCCAACATCGCTCAACAGAAGAACCTGTTCAGCTATTTGGGTTAAAGGGAGATCCTGACGACTATGGATTTCGAAGAAGATACCGCCGGGCCCCGGCTGGTGCCAGGCGCCGCCGAAACCAAGCCCTCCGCCGCCGGCACGCTCCCGTCCGCGCAGATGGCCGCGATCCGCGCGATGCAGGATAAGTTCTTTCGGGCTTTCGCGGAGGAGCTCACTCGGCAGTTCGAGACGCCCGTCTCGGCGCAGTGCGCGGAGGTCCAGACGGATTCCAGCAGCGCGTTTCTGCAATCCACCGGCGACGGCGGATGCGTGCTCACGCTGGATGCGGAACCGGTGCGCGGCCAGGCTTTCGCCGCGCTCTCCCCGGGACTTGTGACTCACCTGTTAGGCGCCCTTCTGGGAGCTGCGCCCAACCCCGAGGAAGCCCCCCGCGCGGTTACGGAAATCGAGTTGCACCTCTTGCGCGACACGTTCGAGTGGATCGCGCGCGAGTTGAGCGCCGCATGGCAACCCGCCGGCATCGGCTTTCGCTGGACGGCCACCGGGGTGGGCGAAGCCGTCCCCGTGCCGGGCGCCTTGCTGGTGTTCGACTGCCGCATGGATCTGGGCGAGGTTTCCGCAACGCTCGGCATCGCCGTGCCGGCCTTCCTGGCCCGCCTGGCAGCCCTGCAGTGCGCCGCCGCACCGCCCGCGGACGGGCCAGCGCCGGCGCGCGGAAGCATTCTGAGCGCTCTGCGCCGCGCCCATGCGACGGTTGAAGCCGTGCTGTGCGGCTCCACGCTGCGCATGGGGGATTTACTCGCCATGGAGCCTGGACATGTCTTGATGTTGGCGCAGCCGGCCGGCTCTGCGCTGGAATGCCGCGTCAATGGCAAGACCAAATTCCAGGGCGAATGGATCGGCCGGGGCGACGGGCGTCAGGGACTCGAGCTGCTATAGGGCACGCTTCGGCTTTCCAACCGGGCGCGGCCCGGTCCGAGAGGCGGGAATTCCGTCCGAAGCCGCCCTGCGGGCGGTTGGCTGAAGCACGCCCCGCCAGCCCGTCAGTCCGGGCAGACCAGGTGGCCGAGCAAACGGACGCACAAGGACAGGGCTGCATCCTGACTGCGGATTTCCAGCAGATCGGGAAAACGCCTCATTCGCCCCGCCACGGCTTTGAGAAGATCCCGGCGCTCTTCCTCGCGGAAATCGCCCACCGCGCCGGGAACCGAGTAGCTGCGCTCCAATTCGGCGTTTACCTGATTTGCGTCGCCGGAGATCCAGGCTTTTAGCAGATCCTCGGCCAAGCGGCTGGCCAAGGACGGAGAAAATGGCGCCGGAGCGTGCATTCCCTGAACATTTCGGCCGTTCTCGCGGAAGTTTCTAGGATTATTTTGGGCCTCATCCCGGATAAATATCTCGAAAAGCCGGGGCCCCTCGCCGATATGCTCCCTAAGAGCCGATCATGATCCATGTCACGCGTCTCAACCACACGCCCGTGGTTCTGAATTCCGATCTGATCGAGCAGATCGAGACCACTCCGGATACCGTGATCAGTCTTACGACCGGTCAGAAGATCATGGTGCTGGAGTCAACGGAAGAGATCGTGGACCGCGTCCGCCTTTTCCGCCGGTCCATCTTCGCCCACCCGGATCATTCCAATGGCCACTTCCAAACCTAAGAACAAGACCAGTTCGCGGCCGGACCTGGCCTCCATCGGCGGTCTCATCCTGGCGGTGGGAGGGATCCTGGGGGGGTTGGTGCTGGATGGAGGAAAGGTGGCCGACGTCAAGCAGATCACGGCGGCCATGATCGTTTTTGGTGGAACCCTTGGCGCGGTGATGCTGACCACCCCTTTGGAAGTTCTGATGGGCGCGGTGCGGAAACTCGGCTCGATCTTCTTTGAGCGGGTCCAACCGGTGAACCAGACCATCGAGCTGATCATCGGCTACGCCACCCAGGCGCGCAAACAGGGAATCGTCTCCCTGGAGCAGGAAGCCGCCGCTATTGAGGACCCGTTCTTGCGAAAAGCGCTGACTCTGGCGGTAGACGGCATGGAACTGAGCCAGATCCGGAGCATTATGGAACTGGAAATCGAACTCGTCGAGCAGCGCGGGGAAGCCGAAGCCAAGGTGTTCGAAGCGGCGGGCGGCTATTCGCCCACCATCGGTATCATCGGGGCGGTCTTAGGGCTCATGCAGGTGATGAAGAACCTGGCCAATATCGATGAAGTCGGCCGCGGTATCGCGGCGGCTTTTGTGGCGACAGTCTATGGCGTAGGGGCGGCCAACCTTTTCTTTCTGCCGGCCGGCGGCAAGCTGCGGGCGCGCGTGCGCAGCGAGGTGCAGATTCGGGAATTGATGTTGCTCGGTATCCTCGCGATCGTCGAAGGGTTGAACCCCAAGCTGATTCGCACGCGGCTGAACGCCTATGTCACTTCGCCGGAAGTTAAAAAGAAGGCCGCCAGAGCGCCCCAGCCCGGGGCTGCCGTCGCGGCGGCGGAGGGCTGATCTTGGCGCGCAAGAAACACGCCCCAGTTCACGAAAACCACGAACGTTGGCTGGTGTCTTACGCCGATTTCATCACTCTGCTGTTCGCCTTCTTCGTGGTGATGTTCGCCTCTTCGCAAACCGATAAAGCCAAGGCCCAACTGGTCTCCGATTCGGTGAAGGAGGCATTGGAAAAAGGCGGCGTCACCGCGGCCGTGCACGAAATCCTGGGAGGCACCGTGGACGAGCGCGGCAAGGGCAACGCCATGATGAAAGGACCGGGAGGCAGCGAGCCCAAAAACGTCCGCCAAGAACAGGTGATCGCCGAGCTGGTGCCTTCCATGACCTATCTTACGCATGCCCTCGAAGAGGACATCCGGGACGGCAAAATCGAGGTCCACCTGGAACCGCGCGGCCTGGTGGTCAGCCTGCGGCAGGCCACATTCTTCCCCTCGGGCGCAGATAACCTGGACCCGGCGACCTTCGACAGCCTCGATAAGATCGCCGAAACCATTCGAAAACTGCCCAATTCGGTGCGCCTGGAAGGCCATACCGATTCCCAGCCCATTCACACGGCCCGCTTCCGCAGCAATTGGGAGCTGTCCGCGGCTCGCAGCATCGCCATGCTCGAACTGCTCTCCAGCCGTTACAACATCCCCCGGGAACGCCTGGCTATCGCCGGCTACGCCGATACCATGCCCATCGATTCCAACGATACCCAGGAGGGCCGGGCGCATAACCGCCGCGTGGATGTGGTGATTCTCAACCAGCAGGTAGCGATGAAGAATCCCATTTCCCCCGAACCGGTGCCTGCCGCCCCGCCAGCCAAGCCGCCGGCCAAGAAATAGGTGTGCCGGCGCTTTTGTCCCGCAACCCGACACCTGCATGAATTGTAGGGTCGCGGTAGGGACAGCGGTTGCCCACTGCCCCCCGCACAGACCCGTGCTGGCGCTCCTAACGCACACGGTTCCTACCTCGGATATGGGGATGGTTAGCGTCAAAGCGCGCGTCCGGATA
>Ga0181521_10001798_pt1 | contig 26248 bp, 24 predicted proteins | sample PEATcosm2014_Bin_32_FD_119764 | JGI IMG/M metagenome (GOLD analysis project Ga0181521, IMG submission 119764) | Peatland microbial communities from MTU Mesocosm Facility, Houghton, MI, USA - PEATcosm2014_Bin02_60_metaG | ecosystem: Environmental > Terrestrial > Soil > Wetlands > Peat | place...
CATCAGCCCAAGCAAGGCACCGGATTCGCTCGATAAGAAGGATGAACACACGGTGGAACTGGATTTTGTCCATCCGACCCAAAAAAGCCGCTTGACAGGGAAACCCTCATACGAGCCCGGCCAGCCAAATATGCCGTGACGCATTCTGGTGCAGCATCATGCCCTCCATCGGCCGGCGCGGACGCTTGCGCCGATGGACACCCCGCCGCTTCGCCTTCGCCAACAATCCGCGGCTTTGCAGGAACGTCTTGGTCCAGGTGTAGCCCCAGGCGAACTTGTGCTCACTCACCAGGTGCTCGTGGAAATGCTTCGCCGTGAACCCGGCGTAGCGCTCGCGATACAGCCGCTCCACTTCCTCCGTCGTGACGTCCGGCACCGCTCGGCCGGACCGGCGGCCCAGTCTCCGATCGACCAGTCCCGCTTCTCCGTCTTCTTCCAATCGCCGGCTCCAGCGGCGGAACGTCCGCTCGCTCATGCCCAGCAGCTCGGCCGCCTCCAGTTGGCTCAGCTCTGACGCCTCCCAGCGGCTCAATGCATCTCGAAGCTTCAGCATCCTCAGGCCCTGCCGTTGCTCCGTCCGGCGCATCCCAACCCCCCCAAAGGGGCCGGATCATACCGGACAGATCATCTGCTACCTGGACCGGACACTTCGGGTGCTAAGCAGGTTCCGCCAGGTTGACCAACGGATAGGTTGTACGATTCGCTGTCGGCACCGATTCGCAGGTGTTCGAGATGGCGGGAAAGTCTCCGGTTACGGCGAGCGACGAACAGCGCCTGGCCCTCGTGGCTCTTGCTGGCTCCCGAGATCGTGGAGAGGCGGATCGAGCGCGGGCCGTGCTGCTGACGCTGGGCGGTTGGACCAGCCCCAAGATTGCCGAGGCGTTCGCCGTGCGGGAGGATACGGTTCGCCTGTGGCGCAGCGATTTCGCCAACGGCGGTGTCGAGGCACTGAAGGCGAGCGTCGCGCCCGGCCCGGCCCCGGTGAAGAGTGAAGCGGCGTTGCGCGTGGTCACGCCCTTGTTGGAGCAACCTGTGGCCGACCGGCCCAACTGGACGATCCCCCGCCTGCGTGCCGAAATCGAAGCGCGCGAGGGCGTGCGCATCAGTCGTTCGCAGCTGTCCAAGGCCTTGCAAAAAAAGTTCCGGCGGCGGCGGCCTCGGCACACGCTGAAAGGACGCCAGACAGCAAGCGAGGTGGATCGGATCTTCGACTGTGGCTAGCTCGTGATCTGTCCGGTTTTGTAGCTCGTGAAGTGTCCGGTGGCTTGGTTCCCCAGCACAGGGGGATCGGATGCGCCGGGCACACATTCACGAGGGGATACGCCGGATGCGTTTCGCCGATGTATTTGGCCGCACGGAGCGGTCGGAGCTGAGCCAAATGGAAACTGCGGAGTTGCTTGGGATCAGTGAGCGCACGTTCCGCCGCTGGTAGGACCGCTACCGCGATGCGGGGGACCCCGGTTTGGCGGACCGTCGCCTGGCCCCGTCGCTGCGGCGAGCACCGGTGGCCGAGATCGCGCGGATGCTGGGCCTATATCGTGACCTCTATCGCGGCTTCACGGTGAAGCATTTCCACGAGCAACTGGGCAAGCGGCATAACTACCCGCTGGGCTACACGGTGACCAAGCTGCACCTGCATCGGGCTGGGCTGGTGCAGGCGGCGACGAAGCGCTCGGCACACCGCAACAAGCGGCCGCGGCGCCCAATGGTGGGAATGCTGCTGCATCAGGACGCCTCGACGCACGCCTGGCTGCCGGGGGACGCCGGCAAGCACGATCTCGTTGTTACTATGGAGGACGTAACGAGTCCGATCTACTCGGCCTTCCTGGTGGATCAGGAGGGCACGGCGTCGAGCCTTCGCGGCGTGCGCGACGTGGTGACGAAGCACGGCCTGTTCTGCTCACTCTATACTGACCGGGGCAGCCACTACTTTTGCACCCCCGAGGGCGGCGGCCGGTGTCGAAGACGGTGCTGACGCAGTTCGGCTGTGCGTTGAAGCAGCTCGGCGTCGAGCACATCGCGGCCTATTCGCCTCAAGCGCGCGGGCGATCGGAGCGCGCGTTCGAGACGTTGCAGGACCGTTTGCCGAAAGAACTGAAGCTGGCCGGGATCGACACGGTCGAGGCGGCCAATCGCTGGCTCAGCGACGTCTACATTGCGGAGTACAACGAACGGTTCGCGATCGCCGCGGAGCAGGAGGGTTCGGCGTTCGTGACGGGCACCATGGAGGCGTGGTGCGAGATCCTGTGCATCCAGGAGGATCGGACGGTGGGCAACGACAACACGGTGAAATGGGAGCGGCGCAGCCTGCAATTGCCGCCGAGCCGGCTGCGACCGCACTTCGTCAAGGCGACGGTGCGGGTGCATGAGTATCCGGAGGGCCAGTTGGCGGCGTATTGGGGGCCGCACCGGCTGGCCGACTATGCGGCGGACGGCACTCTGATCCGGCCGGCAGCCGATATGGTCGCGGGAAGCTTCGCCAGCCATGCAGATTGAGATTGGTGCGCGGCGGTCGCACCGGAGGCGCTTGGTCCGTGGGCCGACCGCCCATGTCGTTCCGTTACGTAACGCTATGCTGGGTGCGGTCGGTGAGCCGACACCGTCCGTTGGTCCATCCGCTACACAAGCCGTGCGTCGGATCGACCGAGGGTGCCGTTGGCGACAGTTGCGGCCGATACCGCAGCTCCCACATATCCACAAGCGCAGCATCAGCAGAAGGTCTCAAATTCATGGCTGTTCAAAGGCCGGACCGCACGGCTGACGGTAGCTGCGCACGACTTCGCGGCGTTGGGTCGGCTGGCTGTCCTGCCGCTCGCCAAACCACGCCGGATGACACGCTTCCATCGCGGCATTCCGTGTCGGGCATGCCCGGCACGGTACAAGAACGGAGCGGACAGATCACGAGCTACAAAAACCGGACACATTGACTAGCTAGCGATATGGGCGAAGTCGCGCGCGGTTCGATGGTCGGTCACCTTCACATGACGCCACGAACGGTGAGCATCGAGAAAGACGAAGAGATTGGCAGTCCCGTTGCGCCGGTAGCTGGTGCCAGGGGGCAGATGTGCCACGGTGATCGCCACGCCGATCTCATTGGCCAGCTTCTGCAACTCCCACTTCCACAGCCGGACACGGACGCCGTTGCTGCCACCGCAGTCCGCCGTGATGAGCAGGCGCTTTGCCCGCGGATAGCGCGACTGGCCAAGTTCGTGCCATCACCGTCGAATGCTCTCGACGGCGAAGGCTGCGGTGTCATGATCGATCCCCACGCTGACCCAGCCGGCATTGGCGGCGATGTCGTAGACGCCGTAGGGCACGACCTTGCCGAGCTCCGGGATCTTGAAGTCATGCACCCGCACCTGCTCGGGATCGCCCTTGGGCCGCAGTTCCCCACCACCGTTCTTGAAGTCGCCAACAAGCTCCTTCTTCTTGGTATCCACGGAAATCGCCGGCTGCTTCTTGGCCTGGAACGCCTTGATGCGGGCATTGATGTGCTCAAACTAGGCATCGCGGTCCGGGTGATGGCTTCCCTCACGCGTCTTGTGGTTGGCCTGCAGGCTGAAGCCAAGCCCGGCCAGCAAGCGGCCGACCAGTTTGTGGCTGACCTGGAAGCCGCGCCCGCTCAACGCTTCCGCCAAATGGCGTTGGCTCCGGCTCACCCACAGCGGCGCCGCCTCCGGGTCACCGCGGGTGGCCGAGGTCACCAGATCCTGCAATGCTGCCGGCAGGCTTGGTTGCTTCGTCGTCGCCCGCTAGCGTCCGGCACCGGGGCGGCGCACCCGTCCAGGCTGGTCATTGTGCCGCGTCGTCAGTTCAGCCAAACCTCGGCCGATTGTGCTCCGGGCCACGCCGGTGGCCACCGACGTCGCCGCTATGCCGCCATGGCCCGCCGCCTTCGCCTCGCTAGCCGCAACCAATCGACGCGCGCGCTCGTCAAGAAACGGAGACAGCGCGACAAACCGAGAGCGGATGGCTGCAATGTCGATCACCTGGCGATGCTAGCGCCCCGTCAGGCCGCGCCGCATCCGCCATCATGAATTCGTTCCTTGCGAATTCAGCCCCGTCGCGATTCTTTCATGACGCGATTCGGCTATTTCGTCCCAGGCTCTATCCGTTCACCGGCAGCCGGATGCTGCGTGATCTGCTGCGCGGCGAGGCCATCGCGACCGGGCGGGACCAGGTCACGACGATGATGCGGCGGATGGCGATCGAAGCAGTGTATCGCCGGCAGCATACATCCAAATCGGCAGACGGGCACAGGGTGTTTCCCTATCTGCTGCGCGGGGTGGCGATCGAGCGGCCAAACCAGGCGTGGGCGATGGACGTCACTTATATACCTATGCCCGTGGCTTCGTGTACCTCGCCGCGGTGATGGACTGGTTCAGCCGTCGGGTGCTGGCCTGGCGGGTATCGATCTCGATGGAGGTTGATTTCTGCCTTGACGCAGTCGACGAGGCACTGGCCCGGCATGGCCGGCCGGAGATCTTCAACACCGACCAGGGCAGTCAGTTCACCAGCGCGGCGATCACCGGATTGCTGTCGGAGAACGCGATCCGGATCAGCATGGATGGGCGAGGGTCGTGGCGCGATAATGTGTTTGTCGAGCGGTTGTGGCGTTCGGTGAAGTATGAGGAGGTGTACCTGCGTGCCTGTGACAGCGTGGTGGAGGCACGCAGCTCGCTCGGCTCATATCTAGGGTTCTATAATCGCAAGCGACCGCATTCGAGCCTTGACGGGCGGACGCCGGATCACGTTTATTTCGGCGGCCTCGCCGTGGCGGGGGGGTGCGTAAAAATCGCCGCCGTTGCGGGGCATCGCTGCGGTCGGGCTACGCCCTCCCTACGCGATGCCCCGCAACGGCAATCGATGGAAAGGATCGGTCGGGAATCCATCTATCGGGACCGAAACGCTGTTCAGACCAACCCAGCCACCTCTATCCGCACCGGCGATGCAAGTGTCTCCAGGTCGGCCGCGCCGCACGCTCGAGTCCCGATCAACAGACTTCGCAATAAGAGCGAAGGCTTTCGACCACTAACGCAGACGACCCGACGCGGCTACTGGACGAAACGGCGGAATCGGAAACCCAGCCGGACCAGCAGCCCGGAAACCGGTGCCCACCCATCGTCATGCGCAGCCAGCGCGCGCGAGTCCAGCTTGCCGCCCGGCATGCGCGGCAGCCGCGCGATAAAATACAGCCTCGCCGGCACCATGTAGGGCGGCAGCGCGCCCCGCATCTGCTGGAATAGCGCGCGCCGCAACGCCGGACCGGTCGCGCCGGTCGCGACGACGAATGCCACCAGCGCGTTGTCCTCACCGGTTCGGCGGACCAGGACGGCGGCATCGGCGACCTCGGGAACGCGGCGCAACAATTCTTCGACCTCCGCCGGCTCGACGCGATTGCCGCGCACCTTCACCTGGGTATCGACCCGGCCGATGAAGTCCACCAGCCCGTTCGGCCGGCGCCGCACAAGGTCGCCGGTCGGCAGCACGAGCAATGACGGATCGCTCGGATCGCAGAGCAATCTGCCGGGCACGCAGCGCCCACCCCACCATTCGCCCAGCGACAGCAGTTGGCCGCGTACCCACAGCGTGCCGGCATCCCCGGCCGCGGAGGGCCGCCCCTGCGCATCGGTCATGGCGAATTCCAGGTCGGCGTTGGGATAGCCGATCGGCACCCGCGCCGGGCCGGCGGGCAGCAGGCGCGGCAGGAACCACTCGGTCAGCGGAGCGCCCTCGCTCATGCCGTAAACCAGCGCCACCTTGCAGCCGGGCGTCAGGACGTCACGCCAGCCATCGATATCGGCGCGCAGAAGCGATTCGCTGGTGGTGTAAATCGCTCGCACATGGCTGAACGCGGCCCGCGCGCCGTCCAGGGCGAACAGCATCCGCAGCAGCGCCGGCATGCCGGTGATCAGGGTGATCTGTTCGGTCAGTGCGGTCTTCAGCACGGCGCGCGCGCCGCTGGCGGCGACGTTCACCGGATACAGGCTGGCTCCGGCGAGCAGCGTCATCATAAAGGTCACAATGCCGGGCCCCGAGGTCACCGGGTACGGTGTCATCACCCGGTCGGCGGGATGCACATGGAAACGGTGCACCTTCTTCCACCCGAGATACACGGTCTGCCGATGCGAGCGGAGAATGCCCTTCGGCCGTCCGCTGCTGCCGGAGGTGTAGATCGCAAGCGCCGGGTCGTCCGGTCCGACCGGATCGAACAGCGGTAGTGGGCCGGGGAGCGTGTCACCGCGCTCCGCCGTCGCGTTCACCAAAATAGGTACGGTACGACCGGGCAGCGCCGGAAGGCTGGCGGGGTCGGCCAGGATGACGCCGGCGGCCGCGGCCTGGTGTAAAATCCCGCCGATCCGCTCGGCGGGAAAATCGGCATTCAGCATCAGACAGGGCCGGGCAGCCGCGAAACAGGCCAGCATCGCCACCGCCGCGTCGAGGCCATTGGCGAGCCACACCGCCACCGCGGTGCCACGCGCGGTCGCTGCCGCGACGCGCATCGCCAGGCGCCGCGACGCCTGCCGCAACTCGTTATAGCGCAGCGTGCGCGCATCATCGACGAGCGCCACCGAATCGGGCCAGCGATCTGCAGCCGCCTCGAGCAATGCGAATACCGGACGATCGAGCAATGCGCGGGCGGGCGGCTCGAACGGTACGTCGATGGGACCGTCCAGATCCGCCGGCGTCGCGTCGGGCCGCCACCATGCCAGGCCGGGAGGCGCGTGCTCGTACATTTCAGCCCCGCAATGGACGTTTCGTTAGCGGATTTTATACGTTCCGGATGCAGTGTGTCACGCGACCATCATCGCATCGTCGGTCCGATATCCGCCCGGTGCGATGGTCGGCCATTCAATCTTCCGGCAGCGCCACGCTGAACTTCCTTGCGTCCGCCACCGCTGCGCGCCGTGCTCGGTTCCGTCGCTATGCCCCGGGGCCGACGTATTGATTAGCCCCACGCGTGGCCGCGCCACGTGAAGCCGCCTGCGCGACCCGCGCCCATCATTGTTGGGGTGGACGGCCCCACGGCATCGCGTGCCACCCTTGGGCTGTGAAACCACCAGGAGGGAAGCCGCCGATGACTGCCGAACCTGGCGCACCTGTGCGATAGGTGCTCCATGCTGACCCTGCGCCGCATCATTCCCCTCGCGATCCTGCTAGCTGCGCTGGTCGCGCTGTGGGCAAGCGGGGTGGCGGACCAGATCAGCTGGGCCACACTGAGCCGCTACCAGGCAACGCTGGACACCTGGATCGCCCGCCACCCGATCGCCGCGCCGGCGCTGTATGCTGCGTTGTATGCTGGGGCGGCTGCGCTCTCGCTGCCCGAGGGGGCAGTGCTCACCGTTGCCGGCGGCTTGCTGTTCGGTACCTTGCTGGGCGGCACCATGGCGGTGATCGGGGCCACCGCGGGCGCCCTGGTGCTGTTTCTGGCCGCGCGCTCGGCCTTCGGCTCCGCCATGGCGGCGCGCGGCGGCGGCGGTCGTCTGGCCCGCATCCGCACCGAATTGCAGCGCAACGGATTCAGCTACATGCTGGCGATCCGGCTGATCCCGGCGTTGCCGTTCTGGCTGGTGAACCTGGCAGGGGCACTTGGCGGCATGCGGCTGCTGCCGTTCGCCGCCGCGACTTTGATCGGCATCATTCCGGCGACTTTCGTCTATGCCTCGATCGGCGCCGGCGTGGGTGAGGTGCTGGCTGCTGGCCGCCGGCCCGACCTCGCGCTGATTTTCTCCCCGCAGATCCTCGTGCCGCTGGTGGCCCTCGGCCTGCTTGCCTTGCTGCCGGTGGTGTGGCGGAGGCGCAAACACCCGAATGGCTGAGTTCGACCTCGTGGTGATCGGCGCCGGATCGGCCGGGTTGTCGGTGACCGCGGTGGCGGCACAACTCGGCGTAACGGTGGCACTGATCGAGCGTGGTCGCATGGGCGGCGACTGCTTGAACACCGGCTGTGTCCCCAGCAAGGCCTTGCTCGCGGCGTCGCACGTCGCCCAGGCGATTCTCGGTGCCGCCCGGCTCGGCCTGCGTGTGGCCGAACCCGCGATCGACTGGGGTGCGGTGCGCGCGCACGTGCAGGGCGCCATCGCGGCGATCGCGCCGGCGGATTCCGAGGGGCGCTACCGGGCGCTCGGGGCCACCGTGCTGCGCGGCCATGCGCGGTTCGTCGCACCCGACGCGCTACAGGTGGATGGACGGCGGATCACCGCCCGCCGCATCGTGGTGGCCGCCGGTAGCCGCGCCGCGGTGCCGCCGATCCCCGGGCTCGATCTCGTGCCGTTCCTGACCAATGAGACGCTGTTCGACCTACCGCAGCGGCCGGAGCACCTGCTGGTCCTCGGCGGCGGGCCGATCGGGCTGGAGATGGCGGACGCTTTTGCCGGCCTGGGCTCGCTTGTCACCGTGGTGGAAGCCGCGACCATCGCCAGCCGCGAAGATCCCGAGCTGGCCGCCGGCCTACAGGCCGCGCTCGCCGCGCGCGGTGTGGCGTTCGTGGAGGGCGTGGCCGTCGTCGCCGTGGAAGCCGGAGCGGAAGCCGCGGTCGAAACCGGAGCGGCAGCGCGTGCGAAAGTCGCGGGGCAAACCGCAGTCGGCGCCGCGGTGGCAGCCGGTGCGAAACACCGACTGGAAGCCGGTGTGGCGCGCCGGCCGGCCTCCGGGCTCGCACTGGTGCTGGCGGATGGGCGGCGTATCGTTGGCAGCCACCTGTTGGTCGCTGTCGGCAGGCGTCCGAACCTGGAGGGGCTGGAACTGGAAGCCGGCGGCGTGCGGGCGTCGGCGGCCGGCATCATCACCGACCGCGGGCTGCGCTCGGTCAGCAACCGACGGGTCTTCGCGGCGGGCGACATCGTCGACCCGATCGGCATCGGGCCGCGCGCCTTCACCCATGTCGGTAGCTACCACGCCGGCATCATCATCCGCCGCGTACTGTTCCGCCTGCCGGCGCGGCTGGATTACGCCGCACTGCCGCGGGTGACCTACACGCACCCGGAACTGGCGCAGGTCGGCCTGACCGAGACGGAGGCGCACGCGGCCGGCCTGACGGTCTCGGTGCTGCGCTGGCCGCTGGCCGACAACGACCGCGCGGTGGCGGAGGGCGACATCACCGGGCTGGTCAAGCTGGTGGTGGCGCGCGGTCGCGTGGTGGGCGCCGGCATCCTGGCGCCCTCGGCGGGGGAGATGATCGGCACCTGGACGCTGGCCATCGCCGAACGCACGCGCGTGTCGCGGCTGGCCGGGATGATCGTCCCCTATCCGACGCGGGCCGAGGCGGCCAAGCGCGCCGCCGGCAGCCTGTTCGCGCCGAAGCTGTTTTCCGCCCGGACGAAGCGGGTGGTGCGGTGGTTGCAATGGCTGGGTGGGTGACGACGATTCTGGGGACATAGCCCAGCGCGTTCCGGCCACAGATATGCCGGGAATCGCCGCGACTTCCGTGGTGACCCGGCGGTCTTCGGTCAGCACGGACTGTTGCAGGCTTGCAGCGCTCCCGCGGCGGCAGCCCCTCAGCTCGTGCCGCCCGACAGGTCGGCCGTCTTCTCCTGCAGGCTCTTGGCCAATGCCGCCGCGCCGCCGCGGGTCAGCAGGCTGCGGAAATCAGAGCGCTGCACCGCGACCCGGCTGATCGTGCCGTCCAGCAGCACGTCCACCGCGCGCCATCCCTGCGGGTTCTGCCGCATCACATAATCCAGCACGTGCGGATCCCCGGAGCGCGGAATGATGCGCGTGTTCACCTCCTGCTCGTCATTCGGCAGCTCGCGCAATTGCGGCGATACCTCGAAGCGCTGGCCGGTATAGTTGTTGAAGCTGTTGACGTAGGACGCGATGGTGTAGCGGCGGAACGCGGCTTGCAGCATCGCCTTCTGGTCGGGCGGCAGCATCGGCCAGGCCAGCCCGACCGACACCTGCAGAATCGTGTCGAGGTCGAAGGCGTTCTCGACCGCCGGAGCAAGCTGGTCGAAGCGTTGCGCGAACGGCACCGTCTGCCCGGCGTGCATGACAGCCAGCAAGCCATCGCAGAGCTGCTGGATTGGCCCGACCACCGCGGCCGCGTCAACGGCGCGGGCCGACAAGGGCACGCCGGCCACCGCCAGCAGCGTGGCGCCCAGCAATGTGCGGCGATGCATCGCGAATCGCGTCAATTGGCACCTCCAGGTCACAACGAAGCGTCCCCTGCGACACGCCCTCCAAGCAGTGCCGCCGACGTAGGGCCGGGACACTCACTGGTCAACTCGTCCCCATTGCCTGAAATAATGTGGATACATGGGTGCGGTTTGCTGCCAGCCGACCTACTAAGGTCGGGTCACGTCTTCGTGGCAAGCGATGGGGCTGTTTGCTGCCGATCGACCATAATCCGGGTGCAGATATCGCCTGGGTCCCGAAGAGGAGTGTCCCGTTTTGCCGATTTCGACGACTGCCCTGAAGCTGGCCGATACCCTGGCCGGCACATTGGGGCTGCTCGACCGCCGGTTTGCCGCCGACGATTTCATCCGGATCGCACGCCGCCGTACCGGGCTGGAGGATTTCGGCGATGTGGACCTCGGCGAGCCGTTGCGGCGTTTCCTGGATTCCTGCGTCGATGACGCGTGCCTGAGCCTGGTCGGACGTTTCGCCACCCGCTGGGACGTCGTGCGGTTCCTGTCCAATCTGCTGCTGCTGCGCGCCGCGGAGCGCGAGCACCCGGCGATCCTGGCCGAACCGATCGCGCAGCCGATCTTCATCACCGGCCTGCCGCGCAGCGGCACGACCTTCCTGCACCGGATGATGCTGGAGGATCCGGCCAATCGAGGGCCGCTGGTTTATGAGACGATCTATCCGTGCCCGCCGCCGTCAGGCCGGCCCGACCGGCGGGCGGCGCAGGTGGCGCGGCAGCTCCGCACGTTCGATAAGCTTGCCCCCGAATTCCACGGATTGCATCCGCTGGAGGCGATCTCGCCGCAGGAATGCAGCGAGATCACCGCGCATGTGTTCCGCAGCCTGCGTTTCGACACCAACTATCACATCCCCTCCTACCGCGGCTGGCTGGATGCGGATCCGGTCGGCCACGTGCCGGCCTACCGGTTCCATCGGCGCTTCCTGCAACACCTTCAGCATCAGGCCGGCAAGCCGGCCCATCCGCCGCGCTGGGTGCTGAAATGTCCGGACCATCTGTTTGCGCTTGAGGCGATCCGCTCCGTCTACCCCGACGCGCGGCTGGTCTTCGTGCATCGCGATCCGGTGAAGGTGTTGTTGTCGGTCGCCAAGCTGACCGAGGTGGTGCGCCGCCCGTTCACCCGCCGGCTGGACCCGGCGGCGATCGGCCAGGAGGAGAGCCTGCGCTGGGAGGAGGGAACGCAGCGCATGATGGCTGTCGGCGACGATGCCGGGCTGCCCGAGTCGGTGTGCCACGTGCACCATCTGGACCTGGTGTCGGACCCGGTCAGCACGGTCGAGCAGGTGTACGGGCATTTCGGCTTGGCGCTGCCGACGGCGGCGGCAAAGGGAATGGAGCGCTATGTGGCGGCCCAGCCGAACGGCGGCTATGGGCGGCATGACTATCACTTCGAGGATCACGGGCTGGATGCCGAGGCGGAGCGCAATAAGTTCCGCGGCTACATGTTGCGCTTCGGCGTATCGCCCGAGTTGGTGCCCCCGCACCGGCCCGAAACCTCTCCCACGGGAGCGGGAGAGGTCGGCGAGCGCAGCGCAGCCGGGTGAGGGTGATCAGGTCGGCACGCTCTACCATCCACGTGCCGACAGCGTGCCGACCCGATCGCCCTCACCCTCGTCGCTTCGCGCCTCGACCTCTCCCACGCTACGCGGGAGAGGTTACTCCGCTTACGTTTACCTTTGATTATCCCGTGCGGGCGGACACTCGCCGCCGCGCGCCATGTTGTTCCATTCGCAGGCATTCATCCTGGGCTTCCTGCCGGCCTGCCTGGCGGGCTGCTTCCTGCTCGGCCGCTTCGCCGGCCGGACTTGGGCCCTCGCGTGGCTGCTCGCGGCCAGCCTGTTCTTCTATGGCTGGTGGAATCCGCCCTTCGTATTGCTGTTGCTCGGCTCGATCGGTGCGAATTACGTGCTTGGCCAGCGCATCCTGCACCTCGCGCGCGCTGACCACCGCACCGCCAGCCGACGCTGGCTGATCGCCGGCATCGCCGGCAACCTCGCGCTGCTGGGCTGGTTCAAATACGCCGACTTCCTGCTGCACATCGCCGCCCCGGGCGCCGCATCGCTCGGCATCTTCCTGCCGTTGGCGATCAGCTTTTTCACCTTCCAGCAGATCATGTTCCTGGTGGACAGCGCCCGGCAGGAGCGCGCGGACGCCGGCCTGCTGACCTACGCGACGTTCGTCGCCTTCTTCCCGCACCTGATCGCCGGCCCGATCGTCCGGCCGAAGGACATCATCCCGCAATTGCAGCAGCGCGACCTGGCGGTGCCGCACGCCGCCAACCTCGCCGACGGGCTGACCCTGTTTCTGCTCGGCCTGGCCAAGAAGCTGGTGCTGGCCGACACGTTCGGCGCCTTCGCCGATATCGGCTTCAACGCCGCGTCGGACGGCGCGAGCCTGACCCTGTTCGAGGCGTGGTACGCCGTGCTCGCCTACAGCCTGCAAATCTATTTCGACTTCTCCGGCTACTCCGACATGGCGATCGGCCTGGCGCGCATGCTGAACGTGCGGTTTCCGCTGAACTTCGCCAGCCCCTACCAGGCCCGCAATATCGCCGAGTTCTGGCGCCGCTGGCACATCACGCTCGGCGTCTTCCTACGCGAGTATGTATATTTCCCGCTGGGCGGCAGCCGTTGCGGCGCGCTGCGCCATAGCGGCAACCTGCTGGCAACCATGCTGCTGTGCGGCTTGTGGCACGGCGCGGCTTGGCGCTTCGTGCTGTGGGGCGGGCTGCACGGACTTTATCTGGTGCTGCACGCGCACTGCCGGGTGACACTGCCCCGTGCGCTCGCCCAGGCGCTGATGCTGCTGGCCGTGATCGTGGCATGGGTGCCGTTCCGCGCCAGCAGCGGCGCGGCGGCGCAGGGCATGCTGGCCGGCATGGCGGGGCTGCACGGCGTCGCCCTGCCGCAAATGGTGGTGCACGCAATGCCGGTCCTGGGCACCGTCGCGACACCGGTGCCGGTGCTGCCATTCCTCGGCGACGCACGCACGCTGAGCTTCCCGGAAGTCTCCGCCTGCCTGCTGCTGGGCTGGTGCATCGTGCTACTGCTGCCACACGTGCACGAACTCTCGGAGGGTGCGCGCGGCTGGGCACTGACATCGGGTTTCGCATTCAGCGTGCAGGCGCTGTTCTTTGCGTCGCACGTCGCCCCGTTCTTATACTTCCGGTTCTGATGGCGGACGACGTGACCCGGGCACCGAAACAGGAGTTAGGGCAGGAGTTGAGCCGGGAGTTGGTGCAGGAACTCCCCCTCTCCTTGAGGGAGGGGGTTGGGGGGAGGGGTACGTACGACCACGGTCCACGGCCGTACGCACCCCTTCCCCCAACCCCCCCCCTCAAGGGGAGGGGGAGTCCCTGCTCTGGTTTCCGCCGCATCCTCCTCGCCTGCGCAACTTCGCTGCTGCTCTACACGGTCATCTTCGGCGCGATCCTCGACCGCCCCCTCTCCTACGGCTTCCTGCGGGACGCAATCGACGCGCGGCTGGCGCGCGGCGCGACAATCGCCGGCCCCAAACTGGTCATTCTGGCTGGCTCCAACGGGCCCTACTCACATCGCTGCGCCACGATCGAGCCGCTGCTGCGCACGCCCTGCGTCAACGCCGGCGTCGCCGTCGGCATCGGCCTCGACTATCTGTTCGCCCGCTGGGAACCGCTGCTGCATCCGGGCGACGTCGTCTATCTGCCGATGGAGGAGGCGCAATACGTGCGCGATCGCGCCGCCACCGCGCTGGGACCGGACGCGGCCATCATGTTGCGGCACGATCGCGCGACGCTCGCGGAATTGCCGCCCCAGCGTTGGGTCGGCGCGCTGTTCGTGTACGATTTGCGCGGGGCGCTGATGGCGCTGATCGAGACCGGGCTGGCCGCCGGCGGCTTCCACGATCCGCGCGCCGCTACGGTCGGCGAGAGCAACGACTGGGGCGACCATATCGGCCACACCGCGGCGCTGGCCGCGGCAAGCGCATCCGTGCTCGCCGCGGCCGAGCCGTTCCACCCGAGCGCCGCACAAATCCGCACCGGCTACGGCAGCGCACTGATTGCCCGGTTCGCCGAATGGGCGCGCGCACATGGTGTGCGGGTGATCGGCGGGCTGCCGACCGGGTTCGCCGATTCGCCGATCACCGACGACGCGGTCGCTGCAATCCGCGCCATCTACACGACACACGGCGCGTTGTTCCTGGAATTGCCGAACCGCAGCCGCTATCCGCGCGAGGCGTTCTTCGACACCGCCGAGCATCTGAACGAATCCTGGCAGGTGGTCCACTCCGTCGCGGTGGCACGCGGTCTGGTCGAGGTGATGCCCAGTCAGCGACCGCCCACCGGCTTGGCTATGGGGCCGCCACCGGCAGCACTCCCGTGATGGTGCAGGCCTGCTGGTGCGTTACCTCACAGCGGTTGCGCGCCGCGGCAACCGCCGCCGCCTGGTCCTCGCCGCAGCCGACATTGCAAACAGCGGAATCGCCGGAATTCCTGCAGGCCACGGCGATCTGCGACGCCTGGTCGGACAGGCAGCGCGAGGCGCTCTCGGCGGTATTGGCAAGGTTCGGCTTGTCGGGGAAGCCACGGGCCATGTCGGCAAACACGCAATCCGTCTGGTTGATCGCGTGGTCGCGGCACTCGTTGAGCGCGGTCTCGGCAACCAGCGGCGGCACCAGGGTTGGACAGGGCATCTGAGCACCCAACGGCACCGCGGTGGGCGCCGGAGTGAACTGCATGCGCGCGGCGTAGGTGTCGTTCGCGACGTAGTTCTCGACAAGATAGGTGACGGTACAGGTGCGCACTTTGCCGACACCCTCGAGCACTGTCGGCTTGTCGTAGCCGCCGAGATTGAAATCCAGCGGCGAACCCCGGCTGGCCGCGCTGGCCAGCAGCGGCAGGAGGAGAATCGCAAGGCGGGTGCACCAGGTCCTCATTGGTTGCGCACCTGGCTGCGTTGCGCAATCGACGGTTCCGCGCCCGGATCGGTCACATCCACCACCTCGGCAGGCCCGGTGCGATAATGCGTGCTGACCGCAAGCGTCGCGGCCAGTGGCACATAGGCCGCATACAGCGCTGCCGCGGCGTCGCGCGGGCTGGGGCAACTCTGGTCGGGCAGGAAACGCCAGGAAACCCGGAACAAGGCATTGTTGCGGAACAGCAGGACGACATTGCTCGGCGCGCCGAAGCAGGCGGTCACCGGCGCCCGCAGGTCGCCCGCGCCCTGCATGGGCATGCGGACAAAGCGCGCGTCCGCGGAAAATTCCTTCGCCGCCGGCAGATCGGCCCAATGCAGCGCGCCACCGATCGTCGGCAGATGCTGGCTGACCTCCTCGGCCTTTAACCCAAAATTCAGGCCGCCCATGAGCCGCGCAAGGTCGCTCGTCGACTGCTGCACGGCAATGTGCGAGGCCACGCCCATATCGTCCCACTGCAACGGCGGCACCACCAGGATGCGCCTGGTCGTGTCGGGCGTCTGGGCCGCGGCGGCAACGCCGACGACCGATGCAAGGCCGGCCAACAGTGCGGCGAGAAGCGGGCGGTGCGCGTGGGCGGGGCCCGAAGCAGGTTTCTCTCCCTTCCCCCGAGAGCTTGGGCCGCCAAGCGGGCCAGGGGTAGGGGGACGGGTGCGTATAGCCCTTGCCCGACGCATTATCGCACCCCTCCTGCCCACCCCCTCCCACAAGGGGAGGGGGAGAAATCCGCACACCTGCCGCAGATACCCAACCATCTGCGCAGTTTGCCTCAAAACGCCAGCGCCGTCGCCTGCACAACAAGTGGCAGCGTGCGCACCATTGCCAGCACGTCCTCTGGCACCGGTTCGTCCACCGACACCAGACAGATGGCATCGCCGCCCTGACTGGCGCGGCCGAGATGGAAGGTGGCGATGTTGATGCCGGCGCCGGCCAGCGTCGCGCCGAAGCGGCCGATGAAACCTGGCTTGTCCTGATTGGTGACGTAGAGCATGTGCGCGGCGAAATCCGCCTCCACCTTGATACCCTTGATCTCGACAATGCGCGGCCGCGAGCCGGCGAACAGCGTGCCGGCAACCGAGCGCGTCAACTGGTCGGTCTCGACGGTGACGCGCACTAGCGTCTGGTATTCACTCGGGCGGTCATGCACCGTTTCGGCCACGTCAATGCCGTGGTCGCGCGCCGCGACGCCGGCATTGACCATGTTCACGCCCTCCATCAGCGGTGACATCAATCCGGCCAGGACGGCGGCGGTCAGCGGCCGCGTGTTCAGCGCCGCCACATGACCCTCGTATTCGATCGCCACGCGGCGGATGACGCCCTCGCGCACCTGGGTGAGCTGGCCGGCAAACCCGCCGAGCAAACGGCAGAGTTCCATATAGGGCTTGAGGCGCGGCGCATCCTCGGCGGACACCGACGGCATGTTGATCGCATTGGCGACCGCGCCGGTCAGCAAAAACTCGCTCATCTGCTCTGCCACCTGGAGCGCGACGTTTTCCTGCGCCTCGGTCGTGGCGGCGCCAAGATGCGGGGTGCAGACGACGTTGTCCAAACCGAACAGCGGCGAGTCAGTGGCCGGCTCGGCTTCGAATACGTCGAGCGCGGCGCCGGCGACGTGCCCGGAGCGGATCGCTTCCGCCAGCGCTGCCTCATCCACCAGCCCGCCGCGGGCGCAGTTGATGATGCGTACGCCCCGTTTGGCCTTGGCCAACGCCTCGCGCGACAGGATGTTGCGCGTCGCATCGGTCAGCGGCGTGTGCACCGTGATGATGTCGGCGCGGGCCAGCAGCGTGTCGAGCTCGACCTTCTCCACGCCGAGCGCGAGCGCGCGCTTTTCCGACAGATATGGATCGTAGGCGATCACCTTCATTTTCAACCCGACGGCGCGGTCAGCGACGATCGAGCCGATATTGCCGCAGCCGATCAGACCGAGCGACTTGCCGGTGAGCTCGACGCCCATGAAGCGGTTCTTCTCCCACTTGCCGGACCTGGTCGAGGCCGAAGCTTCGGGAATCTGCCGCGCCAGCGCGAACATCATGGCGATCGCATGCTCGGCCGTGGTGATGGTGTTGCCGTGCGGCGTGTTCATCACCACGACGCCGCGCGCGGTGGCGGATTTCACGTCCACGTTGTCCACGCCGATGCCGGCGCGGCCAACGACCTTCAGATTGGTCGCGGCATCCAGCAGCTCGCGCGTGACCTTGGTGGCGGAGCGCACCGCCAGCCCGTCATAGGGCGCGATGATGGCGCGCAACTCGGCGGGCGACAGGCCGGGCTTGAGATCGGCCTCGATGCCGCGTTGACGGAAGATGTCCACCGCGGCGGGCGAGAGTTTGTCGCTGATCAGAACTTTGGGCATGGGAGGGAGGTTCCTGGTTGGTGCCGCAACGCCGTGCCGGTCGGCGCGAAGAAAGTAGCTTCACCACGAAGACACAAAGGCACGAAGGCTTCGATCATGCATGGCCGCATTGAATTTGATCGTGCGCGGTACTTTGAATTTGATCTTTGTGTCGTTGTGGTGAATCTATCTCTCCGCGCCAACCGGCATGGTCTTGTGGATCGTTCGCTCCGATGTCAGGCGGCGGCCTGCGTGTTTGTGTATTCGGCTTGCACGACCTCATGTGCCCAGTCGACCCAGGGCAACAGCGCCTCGACATCCGCCGTCTCGACGGTCGCGCCGCCCCAGATGCGCAAGCCGGGCGGCGCATCGCGATAGGCCGCGATGTCGTAGGCAGCGCCTTCCTTCTCCAACAGCGCGGCCAACCGCTTTGCCGCTTGCGCCTGCGCTGGTGCCGGCAGCGCGGTGAACCACGGCGCGACGATCTTCAGACAGATCGAGGTGCAGGATCGCGTGTCCGGTTCCCTCGCCAGGAAATCGACCCACGGCGTGCGGTCGACCCAGTGCGCGATCGCCGCGAGATTCGCCGCCGACCGGGCAATCAACCCATCGAGGCCGCCGACCGATTCCGCCCAGCGCAGCCCATCCAACGCGTCCTCGACGCAGAGCATCGACGGCGTGTTGATCGTCTCGCCTTTGAAGATGCCCTCGATCAGTTTGCCGCCAGAGGTCAGGCGGAAGATCTTTGGCAGTGGCCAGGCGGGCTTGTAGGTTTCCAGCCGCTCCACCGCGCGGGGCGATAGCGCCAGCATGCCGTGCGCCGCCTCGCCCCCGAGCACCTTCTGCCAGGACCAGGTGACGACATCGAGTTTGCCCCAGGCCAGCCGCATAGCGAACGTCGCCGAGGTGGCGTCGCAGATCGTCAGCCCGGCGCGGCCGGCAGCAATCCAGTCGGCGTTCGGCACCCGCACGCCGGAGGTGGTGCCGTTCCAGGTGAACACCACGTCGCGATTGAAATCGACCGTGGCGAGATCGGGCAGCGCGCCATAATCCGCGGCCAGCACGCGCGCACCGGCCAATTTGAGTTGTTTGGCGATGTCGGTGGCCCAGCCGGCGCCAAAGCTCTCCCAGACCAGCACATCGACGCCGCGCGCACCGAGCAGGGACCAGAGGGCCATCTCGACGGCGCCGGTGTCGGAGGCGGGGACGATGCCGAGCCGCCAGTCGGCCGGCATGCCGAGGATGGCGCGCGAACGGTCGATCACCTCGGCGAGCCGCGCCTTCGGCGCCGCAGCGCGATGGCTGCGGCCGAGAAACGCGCCGGCAAGGGCGTCCAACGTAAAGCCGGGACGCTTGGCGCAGGGGCCGGAGGAGAAATTAGGATTGGCCGGACGCATGTCCGGTTTGGTGGCGACTGTCATTGCAGCTCTCCCTTTCAGAAGAGAAGCGCCCCGGTGGGGGGGCGTGACCCGGCGCGGGGTCTATCCCCCGTGCCGCGCTGCGTCAACGAGAAAGGCTGGCCGTACGCGGCACTCGTTTGGTTGCGCCGCCCCGGCGTCGCCGCTCCTCAGCCGTACTTCGGTTTTCCGATGGCGTTACGAGGCGCCCCGATCGCCCTCACTCTCGGTGCTCAAGCACCTCGACCTCTCCCGCCATAGGCGGAAGAGGTTCGGGGGCCGGGCTCAGGTGCCGATGCCGCCAATCGCCAGGTATTTGATCTCCAGATACTCCTCGATCCCGTATTTCGAGCCCTCGCGCCCCAGCCCCGACTGCTTCATGCCGCCGAACGGTGCCTCGGCGGTGGAGATGATGCCCTCGTTGATACCGACCAGCCCGTATTCCAGCGCCTCGCCGACACGGAAGATGCGGCCGACGTCGCGGGCATAAAAATACGCCGCCAGGCCGAACTCGGTGTCGTTGGCTAGGCGGATCGCCTCCTCCTCGGTCTTGAAGCGGAACAGCGGCGCGACGGGCCCGAACGTCTCCTCGCGGAAAATCGCGGCGTCGTGCGGCACGTTGGCCAGCACGGTCGGCTCGAAGAACGTGCCGCCCAGCTTGTGGCGATGGCCGCCGGTCACCACGGCCGCGCCGCGTTTCAGCGCATCGGCGATGTGCTCCTCCACCTTGGTCACTGCGGCGGCATTGATCAGCGGGCCTTGCGCCACGCCCGGCTCCATGCCGTTGCCGACCTTCATCGCCTCGACCGCCGCCTTCAGCTTGGCGGCGAAGGCGTCATAGACGCCGTCCTGCACCAGGATGCGGTTGGCGCAGACGCAGGTCTGGCCGGTGTTGCGGAACTTGCTGCCCATCGCACCGACCACCGCGGCGTCCAGATCGGCGTCGTCGAACACGATGAACGGCGCGTTACCGCCCAGCTCCATGCTGGTCTTCTTGATCGTCGGCGCGCACATCGCCAACAGCTTGGCGCCGACCTCGGTCGAGCCGGTGAACGACAGTTTCCGAACTAGCGGATTGCCGGTGAGTTCCTCGCCCATCGGGCCGGACGGCCCGGTCAGCACGTTGCACACGCCGGCCGGCATGCCGGCACGCTCCGCCAGCACCGCCAGCGCCAGGGCGGAGAACGGCGTCTGGCTGGCCGGGCGGATCACCCCGGTGCAGCCGGCGGCCCAGCCCGGGCCCGCCTTGCGGGTGATCATCGCGGACGGAAAATTCCACGGCGTGATCGCGGCGAACACGCCGATCGGCTCCTTCAGCACCAGGATGCGGCGGCCCTTGGCGTTCTGCGGGATGGTGTCGCCGTAGATGCGCTTCGCCTCGTCGGCGAACCAGTCGATGAAGCTCGCCGCATAGGCGATCTCGCCTTTGCTCTCGCTCAACGGCTTGCCCTGCTCCGCGGTCATGATCACCGCGAGGTCTTCGGTGTTGGCGAGCATCCGGTCGGAGAGCTTGCGCAGGATCGCCGCGCGTTCCTTCGCCAGCATGGCGCGCCAGGCGGGCCAGGCGCGGTTGGCGGCCTCGATGGCGCGGCGCGTCTCGGCGGCACCCATGGCGGGCACTTCGCCGATCGCCTCGCCGGTCGCGGGGTTCTTCACCACGATGGTCTTGCCGTTGTCGGCCTCGACCCATTTGCCGTCCAGGTAGTTCGCCTGGCGGAACAGAGTCGGGTCCTGCAAGGGCAGTGGAGAGGTGGGGTTCAGCATGGCGCGGGTCCTCCTTGCCTCGGCCCCCGCCTGTGCGGGATGCCGTCTTGACCGGAACATAGGACTTGCCGGGCAGGGTGTCAGGGGTGGCGCCGGATGCGGTCTGTGTTCTGGCTTTTTATAGCTACACTCTGGGCGGTGCGGTGGATTACGAGTGGGATGAGGCGAAGCATCACAGCAACCTGGCGAAGCATGGGGTGGATTTCGTCAAAGTGGGAGCGTTCGACTGGTTCTCAGCTATCCTCGAGGAGGATCGCAGGCGAGCCTACGGGGAGCGTCGATGGCTGGCACTCGGCAACATCGGCGACCGAGTGCGCGGGCTGATCGATACCGAACGCGGCTGGCGCCGGCATGTTATCAGCCTTCGCAAGGCGAAGCAGAGGGAAGTCGATATCTATGAGCAAGCGTTTGGTGCGTCCGACACCTGAAGAGGATGCAGCGATTCAACGTGGTATCGACGCCGATCCGGACACCTGGGAGGTGACCGAGGCCGACCTGCCGTATCTCCGTCCTGCCCCCGAGGTCGAGCCCGAGCTCGTCGCTGACTACCTCCGCCGTTCCCGCGGACAGCAAAAGCGCCCGACCAAGGTGCTGGTCTCGCTGCGCCTGGAACGCGAGGTGGTGGAGCGGCTGCGTGCCTCCGGCCCAGGCTGGCAAAGCCGGGCGAACGACATGCTGCGCAAGGCGGTGCTAGGGGCGTAACCGGGGCTGCGCATCGGCGGTTTGAATTACCGCACAATTGAAACGACCGGGTTTCCCGCTATGCGCGTGTGCATCGGTCGGTTGGCGATGAACAGCGCTGAGCCGGCACCCAGCAGCATCATGGCACCGGCGATGACGAAGGCGGCGTCGAAGCTGGTGGTGATCGCGATGACGTAGCCGGTGACAATCGGCGACAGGAAGCCGATCACATTGGCCGCGGCCACTTCGAATCCCATCGCCTTGCCGATGTGCCGCGGATCCGGCAGCAGGTCGTTGGTCAGCGCGAAGACCTGCGAGGTGTTGGTGGCGATGCAGCCGATTGCCACCGCGATCATGCCCAGCAGCACCGGCACGCTGTCCACGAACGGCACCGATGCGATCAGCGCCGCGGCGGTCAGCGATGAACCGGCGATAAAGAACCGACGCCGACCGGTGTTGACGCCGGCGCCCTTCAGGAAGCGGTCGCTGACCTGCGCCACGCTGATCGAGATGACAAACGCGGTCGCATACGGCACCGCGGTGTAGAGGCTGGTGGTGCCCAGCGAGAGATGCCGCGCCGTTTGCAGGTAGCTCGGCAGCCAGGACAAGAACAGGTAGGAACAATACGCATCGGAGCCGCCGATCAACGCCAAGCCCCACATTGTGCGCGTGCGCAGCAGCGCTGCGAGCCCGGCGGTGCCGGCGTGGTCCGCAAGCCCCGCGTGGCGCATGCCCCGCTGCGTGGTGATGCTGGTCCGTTCGGCATCCGACAGCCAGCGGACGCGTTCCGGCGCGCCGAACCAGCGCAACCAGACGGCCAGCCAAACGAAGCCGATGGCGCCGGCGGCAACGAAGGCGAGCCGCCAGCCGGCGACCTGGATCAGATAACCGACGACCAACGCGGACAAAGCGGGCCCCGCGAAGGCGCCGGCGTTGAATACGGCATTTACCGTGCCGCGCTCGGAAGCGGGAAACCATTCGCGCACGATGCGCGCGCCGCACGGGTTGGTGACCGCCTCGCCGCCGCCCATGACGAAGCGCGAGGCCATCAGCATGAGGTAGTTCACCCCGGCGCCGGTGCCGGCAGTGGCCGCCGACCAGACCGCGATGCCCACCGCGGCGGTGCGTCGGGCGCCGAAACGGTCCACCAGCATGCCCATCGGGATGCTGACCAACACGTAGGCCCAGAGATAGCAGGAGAACAGGTAGCCAAGCTGCACCGGCGACAGGTGGAACTCCTGCGCGACCGGCTTCGCTGCCATCGAAAGCGCGAGCCGGTCGAGATAGTTGATCGCTGTCAGTGAGAACAGGAACAACGCGATGAAGCTGCGCTTGGGCATGCCGGCCTCGTCACGTCGGCACGTCGAGGCCGGCAGCACGCGCCATCGCATCGATCTCCGGCACGCGCAGGCGCAGCAGGGCGCGGGCGAAGTCACGCATCTCGTCGTCCGGCGGCATTAGGTACGGCTTGCGCAGGCCGCCTTCCCAGCCGGGCAGTTGCAGCACCCGCATACACATCTTGATCCAGCGCGCGCAGGGTCCCCATTGCATGATGAAGCGGTTGAACCGGCGGATGTCGGCCAGCACCTTGCCGGCATCGGCGAAGCGTCCCGCCTGCGCGTGGTCGATGAAGGCGCGGAAGGTTTGCGGGATGATGTTCGCCTCGGCGGCAAACAGCGTGGCGCCGAGCGCCAGGGGATCAAGCGCGCCGGAACCGAGTTGCCAGTGATACTCGATCGTCCGGCCCACCATGTCCTGTAGATCAATCAGATAGATCTGCGGCTGCGCGCTCAGCCGCGCGCCGATGATCTGCTGGTGGCGGCGGATGATTTCCGCGATGACCGGCGGCTTCGGAATGTAACCCATGGTCGGATTCACCGCGATGACCACCGGATGGTCGATCACCGACAGCACGTCGTCGAAATAGCCGATCAGCTCGCGGTCCGTGGGGCGGTAACCGTGGCGGCCTTCCAGCGTATAGAGGTGCAGCGCGGCGACACCGGCCTCGATGGCGATGCGCGCCTGGGCGATCGTCGCATCTGCCGTGTGCTCTTCCGGCAGGTTGGCGTGCACCGGCCCTTGGCCGCGGCAGGTCTCGACACCGATGCGATACATCGTGCGCAACTCGTCCGGCGTCATTGCGTGGGTTTCGCCGTTGCCGCCGCTGCCGAGATAGACGCCGAGGCGCGCGTCGATCTGTCGTTGCAGGTAACCCCGGAATCCCGCCTCGTCGATGCCGCCGCGCGGCGAGAACACGGTGGCACACATGGTAAAGAATGCCGGCATCGGCGTTGCCTCCTGATTGGGAGGATCATGGCACCGGGGCAGCAGCCGGAACAGATGGGAGGGCCAGCGCGCTGATTGCAGCGTGCAGCGGGTCGCGTATCCCGCCCGTTCCCGGTGCATGCGCTACCCGAACGAGAAACAGCCGGACGAATTCCCCCAACGACACCGGGTTGGCTCCGATGCGCCGGGCACGGTTCATGGTGCCATGGCCGGGTAGTGCCTTTGCGGTGACCTTTCCTGCTAGCCGAGCCGCTCGATGATCGTCACGTTGGCCACACCGCCGCCCTCGCACATCGTCTGCAAGCCGTAGCGGCCGCCGGTCCGCTCCAGCTCGTGCAGCATCGTTGTCATGAGGCGCGCACCGGTGGCGCCGATCGGATGGCCCAGCGAAATGCCGCCGCCATTCGGGTTGAAACGTTCGTGCGGGAAGTCGAACTCGGCCAGCCAGGCCATCGGCACCGACGCGAACGCCTCGTTGCATTCGACGGTATCGATATCCTGCCATTTCATGCCGGCTTGTTCGATGGCGCGCTTGCTGGCGGGGATCGGCGCCGTCAGCATCCAGATCGGATCGTCGCCCAGCACGCTCATGTGGTGGATGCGCGCGCGCGGCTTCAGGCCGTAACGCTTCACCGCCTGCTCGGACACCACCAGCACGGCGGCAGCAGCATCGCAGGTCTGGCTGGCGATGCCGGGGGTCAACCGGGGGAAACCCGGTATCGGCTCGAGCGACGCCATCTTCGCCAGGCTGGTCGCGCGCGGCGTCTCGTCGCGCTGCACGCCCTCCAGCGGCATGATCTCGCGATCGAACCGCCCCTCCGCCTGGGCACGCAGCGCGCGGTTGTGGCTTTCCAGCGAGTAAACCTCCATCGCCTCGCGCGAGAACCCCCATTTCTCCGCGATCAGCGACGCGCCGTAGAATTGCGACACCGGCTGGGTGCCGAAGCGCGCCACCCAGCCCAGGCTGCCGGAGAACGGGTCGGGCATGCCCAGCGGCGCCCCCGCGCCCATCGCGGTGCCGATCGGAATCTGGCTCATGGTCTGCACGCCGCCGGCGATCACCACATCCTGGTTGCCGCTCATCACGGCCTGGGCAGCGAAATGCACGGCCTGCTGCGACGAGCCGCACATGCGGTCGATGGTGACGCCCGGCACAGTCAGCGGCAGCCCGGCCGCCAGCCAGCAGGTGCGCGCGACGTTGCCGGCCAGCGGGCCGATCGCGTCGATCGCGCCGAACACCACGTCGTTATAGTCCCCGGCTGGAATCGCGTTGCGCTCGACGATCTGGCGCAGGATGAAGCCGCCGAGGTCGGCGGCATGCACATGCGCCAGACCGCCGCGCCGGCGTCCGGTCGGCGTCCGAATGGCATCCACGATATAGGCTTCGCTCTGTTGTCCGCTCATTTGAGCAACTCCTGGGAATCCGCCATTGCACTTACTGATCGCACGTCACACCAGCGCGTATCCGCCCTTGCGTGAAGCGCAGGCCTGCTGTTCGCGCCAACCTTCCGCGTCGATCGATCCTCTGTCCATGCCGTCGGAGCGCATTGATCCATCGCAAACGCGCTCCTCCGGCTACCAGGCCCCGCCTAAGCGACCCATGCTTGCGGTGCAGGAATGATCATTTCCAGCGCCATCTGCCCATAGGCCTTGCCCTGCGGATCGATCCTGGGCGAGGCCATGCCCCCGCCGCCCAGCGCTTCCTCGATGACAAAGTTCAAGGCGTGCAGCCCGGGCGCCTCGTACCGGCGCGCCGGCCCTTCGGCCAGGTGGCCGAGTTGCGCGACGATCCGTTCGGGCGTCACCTCCCGGCGGAGCAGCGGCAGGAAGCGCGGTTCGCGGGCGATGACCGCGACATTGGCCGAGTTGCCTTTGTCGCCAGACCGGGCGTAGGCCAGCCGGACCAGCGGCACATCGACGGTCGGCCCATCCGGTATGCCGTCGATTTCCGGGGCGCTATTCAGTTGCGGCGGCACGTAGCCGCCGTCCACAGGAACGTCGATCTCGAACGGCGCCGCGTCGCCGATCCGCACCGTGGGCCGGCGCAGGGCAGCCTTGTCGATGAAGAAGGTGAACAGGCGCACGACCGGCGTGGGTCGTGGCCTTCCGGTGTAGATGCCCGTGGTGCCGGGCGCACAGCTCAACGGGATCGCACCCAGTTCACGGGCGAAGATTTCCAGCGCGTCGCGGCTGGGATGCGAGACCGCGACGCGCAACAGCACCTCCCGGGAGCCGCGCCCGGGCGCGTTCGGACCATACGAAGTTTCGGCGCCGAGAGTTTCGACATGCGTGCCGGTAAAGTCCGGCAGCCCGCGCTTTTTGAACAACATGCGGGCCCGCTCGATCAGGGCGTCGGCGGTCTTTTCCGCCTTGCCCGCGGCGTCCGGGCCGACGATGGAGATCGTCGCGACGGCGCGATAGCCGTCCTGATAGGTCGCCGAGACCTTGTACTGGCTGGTCGGCGGCCGGCCGCGCGCGCCCTCCACTCCGACGCGGTCAGGCCCGACCTGGGTCAGGTGCACATTGGAGAAATCCGCGACCACGTCGGGCAGGAAATACGCCGCGGGATCGCCGATCTCATACAGGCATTGCTCCGACACCACCGCGGGCGTGATCATACCGCCGGTGCCGTCGGGCTTCGCGATGACGAAGGTTCCGTCGCCGCAGCATTCGGCAATCGGGTAGCCG